>JADMIO011701062.1_pt1 | contig 99735 bp, 82 predicted proteins | sample 8958161 | NCBI WGS metagenome assembly JADMIO01 (sample SAMN16585339, study PRJNA669376) | soil metagenome | isolation source: Crop rotation soil | place: USA: Cullars Rotation, Alabama | collected 2011
TATGGTGAAAGTTGGAACCTCTTACGTGCCGATCAGATTAAAACGAAAGGCCCAGTCTTTCGACTGAGCCTTTCGTTTTATTTGACCATGTTGGTATGATTTAAATTAATACGACTCACTATAGGGTCAGTGCGGCCGCGACTTCAAGTCACGTGAATTCCAAGCTTCGGATCCCACTGTGCTGGAAAGTTGGTGTCCTTGCAAAGGTGCCGCCGGCCGGCGAGGCAGTTGCGGCAGACGCCGCAGACGATGTGGCCCTCGCCGTCAACCAGGTCTCCCGGCTTGAAGCCCTGGACGTTGGTCCCGACCGCGTCGATCGTGCCGACAAATTCGTGTCCGATGATCATGGGCGGCTTGATCGTCTTCGCCGCCCATTCGTCCCACTTGTCGATGTGGACGTCGGTCCCGCAAATCGAGGTGCGCAGCACGCGGATCCGAACATCATTCGGCGCCGGCACCGGCACCGGCGCCTCGATCAACTCCAGGCCGGGCCCCGGCCGGAGTTTGGCAATCGCCCGCATCGTCTTCGGAGTCATCCGCCCCAGTATTACCCCAACCGCCCCAAGCGCAAACCAGCAGGGACCAACCGCAGAGCAGCACAAAGCCCCAGAGTACCCACAGATCGGATTCTTTGTGGGTCCTTTGTGTCTTTGGGCCTTTGCGGTTGGTTTTTCCGTCAGCGCGTCGGAAGAAGTTGCGTCGTTGCACCGCTTTGGGTTCGTCTAGCCATCCGTGCTGCACAACCGGTTTTACAACGAATTCGACCGTGAGGCGCTCAATGAGAAGCGCCAGCAGGACTATCGGACGCCGTTCCAGGTCGACCGGGACCGCATCATCCACGCCCACGCCTTCCGGAAGCTGCAGTCGAAGACCCAGGTCTTCCTCTCGGGCGAATATGATTTCTACCGCACGCGTCTGACGCATTCAATGGAGGTCGCCCAGATCGGACGCTCGATCTGTCATTTCCTCCAGGCGCAGAAGGGCCCGCTGTCGGACGATTTCTTCATCGACAGCGACCTGGTCGAAGCCACCTGCCTGGCCCACGACCTGGGCCATCCACCCTTTGGCCATTCCGGCGAGCGCACGCTGCAGGAGATCATGGCCCGCTGGGGAGGTTTCGAGGGCAACGCCCAGACGCTGCATCTCCTCACGGGCACGATCTACGAAAGCGCGACCGGCGCACGGGGGCTGCAGGCCACGCGCGCCCTCCTCGACGGCGTGCTCAAATACAAGACCCTCTATTCCGAATACCCGAAGCCGCCCGACAATCACTTCCTATACGATTCACAGGAGAATTCCCGGGCCTTTGTCTTCGGCGGGGCGAAGATTCCGGCCAACCTCAAGCCGGGCAATGGGCTGAACTCGTTCAAGAGCGTGGAGTGCCAGATCATGGACTGGGCCGACGACGCCGCCTATTCGGTCAACGACATCCTCGACGGTGTCACCGCCGGATTCCTCACCATCGAGCGGATCGAGCACTGGGCCGCCGGAGTTCCCCTGGATTCACCCGGGCAGCGTCTGCTGGATGCGCTGTTCGATGCCATTCGTTCGGATGGCCTGCCGAAGATGATGTCCAACAAGATTGGCGGTTTCATCCGCGGCTGCCGGCTGAAGGAGCGGACCAACTTCATGTCGAAGCGGACCAACCGTTATCGCTATGAATTGCTCGTGGCCCCGGAGGCCGAGCGCGAGGCCCAGTTCTTCAAGGCCCTGGCGAACGACGTGATCTTCGAGAGCGCGCTGCTCCAGCAAATGGAGCACAAGGCTCGCAAGGTCCTGTTCGATCTCTGGGAATCCTCGTGGCGGAACTACGTGGTGAAGCCACCGCGGACAATCCGCCTGCTGCCTCCGCGCGTCGGCCGCCTGGTCGAGTCCGCCAAGGGCGACGCCGCCAAGGCCCGGCACATCTGCGACTGGCTCGCCGGCCTTACCGACGGCATGATCGTCCGGACCTACCGCCGCCTCTTCGACCCCGAATTCGGCTCCATCCGCGACCTGAGCTGGTGACGTGATGTCTGCACCTGTAGGGCCGCCGCTTGCGGCGTGCCGGCTCGCCGCTCTAAGGTGACACCGCCTTCAATCGGATCGGCTCTGTTGCCTTGTTGCTCGGTGGTTCAAACATTCTTCTTCAGAACGCCGCTGCGCACCGCCTCATCCAACATCTCCGTGGCGTATTCCCACAACGCCTCCGATCCCTTGGCGATATGCTCGTTCCGCGCCACGACCCGGTCATGGGTGATTCCGTGCTTTCGCCACGCTTCGCCCTCCGTGCGGCAATTCAGCAACATCGGCTGAAAGCGGTCGACTGCGGTGGCGAACGCCGCCTCGGGCGTTTTGCGCTCCTCGAATTCGTCCCATAGCTCCCGGAACTCCCGGGCCTGGTCCGCGGGCAAAAGCCCGAAAATCCGCTCCGCCGCCACCGCTTCCCGGGCGTGCTGGTCCGCCATTCGCGCCGTGTCGTAGGCGAACGTGTCGCCCGCGTCGATTTCCACGAGGTCGTGGATGACCAGCATCTTGAGCACCCGCAGCAGATCGAGCTTCGGCTCATTCGCATGCTCCGCCAGCACGATCGCCGCCAGGCACAAGTGCCAGGAGTGCTCGGCATCGTTCTCCGCCCGACGCGACCCCGTGGTCACGGTCTGCCGAAAAACGTCCTTAAGCCTGTCCACCTCTGCAATGAATCCGATCTGCTGTTTCAGTCTTTCCGTGATCGCTGGCACCTCCGACTACCTAAACGTTACGCGTTAAACGTTAAGCGTTAAACGTTGCGCGGCGAAAGCCGCCGTCCGCGCCGGCGGCCTTGACGCCATGCTCCGGGCGCCTACCTTCCCGATACACCCTGCGGTGTTCGAGGTGCTTTCAATAACTGCTCTTTGCCTTTGAAATATTACGGGAGCTGAACCCGTCGAGGAAGATGCCAGGCCGTAAACCGGAAGGCAGACGCCCCGGCGGAGGTTCCCACCTTAACTCAAAAAGGTCTTGAGCCTTTGGGCATACGGCACAGGCGGGGTGTTATTTTCATTGCGGAATGGCGATTGCGGATTGCGGATTTGAGGTTCACCAATCCGCAATCCAGGATCCGCTTCGGCCGAATCAGCAATCCGCAATCCGCATTCCGCAATCCGCAATAACATGACCGCCGGTGAATCCAACGCCCTCCACATCCTCCACGTCGTCAGCTCGATCGGCCTGGTAGGCTCCGTTTTCTACGCCTGCGCCGGCGCGCCCGAGACCCGGAGGAAGGTCATGATGTGGGGTGGCATCGCCAGTCTCCTCGTGGTGCTCACCGGAGCCCGGATGTGGGCCTCCCTCTACGGCTGGCACGTCGGCTGGCCGGTCGTGAAGGCCTTCTGCTGGCTCGCGCTCTCTGCCATGGGCGGCATGGCCTACCGCAAGCGCGACCAGGCCGGCACGTTCATCGTGATCGCCGTCGTGCTCGCGACCGTGGCCGTTGCCATGGTTTATTTGAAGCCATTTTGAGGAAGCTTCCGCGGACGGAAACCTTTGCCCCCGCGAAGCGGGCGAGTAAGGTACGGCGACTGCAAGCAATCGATACGTCTTCTCCAATCTGCGGACTGTGGGCCGACGGTGCAGGCCGGGTCCACATTGCGACCGCGCAAAAAGATGGGGGGCGAACGGAGGCGATTGAGCCGCTGAAGCCGTTTGTCTGGCTGGATGCTGAGCTCGCGCCGCGCCCCGGGGTGTCAGTTGAGGTCCTGGCCGGATCCGAGAAGTTCAGCCGCCTGGCGCACGCGGAGAGCGCCGACGCCTACAGTTCGTTCCTGAAGGGGATTCCGGAGGAAATCTCGACCGACGCGATCCGCCCGCTGGAAAGCCAGTACCTGCTCCAGCGCCGGCGGCGGCTTTTCGAGGGGCTCCCTTTCACCGCCCTGCGCCGGTGCCAGCTCGCGATCGAGCTTGGTGGCGAAGACGCCGCGCGCCGCGTTTCCGCCGTCGGAATCCTGGTCGGAGACCGCGAACAGATCTTCACCGCCACGGGCGCGGACGACGCCTCCGAGAAGTCATTGCTCGAAGCGTTCTCCGCCGCGCTGTCCGCGGCGGATCCGGACGTGGTTGAAGGGCACGGCCTGTTCCGGTTGGAACTGGAATTCCTGCGCGACCGGTGCCGTACCCTCAAGGTGGGCTGCACTTGGGGCCGGTTCGGCCAGAAGCCGTCCATTCGCAGCGCCCGCCTCAAGGCGGCGGAAAAGTGGATCGATTTCCGGCGCTGCGACCTGCCGGGTCGGGCCGTGGTCGATACGTTTCTTCTCGTCCAGCTCTACGACATCACCGCCCGTGAAATGTCCGGCTACGAGCTCGCCGATTGCGCCGCCTTTTTCGAGCTGGCCGAAGCCGGGGTCGCGGTGCACTCGCTGTCCGCCCAGCTCCGGCACGTCCGCGCCCTGGCCGACCTCCTGTTGCCGACTTACTTCGAGCAGGCGAAGACGTTTCCCATCACCTTCCAGGAAGCCACCCTCAAGGGTCAGACCGGAAAAATCGACCTGCTCTTTCTTGAGCACTATTATCACGCGAGGCACTCCTGCCCGCAGCCGCCCGAGATCGCGCCATTCGAGGGCGGCTACACGAAGAGTTTCGAGGAGGGAGTTTTTCATCACGTCCTGCATTTCGACGTGGCCTCCCTGTACCCGAGCCTGCTCCTGGCGATGAATCGCAACCCGCGGAACGATCCCCTGGGGGCGTTCATTCCGATGCTGCGGACGCTCCGGCAATACCGCATGAAATACAAGGACCTCGCCCGGAACTCCCGGGAGCCGGCCGAGCGCGCCGAGGCCCAGGCCCGCCAGGCGAGCTTCAAGATCCTGATCAATTCCTTCTACGGTTACCTCGGTTTTTCCGGAGCCCGGTTCGGCGACGGCGAACTGGCGGCGGAAGTGACGCGGCAGGGCAGGGAACTCCTCCAGAAGCTGATCGACGAGTTCACCCGCCACGGCTGCCGCATCCTCGAGGCGGACACGGACGGGATCTACCTTTCGTCGGAAAAATACTACGACGCGCCCGCCGAACTCCTGAAACTGGCCGCGCACGTCCTGCCTGCCGGCATCGAGCTCGAGTTCGACGGCAAGTACCCGGCGATGTTCTGCTACAAGGCGAAGAACTACGCGCTCTACGACGGTCGCGAGATCGTTCGACGCGGCAGCGCCTTTCGGTCGCGAAGCGTGGAACCCTATCTGCAGCAAATCACGGACGCCATGCTCCGTTTTCTCCTTGGAGCCTCTGCCGATTCTCCTCTGGCCTTGGCCGAGGATTACCGCCGCCGCCTCGTGGCGGCGGCGGTCCCGGTTGAGGAGGTCGCAAAGAGCGAGACGCTGAGCCAGCCGCCGGAAGCCTACGAGCGATTCGTCGCCGAGGGCGGAAAGCCTCGGCGCGCCTCCGGCGAGGTTGCCCTGCTCACAACCCCGCGGCCGCGGATGGGGGATCGTGTCACGTATTACGTGACATCCAGGACCAAGACCCGCACCAGCGACTGGCAGAGGGCCCGCCCCGTCGCCGCCTACGACAAGCTCTCCGCCCCCTACGATGCCTCGTACTACATCGACAAGATCGACGACTGGCTCGAGCGGTACGGCAAGTACCTCGGCGCGACGAAGTCTCCCGAGGCGAGCCAGGGAGAGCTATTCTGACGGGTAGCGCACCAATGTCACTTATTACGTGACGTTCTCCTCGAAGATACGCACCGGGGGAATGTCACTTGATAAGTGACATCGCCTGCAATGGGTCGGTCGAGCGATTGGCCGCGCGCTCCTACACAATTTTCCCCAGCATCTCTTCGATTTCGGGATTCAAGTCGTCCGCCTTCAGGTGCGCTCGCAGCTCCTCGATTTTCGGGCTGCATTCGAGCGGCGTTTCTCCGGGGAAATCGAGCCGCGCGTGCAGCACCAGGGAAAGCGCGTTCCGAAAACACCCCGACGCCAGCGCCGTCTTGCCCTTGGCCTCGTATATGAGGCCGGCCTCGCGATTGAGCGCGGCGTAAAGATCGAGTTTCGCCGCCGCGTCGGCCGGCGGAATATCCAGGACGAGGACGGTTCGTTGCTGGTCCGGGGTAAATTGGAACAACCGGTCCCGATCGACGCCAAATAGCCGCTCACACCCGCTGACGACGCCCTCCAGGGCCTCCTCGTCGTTCCCCGCCTTCCGATGAAATATCACCCGCGCGAGCTTGAGTGTAACCTCCTCGACCATCCTGAGAAGATAATCTCTACGAGAGGTGAGCATGGGGAGGAAAAAGGTTAACCGCGAATGAACACGAATTCACACGGATGCTGCCAAGAAAGCCTCTGACGTATTCGTGGGAATTCGTGTCCATTCGTGGTCAAAAAACTCCGGACCAGAATTTGCGGCTAAGAACGCTGCTTGGATCGCTTCACGACCCATTCGACAATCGCTCCATCGTTTCCGTCGTTTCTCCAGACCAACGACAAAAACTCCGCCGGGTCGATGTCGTGCTCCTTGAAGAACTTTCGATCCCCGCCGCAGCAGTACATCAGCGAGGCCGGGAGCTCGCCGCGGAGCTTGGCGCGGGTCTTGGGAATGAGCCGCGGCAGCCAGCCGATGCCCTGGACCGTATCATCCTTGGCCGGCAGTTTTGCGCCGTCGAGCGTCTGCGTCGACGGCCGGCCCTGTTGCACATTGACGAAATAATTGCGCCGCACCTGCTCGATCGAGAGCGCCCGGGCAAACCCCGGCTCGCCATAATTGCTCTCGTCCTCGGCGTAATCGAACATGTGCTGCGGCGTGATCCCATTGGCCGCCAGCCAGGCGTTGTCCGAAGCATCATATAGCTCCGCCGCCGTCCTGACCCCGTCGCCGTAGCGTTTCACACCCTTGTCGTAGATTTTCCGGAACTGATCGGAAAAGTCGTAGTGCGCCATGCCCAACTTCTAGTCCGCCATCTTTCCATTTGCAACCGCATCGCCGACTGGAATCGAACCACAAGGCACAAAGACTTAGAGCGGCAAAGCCGCAACAAAAGGTGGCGCGGCTCGTCCCGAGACGCCTCCCCAGACGAACGCGTCAGGGACGGCTTGCGCCACCTCGGAAATCGTCGAGAAAAAGGACGCCCTTGGTGGCGCACGCTGTGTCTTCGTGTCTCTGTGGTTCAATACGATCTGCCGCCCGTATCCGCTCTATCCGCCTAATCCGCGGTTCTCCTACACCGGCCTGAAATCAATCGTCCGCTTGAAGCGATCGACTTTGTAAACCACGACGTCCACCCGGCCGCTCAGCTGGAACCGGCGCTTGGTCTTTCGGCCGGTCAGGAGGTTGCCGGCGTTGTTGAGGATGTAGTTGTCGTCGCCGATCGTGGCGAGGGGGACGAAGCCAAAGGTCATCGATTCCTCCAGCTCGACAAAGAAGCCGTTGCGGCGGATGTCCGTCACGATCGCGGCGAAGACCGTCTTCTTCTTTTTCGCCAGCTCGCGCTCGAAGAACTCGAGGAGCTTGATCTTCACGCTCTCGCGCTCCGCCTCGGCGCTGTTCACCTCGGTCAGGGAGAGATGTTCGCCGAGGCTTTCCATCTGCCCGAGCGTGACCGCCGGTCCGTGGCCGGCCGGGGCCGGGTGGCCGGCGTGCTTGATCAGGTAGTAATCGAACACGCGGTGCACCACGAGGTCGGCATACCGCCGGATGGGCGAAGTGAAGTGCGTGTAGTCGCGCTTGTGCAGCCCGTAATGCCCATCCGGCGAGGCCCGATAGGCCGCCTTTTTGAGGCTCCGCAGGAGCTGGGTCCGGAGGGTGTAGCCCTGGGGATGCGTCTTCAGGGTGTTGAGCAGCTTTACGACCTCGGACCGCTTGGTGAGGTCGCCGACAGCGATGCCAAACGTCGCCAACAGCTCGCGATATTCCTGCAGCTTTTCCTCATCCGGTTCGTCGTGGACGCGGTAGAGCGAGGGCAGCCGGTGCGTGCGCGTGAGCCGCGCAACCGCCTCGTTGGCCGCGAGCATGAACTCCTCGATGAGCTGGTGGCTTTCGTCGTGCTCGATTTTCTCCAGCCGGTCGGCGTAGCCCTCGGCGTCGACGAAGATCTTCGTCTCCGGCATGTCGAGGTCCAAGCTGCCGTGCGCCATGCGGTCGGCCCGGAGCCGCTTCGCGATCGTCCACAGCTTGCGCACCCAGCTCTGCAGGTCGACCAGCTCGAGATCGCTCAGGGATGACAGCGCCCGCCCGGTCGAACCGGTCTGGTGCTTGGGCGGGAGGGGCAGGGCGCGGATGCGATCCAGGTCGTTTTCGAAGAGCAGGGCGTAGGCCTGCTTGTAGGTCAGCCGCTTCCGGCTGCGGATGACGGTGTTCGCGTAAGTGGTGTCCTTCAACCGGCCGTTGGGGGCGAAGACAAGGAAGACCGCCTTGCACAGCCGATCCTGCGCCTCGACCAGCGAGCAAAGCCCGTTCGAGAGCTTTTCCGGCAGCATCGGGATGACCGTCCCGACGAGATAGGTCGAGTTGCCGCGGTTCTGGGCCTCGCGGTCCAGCGAAGTGCCCGGCCGCACGTAGGCGGAAACATCCGCGATGTGGATGCCGACGCGGACATCGCCCTGCGGCAGGGTCTCGAGCGACAGGGCATCGTCGAAATCCTTCGCATCGTCCGGGTCGATGGTGAACACCGGCGCCTCGCGGTAGTCGAGCCGGTTGACCAGCTCGCGCTGGGCCACATGGTCCGGCAGGGCTGCGGTCTCGCCTTCGACCGCCGGCGGAAATTTCTGGGCCAGCCCGAATTTCGCGAAGACGCCGAGCAGCTCGGCCCGCGGTTCGAAGGTTTTTCCCAGTCGCGAGGTGATTTCACCCGTCAGGTTCGCGTTGCGCCGCTCCCAGGGATTGAGGCGAATGACCACCTTGTCGCCCGCCACCGGGACAGGTTTGATCCCCGACCTGGCCGGATCCGTGACCCCGACTTCGTAGGGAAACCGGGGATCATCCACCGCCACGTAGAACTGCCGGGCGCCGCGGCGCAGTTCCCCGACCAGCGTCTCGCGCGTCCGCTCCAGCACGCGCACGACCCGGCCCACGACTTCCCCTTCGCGCCGCCCGCGCAGGCCCGCGATGACCCGGACGACGACTTCATCGCCCGGCAAGGCCAGCCCGGTCTCGTCCGGCGAAATCTGGATCGACGAACGCTCGCTGTCGTACGCGCCGGGCGGGATCACGAAAGCCGAGCCGCCGGCACGAAATTGGATTCGGCCCTTGATCTCGTCGTCGCCCCCGCCGCCCGCCTGCACCCGGTCGCCCTGCGTGCGCCGGAGGGCGCCGTCGGCCATCAGGCGGCGGACCTCGAACGCGAGGGCCTTGCGCTGTTTCTTGTTCAGGCCGAGCTGCCGGCTGATTTCGTTTTCATTTGCCGGCCGGTAGGACGAGCTCTCCACCAGCGCCATCAATCGTTCCCGCAGATTCATTGGGAGGATTGAGATTGGATTGCCCAGCGCCGCTGTCCATAAAAAGGCGCGATGAAGATTGTTCACGTCGCCTCCGAGCTTTTTCCGTATGTGAAGACGGGAGGGCTCGCGGACGCGGCTGGTTCGCTGGCGAGGACCCTGGCCGACCTCGGGCACGACGTGGTGGTGTTCCTCCCCGGCTACCGCGCCGCGCTGGAGCACCGCGATGCCGCCAGCGCCACGCGGAAGGTTCGCCTGAAAATCGAGATGGGCGACCAGTTCTACACCGGCGACGTGCGCGTCTTTTCGCCGCGGAAAAACCTCACCGTCTGCCTGGTTTGCCGCGAGGAGTTCTTCGACCGGGCCGGCCTGTACGGCAATGGGGAACGCGACTACGAGGATAATCACGAGCGGTTCATCTTTTTTGCCAAGGGCGTGGTGGAGGCCCTTCGCCTCATGGAAATCCGCGCCGATGTCGTGCACACCCACGACTGGCAGTCCGCCCTGGTGCCCGTCCTCCTCCGCTACGCGGAACGCCGGTATGGGGTCACCCTGGCGATGAAGACGGTGTTTACCATCCACAACATCGCCTTCCAAGGCATCTTCCCGATGCGGTTTTTCCGGCTGACCGGCCTGCCCGACGATCTCCTCGGGATCGACGGGCTCGAGTACTACAGCCAGGTCAGCATGATCAAGGGCGGGATCCTTTTTGCGGACCACGTCACCACGGTGAGCCCGCGATATGCGCAGGAGATCCAAACGCCCGAGTTTGGCTGCGGCCTCGAGGGTGTGGTGACCAGCCGGGCGGACGACCTGGTTGGCCTCCTGAACGGGATCGACCCCGCCATCTGGAATCCCGCCGCGGATCTCCTGCTGCCCGCGAAATACACCGCCGCCGATCTCACCGGCAAATACACCTGCCGCGCCGATCTTTTGCGCCAGCAGGGTTTCGAGGCCAGCTATCCGGGCCCCGTCTTCGGCATGATCTGCCGCCTCACGGCCCAGAAGGGCATCGACCTGCTCCTCGCCAACCGCGAGTTCTTCGAGAAGGAAGACTGCCGGCTGGTCGTGCTCGGGGCGGGGGAGAAGAAATACGAGGACGCGATGCGCGAGCTTGCGGGCGCGCTGCCGCGCAAGGTCAGCCTTTGTGTCCGGCTGGACGAGGGCATGAGCCATCTCATCGAGGCCGGGGCCGACCTGTTCCTGATGCCGTCAACCTTCGAGCCCTGTGGCCTCAACCAGATGTATTCCCAGGTATACGGCACCGTGCCCGTGGTCAGCCGGGTCGGCGGCCTGGTCGACACCGTGATCGATGCCGACACCGATCCCGCCGCCGGCACGGGCATCACCCACGACCCCACGGCCGCGGGGATGGCCGACGCCCTCCGCCGCGCCGTCCACCTCTTCGCCGACCGCTCCCGCTTCGCCACCGTGCAGCGTCGCGGCATGCAAAAGGACTTCAGCTGGACCACCGCCGCCCGCGCCTACGAGCAGCTCTACCAGGACGTGCTTTAGTGAATTCCCCGTTTTTTGTCCCAATTGGGACAAAAAACGGGGAATGGAATTTCTATCCGGGTTTTGTTCGGTCCGGCACTCAGCCTAATTGTCGCATTCGTGAATTCGCGTCGATTCGCGGTTGCCCTTCCGAGTTTGTTCAGCCTTTCGGGTCGTCGAACTTTCAACTTTCAACTTTCAACCTTCAACCTATGGTAACCGGTTCCATGGATAGAACGTTCATCATTCTCAAACCGGACTGCGTCGAGAAGCGGAAGATTGGCGAGGTCATCGCCCGCTTCGAGCAGGCCGGGTTCGGCATCGTCGGCTGCAAGATGATCCAGCTGAAGCCGCAGGTGCTGCGGGAGCATTACGCGCATGTCGCGTCCAAGCCGTTTTATCCGGAGATCGAACAGTTCATGAGCTCGCGTCCCGTGATCGTCCTCGCCCTCCAGGGTCCGGAGATCGTGCAGAAGGTCCGCGACCTGCTCGGCCCGACCGATTCGCGCAAGGCCGCCAAGGGCACGATCCGCGGCGACTTCGGGACCGACGTCATGAAAAACGTCGTCCATGCCTCCGACAGCGACGAGAACGCGAGGATCGAGCTCGCCCGCTTCTTCAAGCCGGACGAGCTGTATTGATCAATAGGCAGGGCCGCCGCTGGCGGCGTGCCGGCACGCCGCCAGCGGCGGCCCTACAAAAAGTCGTCAGGCTTTCTTCGGCGGCTGCAGCTTGGGCTCGAGCGGCGTGTCGGCCGGTGCACTGGCCGTCGGCTGCTGGCCGGCGAGGAAGGACGGCAGGTTGAGCCCCACGCTCCTGGCCAGTTCGTTCATCGGCAGCACGCCCTTGTAGAGGTCCTGCACGAATTGTCCGGCGCTGCCGCCGGCCCCGCCGCCCATGACGATGACCTTCTCGAACTGCAGCCCCTTGATGGCCCCGGCTTGGATCTCGGCGATCCGGACGATGTTCTCGGCGATCAGCAGCTGCGTCGCGCCATTGGCGCCATCGGCGACCTTCAGGAGTTTCTCGAAGCCCTGCGCCTTCGCATCGAGCAGGGCCCGCGTGCCCTCGGCCTCGGCCGTCAGCTTGGCCTGCACGCCGCTCGCCTCGGCCCCGAGCTTGGCCTTGATGCCGGCGGCCTCGCCCTCGGCGACGCGCTTGACCGCCTCGGCCTCGGCCTGTTTCTGGACGAGATAGGCGGCGGCCTGTCCTTTCTGGAGAATCTCGGCCTGCGCGGCCTTGGCTTCGGCGTCGATCCGGACGCGTTCCTTCTCGATCTCGGCCTTGACGATCTGGTCGGCCTGTTGCGCCGCCTTCTCGCGCGAGGCGCGGGCGAGTTCGGCCTCTTCCTGGGCCTTGTAGCTTTCCTGCTGCGCGCGGGCCTCGGCCACTTTCTGCGCGGCTTCGGTCCGACGCTTGGCCTCCGCCGTCTCGGCGGCGAGATCGGCGTCGGATTTCGCGATCATCACCTGGGCGGTATTCTGTCCGCGTTTCGCTTCCGCCTGCGCGTTGGCCACGCGGATCGCCTGTTCGCGCTCGGCCTCGGCCTTGCCGATCGAGCCGCGCTGGTTCTCCTGTGCGACCTTGATCTGGGCGTCGTTGATCGCCTTGGCGGCGGCCTCGCGCCCGAGCGCGTCGATGTAGCCGGACTGGTCCTTGATGTCGCGGATGTTGCCGTTGATCATCTTCAGCCCGACCTTGTGCAGCTCGACCTCGACGCCCTTGGTGATGGCCGAGATGAGTTTTTCCCGGTCCGAGTTGATTTCCTCGATCGTCATCGAGGCGAAGACCACGCGCATCTGCCCCATGATCAGTTCCCCCGCCAGCTGCTGGATTTCGTCCAGGCTGCGACCGAGGAGCCGGGTGGCGGCATTCTGGATGACCTCGGGATCCGTCGAGACGCCGATGGTGAACGACGCCGGCGCGTCGATGCGGATGTTCTGGCTCGAGAGCGCGCCCTTGAGCTCGAGCTCGATGTTGATCGGGGTGAGGTCGAGGTATTGGTAGCTCTGCAGGACGGGCAGGACGAAGGTCGAGCCGCCGTGATAGCAGCGCGCCGATTGCCCGCCCCCGACCCGGCCGTACACCACGAGAATGCGGTCGGGCGGACACATCCGGTACCGCGAGATGAGCGTGACGAAGACGACGAGGAACAGGACGGCGACGAGCGCGCCGAGGATCAGTGTTGGCATGTTTGTATTTTGTTAAATGGGATCAGGGTACTGCCAGCGGCTCGACGAGCACCGTGTTGGTGTCGACCACGGCCACCACTTTCACTTTCTCACCGCTCGGGATCGGCTGGAGCGCCGCGTTCAGGGCCGAGACCGTCTCGAGGCGGCCGCTCACCGTGACGTTTATCTGCCCGCCACTCGCGCGGCTCGGGGGTAAGGTCACATAAACAGTGCCGATCGCGCCGACCGCATCCTTGATCTGGCGGGTGCCGTCGCTCCGCAGCGAATAGATCGACCGGATCAACCACGCCACCGCCAGCATCAGCACGATGCCGGAGCCGAGGCCGACCAGAGAGGCGAGGGTGAGCGAGAGCTTTGCATCGAGGGCGATCCCGCCACCCCAGCCGAAGCCCAGGAAAAAACCGGTGATGGGCTTCGTCGAGAGCAGTCCGCTGCCGTCGGACCCGTCCGCGTGATCCATGCTGACGGCGTGATGCTCGAGCCCGACCATGGCCAGGATGGCCATCACCACCGTGGCAATGCCGGCGAGGATGCCGATGCCGTAAAAGAACTGCTGGGTGGCGGTCAAATGGGCCCACCACGAAACGCTTTCAAACAAGGCGAAGACGGGTGTCATGAGAGGGGTAGTCCTGCCTTGGGTATCGGGCCCGCCTCACCGTGACAACCAAGATGGAGAAAATTGGATTTTTCGTCTGAAAATCCACCTCTCTTCAGCCGGTAGGGGCCTGTCCCTTACGGACGCTCGCGGCCCCCGTCCCCGATTCTTAAGGGCCTGTCCCTTATTGGGCGTTATTGATGCAAATTGCTTATAATTGGCGCGTTGCATGGAAACACCGGGACACCAGTTGACGCTGGTACCGGCTATGCTAGAAGTAGCTCCGTTCTGGGGGCTTTCGCTCCCGGTTCATTGAAATGTCGAGCTCGCAAGAGTGAGACCCAAGCCAGTGGAGGTCTAACGTTGTGCAAATAACGACAGCCCTCAACTTTGCGGTTTCAATCTGGAGCGTCACGGGGATGATTTTCATCGCCCTTGGCGACTACAGGAAGAAGCACGCCAAGTTGAAATAACATAGCAAGATACGCCCGCCCCCCTTAACCGGGGGGCGGGTTTTTTTTGCATTCGCTCGCAAATGCAGAACCCTCCGCAGCCCAGCGGGCTCGGAAGGGGGCCGGTTGCCGGAAGACGGAAGGCCGGTAGCCGGAAGGCCGGTAGGCGGAAGACGGAGGGCCGGGAGCCGCAAGACTTAGGCGGGAGACTCGGATGCCAGATCCCGGGAGTCTGATGTCGGAGGTCGGTAGTGTATCAGTCTGGCAGATTCATTCGTAGCGAAGGCCGGAAGGCCTTCGTCCGAAGCGCTTCCGCGCTTCGCTACGGGATACACCACCCGGAAATCTGAAGTCGGAGGACAGGTGTCAGGGGTCGGCGGTTGAACGTTTTGTCCAAATACGACAGGTGTGCTGACCTCCGACCTCCGGCACTGCCTTTAGTCTACCGTCCTCCTTCGACCCTCAGGCTTCCGATCTAACGCCGCAGGCCCGGCTGATACCTTCCAGGAGCTCGGGGGGAGTGAACGGCTTCTTTATGGCCGCATGTGCACCCAGCGCCCGGGCCGTCCGGATCGAATCATTGCCGTCTAGAAATTCGCCGCCCGCTGAAATTGCGAGAACCCGCACCTTCGGCCAGCGTTCGTGGAGTTTCATGATCAACCCGAAGCCATCGCCCTCGGGCATGAAGATGTCAGTGATCACGAGCTCAAACTCCTCATGCTCGAGCATCTCAAGCGCGGCGTGGCTGTTGGAGGCCGACGTCACCTTGTGCCCGAAACTCTCGAGAAATCGGACCAGCAGATCCTGGTATACGTCGAGGTCGTCAACCACGAGGATCGAGATGCCCTTCCGCTGGCGAACTGGCAGGGGCTCGACCGGGACAGGGGGAGCGTTGTGTGAGCTGGACATCGCTTCTACCGACCCCCGCGGTTCCCCTCGGTTCGCCTCCCGGGCGATTTCCTGCAATTTGCAGGGCGTCCCGATGCGACCCTTTGCCGCGTAGCGGGAACGGACACCCGGCAGACGGGTTCTAGTTAGCTCCATGCGTTTTCTTGCGATCTTCCTGATAGCCGCCACTCCCGCCCTGGCGGATCCCACGTGGCATTTGACGGCCCAGATTTACAGCTTTCACGAGCACACGACGGAAACCGTCCTGCACAATACGACGCCCGGCCTTGGCGTCATGCGCCGCCACAGCGATTGGCTCGAGGGCGCGGGGATATTTCGCAACAGCCTCGGGCGGTGGGCAGGGTACGGATACTTTGGCTGGCAGGCGCCGATCTGGCGCATCAGGGCAGGGGCGATTGGCGGGCTGACGCACAACTACGATGCGAATAACCGCGGAATTGTGCCGCTCGGGGCCGGCGTGGTCACCGTGCCAGTGACCCAGGATTTTGCCGTCGACGTGGTCCTCATTCCCCGAGTCGCCAACTACACCTACGCCACGGCCAACCTGTCGCTTTCCTGGCGATTCCGATAGCCGATTCGCTCTGGACTCCCGACTCCGGAGTATAGACTATGCGCCTTTTGCATGAACGCGGTGCTCAAGTTGTTGATCGACGGTGGCCAGCTCACGACAGCGCAGATGGCGCAGGTCGCAGGGCTGCCCGCGTCCGCCGTTGACCAGCAGCTCGAGCAACTGCGAAAGGAAAAGGTCCTGCTCGGCTGGCGCCCCGTGCTCGATCTTTCCCGGGACACTTCCATCCCGCCCGATGTCCGCGCCGTGATCGAGGTCCGGATCACCCCGGAACGCGGCGGCGGCTTTAATCGCCTGGCCGACCGGATCGGACGGTTCGACGAGGTGGAATCGTGCTACCTGATGTCCGGCGGCTACGACCTGCTCCTCTTCGTCAAGGGTCCGTCCCTGCAAAAGGTCGCCGGCTTCGTGTCCGAGAAACTCTCGACCATCGAGGGCGTCCTCTCGACCTCCACCCACTTTTTGCTGCGCTGCTACAAGGACCAGGGCTTCCTTTTCGAGCAGTCGGACGCTGCAAGCGCGCGGCTCAACGTCGCTCCCTAGTCCCGCATCGCGGGGCCCGGCGGCGCAGAGAGGCTTCCGTCCAGGATTCGCCTTCCGTCCTGCGAATCGCCCCGCACAACAAAAATGGACAGCAAGAACATCATCGCCCGGCACGTCGCCGCCCTTCCCAAGAGTGGCATCCGCGACTTTTTCGAGCTGGTGGCCAAGCTCAAGGGCCAGGACGTCATTTCCCTGGGCGTCGGCGAGCCCGACTTTGTCACGCCCTGGCACATCCGCGAGGCCGCGATCTTCGCCCTCGAGAAAGGGAAAACCTACTACACGTCGAATCTCGGGCTGATCGAGCTCCGGCGCGCCATCGCCGATTATGTGGCGGAGCACTTCAATGTCTCCTATCGCCCCGAGGACCAGATCGTCGTCACGGTCGGCGTGAGCGAGGCTCTCGATCTCGCCTTCCGCGCCTTTTGCAACCCGGGCGACAAGGTCATGTACCACCAGCCGTGTTACGTGTCCTACCATCCCAGCATCAATCTCGTCCACGCCGAGGGCATTGCCGTCCCCACTTTTGCGAAGGATGGCTTCTCGCTGACCGCGGAGGCCCTGCGCAGCTCCTGGCAACCGGGGGCGAAGATCCTGGTGCTGAACCTGCCCTGCAACCCAACCGGCGGCACCTGCACTCGCGAACAGGTTGAGAAAATCGCCGCTTTTTGTGTCGAGAAGGACCTGCTGGTCCTCAGCGACGAAATCTACTCCGAGCTCACGTTCGAAGGCGTCCACACCAGCATCGCCAGCCTGCCGGGCATGGCTGAGCGCACGATCCTCCTGCACGGGTTCTCGAAGGCCTTTGCCATGACCGGCTGGCGCATCGGGTACGCCTGCGGGCCGGCCGCCCTGATCGACGCGATGATGAAGGTCCACCAGTACGCGATCATGTGCGCCTCGATCATTGCCCAGGAGGCGGCCGTCGAGGCGCTCACCCGGGGATGGGACGAGGTTGTGCGCATGCGCGAGCAGTACCACCGCCGCCGTGACCTGGTCGTCCGCCGGTTCAATGAGATGGGACTGCCCTGCCATTCGCCGCGCGGCTCGTTCTACGCCTTTCCCGAGGTGGCCGCGTCGGGCCTGACCGGCGCCGATTTCGCCGTGGGACTCCTGCAGAAGGAGAAGGTCGCCGTCGTCCCCGGCCTCGCCTTCGGACCGAACGGCGAACGCCACGTCCGCGCCTGTTTCGCCACCGCCTACCCGCAGCTGATCGAGGCCTGCGACCGGATCGAGCGGTTTGTGAATGCGGGAAGCGGGAAGCGGGAAGCGGCAAGCGGCCGATCCGTGTAGCGTTTTCGCTTATCGCTTTCACCTTAGCGCTTACCGCTCACCTCTCACCGCTCACCCATGGCCCGCACAGTCGTCATCGTCGGTCGTCCGAACGTCGGCAAGAGCCGGCTGTTCAACCGGCTGGCCCGAAAGCGCATCTCGATCGTGCACGACCAGCCGGGCGTCACCCGTGACGTGCTCTCGGCCGAGATCGCCGAAGGCCAATACACGCTGCTCGACACCGGTGGCATCGGGCTCAAGGGCGGTGAGACGACGGCGCAGATCATCGCCGCATCGGAGATCCAGATCGGTTTCGCCATCGATACCGCCACGCTGATCCTCTTCGTCATCGACGGGCTTTCGGGGGTCACCGGGCTCGACGAGAAAATCGCGGCCCGGCTTCGCCGCAGCAAAAAGGACGTGCTGCTCGTCGTAAACAAGGCCGATTTCGACGACACCAAGGTCGAGCTGGCCGACGCCTACAAGCTCGGGCTGGGGGAGCCGTTGCGGGTTTCCGCCGAGCACGGCCGCGGCGAGAGCGAGCTTCGCGACGCCATTGCCGCCCGGCTTGGGGCCGCGCCTGCGGAAGAAGCCGGGGGCAAGACCGCGCAGGACCCGCTCTGCATCTGCTTCATCGGCCGGCCCAATGTCGGGAAATCGTCCCTCGGCAACCGCCTGCTCCAGAGCGACCGGCTGATTGTGAGCCCCACGCCGGGCACGACGCGCGACGCCGTCGAGCTGCCGTTCGAGTTCAAGGGCCGCGACCACAAGATGCATCCCTTCCGGCTCATCGACACAGCCGGGATCAAGGCGGCGACCAAGCTCGCCTCCCCGGTGGAATACTTTTCGCGCCTCCGCTCGCTCGACGCCATCCAGCGGACCGATGTCGTTTTCCTCGTCCTCGATGCGCTCGAGGGCGTGACGCAGCAGGACAAGGCCATCGCCGGCGAGGCCACCCAGGAGCGCAAGCCCATCGTCGTCGTGGTCAACAAGTGGGATCTCGTGAAAAAGGCCTTCGCCACCCAGGGAGGCTTCGAGCCCTACAAGAGCGAGCGCGACTACCGGGAGAAATATGAGCACGCCCTGTTCGAGCGGCTCTACTTCACGCCGGGCTCGCCCCTGATCTTCGTGTCCGCCCTCAGTGGATACGAGGTCGACCGGATGCTCAACGCCGCCGTCCAGATCAACCGGACCCTCGATAAGAAGCTGCCGACGGCCAAGCTGAACCAGCTCCTCGGCTACCTGTGCGAGCGCACCCCGCCCCCGGCGGTGGGCGGTCGGCGGTTTCGGATCTTCTACGCGACCCAGACCGGCAACCGCCCGTTCCGGATCCGGATTTTCTGCAACCGCGAGGAGAAGCTGACGGAGCAGTACCGCCGCTACCTTGAGGCCGGGCTCGTCAAGGAGTTCGGGCTGGAGGGCTGTCCCGTGATGTTCGACCTGGTCGGAAAGGAAAAGCGCTACCCCGGCGGCGGTCCCGAGGACGCGGCCCAGAAGCCCGCCGGCCCGGTTCCGAAATGGAAATCCGCCGAGGGCGCCGGCCTCGCGGAGGACTGACCAATATCCGCATCGTAATCGTCCTCGTTCTCGTTCTCGAAACTTACCGGAGAGAACCAGAACGATGACGAGAACGAGAACGATCAATCGGCGGGCCCCAGCAATCCTCGCAGCTCGCCCAGCGACAGTTTCGACGCCGCCTCGTCGCTGGCCTCGAAAACGTCGGCGATCAGCCGCTTCTTTTCCTCCTGCAGGGCCATGACGCGTTCCTCCACGGTGCCTGCGGCGATCAGCTTGTAGCTCGTGACGGTCCGCCGCTGGCCGAGCCGGTGCGCCCGGTCGGTCGCCTGGGCCTCCACCGCGGGGTTCCACCACGGGTCGAAATGCACCACGAGGTCGGCCGCGGTCAGGTTGAGGCCCGTCCCTCCCGCCTTCAGCGACAGGAGGAAGACCGGGGCGCTGCCCGACTGGAAGCCGTCGACCTGTTCCTGCCGCGCGGCGGCCGGCATCGAACCGTCGAGATAGGCGTACGCGACCCCTTGTTCGTCCAGTTCGCGCCGCAGCAGCGCCAGCAGCGAGGTGAATTGCGAAAACACCAGCAGCCGGTGTCCGTCGTCCACCGCCTCGGCCAGCAGTTCCCGAAAGGCCTGCAGCTTCCCCGACTCGGCCTCCGACTGGACCAGGCGCGGGTCACAGCAAATCTGGCGGAGGCGAAGCAGCTGGGTCAGGGCGGCGAACCGGAGGCGCCCCTCCCCGGCGCCCGAGGCCTGAAGGTCGATGAGGTCGCGCTCCGATCGCTCCCTGGTTTCCCGGTACAACGAGGCCTGGGCAGGCGAAAGCTCGCACCAGAGGGTCTGCTCGATCCGTGGCGGCAGGTCGGCCGCCACCGCTGCCTTCGTCCGCCTAAGCATGTACGGTGCGACCTGCGCGCGCGTCCGCTCGTCGAACCAGGACCGGTCGCGGGGCGAGGACCCTTCCGGCGGGCGCCCGAGGTAGCCCGGGAGGATGAATTCAAACAGGGAGCGAAGGTCGTCGAGCGAATTCTCCAGCGGCGTGCCGGTGAGCAGGAAACGTCCGCGCGCCCGGATCGACCGCAGGGCGGCGGCGTTTTGCGAGCGGCGGTTCTTGATGTGCTGGGCCTCGTCGGCGATCGCGTTCTCGAATTCGAACCCGGAGAACAGCCCGCGGTCCCGGGTGAGGGTCCCGTAGGAGGTGATGATAAGGTCGAACGCGGCGAATCCGGCCTCGCCCTCGATCCGGTTCGCCCCATGATGGACGAAGACGCGCAGGCTTGGCACCCAGCGGGCGGACTCCCGCCGCCAGTTTTCAAGCAGTGAGGCCGGCGCAACGACGAGCGAGGACTGCAGTTTCCTTCCTGGGCCGGAAGCAAGAAAGGCCAGGGCCTGCACGGTTTTTCCGAGTCCCATTTCGTCGGCGAGGATTCCGCCGAGATCGAGCTGCCGCAGGTGCCAGAGCCAGGCGGCACCGATCTGCTGGTAAGGCCTCAATTCCGAGGCGAGCCCGGGAGGAAGCGGGGCGGGCTCGAGGACCGACAGGTTGCGAAGCGCTGCACTGCGCCTTTTCCAGGCGGCGGGGGGCGCGAAGCTGGGTGACACCGATTCAAGCAGCGCCTCGACTTCCGCCAGTCTCGCGGGCCCGATCCGGTGGGTTCGTCTTCCGGCTCCGCTGGCGCCGCCGCCCAGGGCGCGTTGGGCTGCTTCGACCCGCGCCACCTGTCCGGGGTCGAGCAAATAGACCCGGCCATCCGCTTCCACGTAACCCCGGTTTGCCGCCAGCGCATCGCGCACGGCGCGTTCGTCGGCCGAACCTGCCCGCAATCCCAGTGTGACCGAGAAGTCCCCGCCCGTTTCCTGGACGTCGGTCACGGCTTCGACCCGGCCGATCAGGGCGGCATTTTTGCGGAAGTTATCGGTGAACTGGGCGCCGAACTCGTCCCGAAACCGGGCTTCGTGGGCGGCGAGGAAGCCCAGCGTCCGGTGGCGGTCCCTGAGCCACCACTTGCGGTTCGAGGGCTCGAGGATGAACCCGTGGCGCTTCAGGAGATCCAGGATCGCTCCGTACGACGGATGCTCCCGCGACGGCAGGCTGATGGCCAGGAAGTGCTGGGATCCGTCGATAACGGCGGGCGTGGCGTCGGTGGATTTCGCGGGCATGGATAAGGTTGCGCGCCTTGCAGCGGCCTGTCGGAATAAAGGGTCGCGGGTGAAGCTCTCAACCAGATACAACCGATAGATGAGTTCCGAGGTATTCACGCAACTGGTCGACGCGCACTACGCGGCGCTCTACCGCTTTGCGTTGAGTCTCACCCGCGGCCAGGCCGATGCCGTCGACCTGGTGCAGCAGACCTTCTTCATCTGGGCGACGAAGGGTCATGGGTTGCGCGACCCGGCCAAGGCGAAGTCCTGGCTATTCACCACGCTTTATCGCGAATTCCTGCGCGGGCGCCGGCGGGATTCGCGCTCGAGCTCGATCGAGGATCTGCCGCCCGGCGCGGAGCTGACGGCCGAGGAGATCGATCGCGTCTCGAGAATTGACGCCGCCACCGTGATGAACCTGCTCCATGGCGTGGATGAGATTTTCCGGGTCCCGCTCTCCCTGTTCTACCTGGAGGAGCTTTCGTACCAGGAGATCGCCAACGCGCTCGACGTTCCCATCGGCACGGTAATGTCGCGCCTGTCGCGTGGAAAGGCGCAATTGCGCGCCGCCCTGTCGCGCGAGCAGTCCAACGCACGGGCCAACGTGGTGCCGTTCCCCTCGGAAAGGGCGGAGGGATTCGGGCGATGACGCGCGACGAGGCAAAGTTTATCCTCTCGGCCTACCGTCCCGGGAACGCGGATCGCGGCGACCCCGTTTTCGCGGAGGCGCTCGCGCTGGCCCGGCAGGACCCTGAACTGGCCGCTTGGTTTGCGCGCGAGCAGCTCCACGACCAGGCCATTTCGTCGAAGCTCGCCGAGGTGCCGGCCCCGGCCGGGCTGCGCGAGGCCATCCTGGCGGGGGCGCGGGCCAGTGGCGGCACGGTCTCCCGGCTCGGATGGTACTCGGCGGCGCTGCTCGCTGCTGCTGCCGCGCTGGCCTTGATCTTCACCCTCCACGCCAGAAAATCGCTGCCGCCGAGCGTGGTGGCGCCCCCGGTTCGTTCCCAGCTCTTGGGACTGGAAAGTTTCGTGGTCAACGATGCCCTCATGGCCGGAGGCCCGCACCAGGGTCAATGGGGTTCCCTGGCGTTGGACCTCCACCGCCAGCTCCACAACCCGGAGGCCAGGCTTCGGTCGGAAGTGACGGTCGATTTCGATGCGATGTGCGCCAGCGGCGCCCGCAAACTCTCGTTCGACGGCCATGAGGTCGTGGAGGTCTGCTTCATGCGGCCCGACACCGAGCTTTGGTATCACCTCTATATCCTTAGGCGGTCCGACTTCCCGAACCTGACGGCTCCCGAGAACAAGGATTACACCAAGGGTGAGCTTGAGGGGGTTGGTTTCGTCTACTGGCACGACGCCCACAACCATTACATCGCCGCCGGTCCGGGCGACGCTGACATCGAAAAGCATCTTTTCTGAGGTTGAATCAGCTGGATTAGGGTAACCGCGAATAAGCGCGAATGGGCGCGAATATTTCCGGGACAGCAGCGGCGAGCGAGCTGGGTAGTTGTCAGAGTCCCTGGATTCGCGTGTTTTCGTATTTCCGGTTTTTACAAATGCGGCAAAAGCTGGCGTATTCGCATGGGGGATTGCGGGGGAGCCCTCCATAGGCTTCCCCCCGATTCTTGGAGTAGGCCCCGGTCCCATCGCGCGGTCCGAAGATATTGGGTGGCTTTTTTTTACAAGGCTTTATCCTTTGTTCGCAAAGGGCTTAGGCAGGGCGGGAGACAAAGAGGCACTCGCTTAACCCCTCTGTAACCACCGCTTGTTCCGTGTATTTGCGGTCAAAATCTGTGGTGCCGGCCGAACTCCCTCGTCGGAATGGGCGTCCATTCAAACCGTGCAACCTCCACCTTCACACCATCGGCGCGCCCCCGCCATCCTTGCCGTCGTTCTCGGCCTTTTCGCCGCTGGAACGACCGCAAATGCGGCGAACCCGTCCCGCTGGGAAACCCTGGAAGCCATCCATCGTGTCGAAAATCCGCACAACCTCACCACGCCGGGCCCGAGAGGCGAACTCGGCGCCTATCAATTCCGCCAGGAAACGTGGAGGCACTATACTTCCGCACCGTTCAATAATGCCCTCGACCGGCAGGCGTCGGACGCCGTCGCCTTGAAGCATTACGACTGGATCCGCACCGGCCTGATCAACCAGGGAATCGATCCGTCGGTTTACAATATCGCCCTGGCCTGGAACGCCGGCATTGGCGCCGTCGCCCGTGGGACTGCCCCGGCGGTGGCGCGCGATTACGCTTCCCGCGTCACGAACATCGCCCGCGGCATCCATTCCGAAAACGTCGCCCTGGCGGCCGCCAAGCCCGCCGCGGTAGCCGCGGTTGCGCCCTCTCGCCCGGTCACGTTTACCCTCGGGGCCCTGAGAATGCCGACTTCCGGCGCGCATGCGCTAACCTTGGGCGAGACCCCGGCCAGGCCGGTGTTCGTCGTCGCCTCAGAGAGCTTCACGAACCTTCGCTGAACAGCGAGGACTGCTTCTGCTGCCCGGCCGCCCGCCGGGCGGCTTCTTCTTCCGGCGTTGGATTCAGGTGCCGGGGTGGCTTGGCCACGCGCCGGGCCACGGCCGCCTCATGATCGGCCACGATGCGGTCGGCGATGATGTGCACCTGGAGCCGGAGCCAGTTGTACGTCTCCGTTCCGTCGCGGTAATCGGCCTTGCCGTAATGGTCGATCCGGCCCGCGTGTCGCAGGTCGTCGTTCTGCTTGAATTCGTCATGCCGATCGGGGTTGTACACCGCGTAGGCCTTCCCGCCGCGCTCCTTCATGACCGAGAACGACGGGATGTCGCTCGGTCCATCGGCGATATAGATCATGTTCTGGAAGCCCACCCGGCGGTCCTCCGGGGGCATCCGCGCGTTGATATCGAGCGCCGGGTTCTTGTTCGTGCCCTTGTTGATCTCCCACAGCGCCCGCGTCTTCGTGGTGTTGTCGATCACCATCCCGATTTGCGCCACCTCGGCCTCCGCCGGCAGGTCGAACTCCTTCTGGCTGAGGAATCCCGGCCGCAGCGGATTCTCGATCAACTCGCATCCCCAGATGCCGTTCTTCTCCACGTAGGGCGCGATGGCGCTGCCGCGGATCATTTCCGCCAGGCCCGTGCTGACGATATAATGCTCGAGGGCGATCTCGTGCTTGAGGTATTCCGGCCGGTCCGTCACCCACGTCTTCGCTTTCGCGAAGAATTCCGGCAGGCCGGGATAAAACTGGAACTCCTTGCCGCATTCGAAGAGCACCTTCTTGTTCAGGCCCTTCATCGGGCCGGCCAGGACGTAGGTCAGGATGTGGTTCAGGTAAGCGACCTCTCCCGAAACCCGGTATCCCCGCGCCAGATAGTACTCGGCCAGCTTGTTCGTCTCGGCCCAGAACGAGCTTTCGCCCACGCCGTAGCGCCGGAACAGGGGCGCCTGCATGTACCCCGGGATCAGCGTCTTGTCGAAGTCCCAGATGCAGGCGATGATGTTCTGCGTGAAAAGCGACGCGGGCATGGCGATCGGAGGCGCCACGATAGTCCAGAGTCGAGAGTCCAGAGTCTAGAGCAAAACCCTTGAACCGCCCGTGCACTGACTCTTGCTCTGGACTCTAGACTCTAGACTCTAAACCTTTGCATGCTCCCAGAAATCGAAGTCTTTCGCCGCCGCTTTGAGGAGCTCGGCGCGCAGATGTCGGACCCGGGGTTTTATTCCAACTCCCGGCGGGCGGCGGAGATCACGCGCGAGCACCAGAAGCTCGGGGACCTCCTGCGCGACCACGCCGAGTTCGAGAAGATCAGCCGTGAGATCGTCGAGGCCCGCGCCCTCGTCCGGTCGACCGCCAGCGCCGACGCCGATCTGCGCGCCCTGGCCGAGGCCGAGCTGCCCGGGCTGGAGAGCCGCCAGGCGCACCTGCGCGAGGGCATGCTGCGCGCCATGATCCCGCCCGAGGCCACCGACTCCCGCAACACCGTGATGGAAATCCGGGCCGGGACCGGCGGGGACGAAGCCGCGCTCTTTGCCGCCGAGCTGGCGCGCATGTACCAGAAATACGCGGACGGTCGCGGCTGGAAGATCCAGCCGATGAAGTCCAGCGAGACGGAACGCGGGGGCTTCAAGGAGACGATCTTCCTGATTTCGGGGACGGACGTCTACAAGCAGCTCAAATTCGAGAGCGGCGTCCACCGCGTGCAGCGGGTGCCCCTGACCGAGGCCAACGGGCGCATCCACACCTCAACCGTCACGGTGGCGGTCCTGCCCGAGGCGGAGGAGGTCGATGTGCACATCGATCCCCAGGACCTGGAGATCACCGTCAGCCGCGCCAGCGGACCCGGCGGGCAGGGCGTCAACACGACCGATTCCGCGGTCCAGATCCTCCACAAGCCCACCGGCCTCATCGTCCAATGCGCCGACGAGCGCTCCCAGATCAAGAACAAGGCCTCCGCGATGACCGTCCTGCGCTCGCGGCTGCTCAAGCTGCGCGAAGACGAGGAGAAGGCGCGCTACGCCGCCGAGCGCCGCAGCCAGATCGGGTCCGGCGACCGCAGCGAGCGCATCCGCACCTATAATTTCCCCCAGAACCGCCTCACCGACCACCGCATCGGCCTCACCCTGCACAACCTGCCCCAGGCGATGGAGGGGGACATCGACGCGCTGATCGAGGCCCTCCAGAAAGCCGATTTTGAGGAGAAACTGGCGGCCCTGACCGGTGGTTCGCCGCCGTGACGCCGGCCCCCGCTCCAGGGCCTGGCCCATCCGTCCTCGAGATCGTCAAAAAGACGACGGAGTTCCTCAACGGCCGGCGCATCGCCTCGCCCCGCCTTAATGCCGAGCTGCTGGTCGGGCACGCCCTGGGTCTGCAGCGCATGCAGCTCTACATCCAGTTCGAGCGGCTGCTGACCGAAGCCGAGCTCGCGCAGATTCGCCCCCTGGTCCGGCGAAGAGGGCAGGGGGAGCCGGTGCAATACGTCGTGGGCACGACCGATTTTCACGGCTTGCGCGTCAAGGTCGACCGGCGCGCCCTCATCCCGCGGCCGGAAACCGAGCAGCTGGTCGAACAGGCCATTCTCCGGGTCAAGGCGCCACCGGCCAGGATCCTGGACCTGGGCACGGGCACGGGAGCGATCGCGCTGGCCCTGGCGAAACATTTTCCCGAGGCGGCCGTGACCGCGGTCGACGCCAGCCCGCATGCCCTGGCGCTGGCGCGCGAAAACGCCGAGGCCCTTGCGTTTGCCGCCCGCGTTTCGCTGCTGGAATCCAATTGGTTTTCCGCCTTGCCGGCGGGCGAGGCTTTCGACCTGATCCTGTCGAATCCCCCTTATTTGAGTGCCGATGAGGTCTCGCGCAGCGCCCCCGAGGTAAAGGACTTCGAACCGCAAGCGGCCTTGGTCGGCGCCGGCCCGGCTGGCCTCGGCGACCTCGAGCAAATCCTGCACTCCGCGCCGCGTTACCTGGCCCCGGGCGGCCTGCTCGCCCTCGAGACTGGCCCGACCCAGCACCCTGCTCTTGCCCCGATCGCCCGCGAAGCCGGCTTCATGCAGGTGGAGTCCGCGAAAGATCTCGCCGGCTTCGACCGCTTCATCTTCGCGCAGCGGTGAGGCAGCGGAGGAGGGACCGGCCGCTCCACCTTCGAACCTCGCGCCCAAGGGCGCTGCTACGCCGAAGCTCCCTTGCGAGCGAAGCGTGCCGGCGGAAGCCGTGCTTTGTAGCGAAGCGCGGACGGCGCTTCGTCCTTCCGCCCCTAGTTCCGCCCCGGCACGTACGGCGTGACCGCGGTCAGCGGGTCGTGGGCGATGAAGGCGGGCTGGCCGGCAAGGGTCACGGCGTCGTCGACGATCCGCAGCGACTCGCGCAGCGGAATGTCGACCCGGGCATAGGGCAGGAACAGCTCGCTGTCGTCGAACAGCGTCACATCGCCATTGTCGTCACGCTTGGCCCTGAGGGCTGGGGGAGTGGCCGGGGCGAGCCGGTATTCCTTGTACGGGAAGTCATCCTTGGCCAGCGCCTCGCGCTGGGCGCGCATTTCCCGGATGAACGCCGCATCGTCGGCTTTCTGGTCCAGGCGGGCCTGGAGGCTCAGCGAGAGTTCCTTCTGCTCCTGCTGCGTCTTGAAACGATCGATGCTCCGGGCGAGGTATTTGAATTCCTCGAGCGACGCCTGGCGGGCGCGGCTGGCCTCGGCCAGCGAGTTGATCACCGCGGGCTCGAGCGGCTTCCCGGCGAAATCCGAGGCCGGCTTGATCGTGTCCCACACCAGCGAGTGGGGCAGGGAGGACTCGCCGATCTGGGTGACATAATCGTCGCCCGAGGGCAGGACGATATCCGGGACCACGCCGCGTTGCTGGGTCGAGGATCCGTTCGGCAGGTAGAATTTCTGGAGCGTGATCTTGGCGGCGCCATACTTTTCCTCCGGGGCGGTGGCGGCGCGGAGGAAATCCGTCACGCGATTGGGACGGAGATACTGCTCCATCCCGTAAATCTTCTGGACCGTGCCCTTGCCGTGCGTCGAGCTCTCGCCGATGATGATGGCCCGCCCGTAATTCTGCAGCGCGCCCGCCACGATCTCCGAGGCGCTGGCGCTGTAGCGATCAACCAGCACGGCGAGCGGGCCGCGGTAGGCGATCGCCGGATCGACATCCTCGTCCACCTCCACCCGGCTGTTCATGTCCCGGACCTGCACGACCGGGCCGCGGCTGATGAAGAGTCCGGCCAGGTCGATCGCTTCCGAGAGGAAGCCGCCCCCGTTGTGCCGCAAGTCCAGCACCAGGCCGGAGATGCCCGCGGCCTGGAGTCTCTTGATCAGCTCGCCGACATCGTGCGCGGAGCTCGTGCCACCCGTCTTGTAGTCCTCGCCGCCGTAGAATGACGGCAGGCTGATGACGCCGAGGGGCAGGGTCGATTTCCCGTCCGCCGACGGGACATCGAAGATCGCCGCATGGGCCTTGGCGTTGTCGAGCTTCACCAGGTCCCGCGTGATGAAGACGTCCTTGCGCGCCGAGGCGTCGGCGGCGTCCTTGGGCTTCACCACGAGATGGACCTGCGTGTCCTTTTTCCCGCGGATGAGTTGGACGATGTCGCGGGTTTTCCAGCCCTGGACATCCACCACCGGGTCGCTGCCTTGGCCGATGGCCAGAATCTTGTCGTCGGGCTGGAGCACCTTCCCGAGATCAGCCGGTCCGCCCGGGACGATTTCCTGCACCGTGCACAGGTAGTCCTTGTCCAAGGCGAGCGACGCGCCGATGCCGTAGAGATTGAGCCTGATGTTGATCGAGAAATCGTCGAAGCTCTCGGCCGAGAAGTAGCTGGAATGCGGGTCGAAGATCTGGGCCACCGAGGTCAGGAAGATCTCGCCGAGCTCGGAGGCCTTGTACTGGTCGAGGGTCCACAGCAGGCGCTCGTAGCGTTTGCGCAGGGTGTCCTTCGCCGTCTCGATCGTCTTTTTCAGGGCCTCGGGCGTGGCCCGGTCGGCCGCCTTTGCGCCGAGCACCTCCCCGAGGATCTCGTATTTCAACCGCCGGGACCAGAGTGCGTCGGCCTCGGCCGGCGTCTCGGGCCATTCGGCCTTGGAGCGGTCGAAAGCGTATTTCTCGTCGGGGGTGAGGTCGATGTCCTTCTTCAGCGCGTCGAAGACCCAGGCCGCCCGCGCCCGGACCCGCGTGTCATACACGGCAAACATCTGGTAGGCGGACTCGATCCGCCCGTCGCGGATATTGTAATACAGGGCATTGCCGAAATCTGCCTGGAAGCGGGTCTTGTCGCTCTTGAGGAAAAACAGCCGCTGGTTGTCGAGCTCCCCCATGTAGGCGGGGATGACGCCCTCGTAGTCGGCCACCTTGATTGCCCCGCGGTTGTAGTGTTCCGTCTCGAGGAGACTGATCAGTTTGCTCGCCTCCTGGACCTGGGTCTGCGAACTGACGAGGGTCCGGTCCTTCGGCAGCGTGACCGACGGGGCGACAGGCGCGCTCCGCTGCCGTGCCGACCCCTGCGGCGCCTGGGCAACCGCGAGCGCCGAGACCAATCCCAGGGCTCCGAGGACCAATAGTAGCCTGGAGTAAGATGTCCGATTCATCACGAGCTCAAGTCACGGACCATTTTCTCCTCTAGGCGATATTAAAGCCGGCTACCGCGCGTCGTCCCTGACGCGCTCGTCTGGGGAGGCGTCCCGGGACGAGCCGCGCCACCTTTGGTTGCGGCTTTTTCTCCTCTAATTCCGGCCCGGCACCACCGGGGTCACCGCCGTCAGCGGGTCGTGCCCGCTCATGACAAAGGCCGGCTTGCCGGCCATCGTCACGGCGTCGCCGACGACGCGGAGGGTTTCACGCAGGGGAATGTCGACCTTGGCGTAGGGCAGGTCGCGCTCGTCGTCGTCGAAGAGGCTGTCCTCGTCGCTGTCGACCTTGGCGCGAAGCCCGGCGGGCGTCGCCGGGGCAAGGCGGTACTCCTTGTACGGATAGTCATTCTTCGCCAGCTCCTCGCGCTCAACCTTCATCTGCTTGATGAAGTTGGTGTCCTCCTCCTTCTGCTTGAGCCGGGCCTCGAGGCTCAGCGAGATCTCCTTCTGCTCCTGCTGGCTCTTGAACTTGTCGATGTTGCGGGCGAGATATTTGAATTCCGGCAGGGTGGCCTGCCGCTGGCGGCTTGCATCGAGGAGCGAGCTCAGGACGGCCCCGTCGAGCGGCTTGCCGTTGAAATCGGACGCCGTCTTGATCGTGTCATAGATCAGGGCGTGGGGCAGGTCGGATTCGCCGATCTGCGTGACGTATTCGTCGATGGAGGGGAGGACGATGTCGGACACGACGCCGCGGCGCTGCGTCGATGAGCCGTTGGGCAGGTAGAATTTCTGGATCGTGATCTTGGCCGCGCCGTATTTTTCGTCGGACGGGGCCGGGTTGGCGCGGAGGAAATTCGTCGGCGCCCGGGTGACGAATTGTTCCATTTCCAGGATCTGCTGGACGGTGCCCTTGCCGTGGGTGGAGCTGTCGCCGATGACGACCGCGCGGCCGTAATTCTGAAGGGCGCCGGCGACGATCTCCGAGGCCGAGGCGCTGTAGCGGTCGGTCAGGACGGCGAGCGGACCGCGGTACGCGATGCTCGGATCCTCATCCTCGTCCACCTTGACGTTGTTGTCTGTCTGCCGGACCTGCACGATTGGCCCGCGGCTGATGAAGAGGCCGGCGAGGTCAATGGCCTCGGACAAGAGGCCGCCGCCATTATGGCGCAGGTCGAGAACCAGTCCCTTGATCCCGGCCGCCTGCAGTTTCTTGATCAGCTCGGCCACGTCGCCTGCGGAACTCGTCCGCCCGCCGTCGGGATCCTCCCCCCCGTAGAAGGCCGGAAGGCTGATGACGCCCAGCGGGAGGGTCGATTTGCCGTCCGGGGCCGGCACGTCGAAAATGGCCGCGTGCGCCTTGGCGTTGTCGAGCTTGACCAGGTCGCGCGTGATGAAGACGTCCTTGCGGGCCGAGCTGTCCGCCGAGCCGGCGGGGTTCACGACCAGGTGCACCTGGGTGTCCTTCTTGCCCCGGATGAGCTGCACGATGTCGCGCAGCTTCCAGCCCTGGACGTCGACGACCGGGTCGTTGCCCTGGCCGACGGCGATGATCTTGTCGTCGGGTTTCAGCACCTTGCCCACGTCGGCGGGGCCGCCCGGGATCAATTCCTGGATGCTGCAGACGTAATCCTTGTTCAGCTGCAGGAGCGCACCGATGCCGTAGAGGTTCAGGCGGATGTTGATCGAGAAGTCGTCATAGCCCTCCGGGGAAAAATAACTGGAATGCGGGTCGTACAGCTCGGCGACATCGGTCAGGAAGATCTCGGCGAGTTCGTCGGACTTGTAGCCACCGACCGTGTACAGGACCCGGGCGTACCGCTTCCGGACCGTTTCCTTGGCCGTGGCGATCGTCTTCTGCAGGGCTTCCGGCGTCGCGCGATCCGCCGCCTTCGCGCCGAGCACCTCGTTGAGCACCTCGAACTTGATTCGTTTCCGCCACAGCTCGTCGGCCTCGGCCTTGTCCTCCGGCCATTCCGCCTTCGAGCGGTCCAGGGTGTATTTTTCGTCGAGATTGAGGTTCAGGTCCTTCTGCAGCTCGTCGAAAATCCAGGCGGTGCGATCGCGGACGCGCTGGTCATACACGGCGAAGATCTTGTAGGCGGATTCAATCCGGCCGTTGCTGATATTATAGTAGAGCGCGTTGCCGTAATCGGCCTGGAACTTGGTCTTGTCCGTCTTGAAGAAAAAGAGCCGCTGGTTGTCGAGCTCGCCCATGTAGTCGCCAATGACGGATTCGAAATCCGCCGGCTTCACCGCCGCATGGTTGTAATGGAAGTGATCGAGCAGGTACATCAGCCGGCTGGCCTCCTGGACGAGGATCGGGGAGCTGGACAGCGTCCGGTCGCCCGAGAGCTTTATCGTGAGGTCGTCCGCGACGGCATTGGCCGGGGGGGTGGTCCGAGCCGGCTGGCTCTGGGCCAGGGTGAAGACGCCGGCGCCGGCGAGGACCGTGCCCAGGAGCGCGAGTTTCAGGATGCGGATTCGTGACACCGGTACAGCAGTTTGACGTCGGCTCATGGCAAAGGTGGCAATTAGTTCAGTTTAGGTCCCCGGTTTCAAGACCGGGGGGCGCGGCGAATGTGCCAACAGCCAGTCGGGCAGTTAGGCAGTCGGTCAGGTTGCACAGTGGGCAGTTAGGCTAGCGGCCAGTCACCCAACAGCCCGACCGCCGGACTGTCGGACCGCTGTGCGCTACTGGCGTGGACGAGAATCTTTCGATCCGTCGAGAAAACGTTTCTCCTCAGGACTTAGCGCGGCCAGCCCGTGGCTGTTGATCTTGTCCAGGATCCGGTCGATTTCAGCGCGGCGATCGATCCGGCTGGATGGATTGAGCTGGAACAGCGGGCCGCCGATTTCACCCGCCTTGGCTTTTGACCCGACGGCGACTTCCGCGGGGGCGGCCCGGAAGGCGGCCTGGATTCGCGTCTCGTGCACGTACCGAAAATAAAGCCACCCGGTCAGCAGCCCGGCGAGATGCGCGGAGTGGGCAAACGGCGAGACAAACTTGTAGGGGCCCGTCCCGTTGAATTCATAAAGTGCGAGCCCGATGACGTCGAAGGCCGCGAGGGCAAAGACGATTTGCTTGGCCGTGATCCGGATGGGCGCCACGAAGAACAACAGGAATTCGAGCTTCTGGCTCGGGTAGAAGCAGGCAAAGACTACCAAGAGCGCGTAGATTCCCGGTGTGGCGCCAATCAGCTCGGTCGCGCCGCCGCCACGCCAGTGCACTCCAGCCCAGGCCAGCCCGCCAAAGATGATGGCGCTGAAATAGACCGCGAGAAAACGAGGCGCCCCAAGGACCGGCAGGATCTGACGCCCCAGGAAGTACAGGGCCAGGACATTGCCGAGCACGAACGGGAGAAAGTTCGGGCTGTGCAGAAAGCTGTAGGAAAAAAGGGTCCAGAAATATCCCTGCCGCAACGCCGGCAGGCTCAGGGCCAGGTAGGATTCCGTGTTCGGCGCAGCGAGACGGAGCAGCGTCAGCTGAAGGAGATAGACTGCGACTATGCCACTCAGCAGCCAGATGAGGACGGACGTGCGCTCGCGGGGATAATCGTCGTCGCGCATGTAGGGGCGGTCCGAAAGCATCTTGGGGAGAATTTAGTTGCGCGCAGGCCAAAGACAAGCCGGCTCGCTTGACAGCCGGTGGCGCGCGCTTTCTTGTCCAGCAGCGATGGCGAACAAAGCAGACAAGTGGCCGCTGAACGCAGCCGGCAAGTTTTTCGTGGACCAGCAGTGCATCGACTGCGACCTGTGCCGCGAGACGGCGCCCGGATTTTTTACCCGCAATGACGAGGGCGGTTATTCCTACGTCCACAAGCAGCCCGGCACCCAGGAGGAGATCGACTTGTGCATGGAAGCCCTCGAGGGCTGTCCGGTCGAGGCCATCGGCAACGACGGCGACGTGTAAGCCGCCAAACGCCCGCGGCGCTTCGCTACTGAACGGGTGGCGAAGGCCGGAAGGTCTTCGTCCGTCGGAGGTAGCGAACGCTGGAGGGCGATCGTTCGTCCTTGTTAACTCCGCTCCGCCGTACAATTAACTTGTCCCCGGGTTCTTCTGCCGCCATCACCGACCCCCGGTGCGAGAGTCATTGGAGCGTGATATCCAGGCGCCGGAAGCGCCGGCTGCCGGGCAGGACCGCCTGCACGTGTGGCATCCGTTTACCCAGATGCAGGAGTATCTTTCGCTGCCGCCGGTGGTTATCGAATCGGGGCAGGGTGGGTGGCTGAGGGACAACGAGGGGCGCACTTATTTGGACGGCAATGCCTCCGTCTGGACAAACGTCCACGGCCACAACGATCCCGACCTGAACGCAGCCGTGGTCAAGCAGCTCGGGGGGATGGCGCATTCGACCATGCTGGGGCTCACGCACGCGCCGGGTGCTGCCCTCGCGGCGGAGCTGGCGGCGCTGGCCCCGGCGGGATTGGAACGAGTGTTCTATTCCGACAACGGCGCGGGTGCGGTCGAGGTGGCGCTCAAGCTTTCGTTTCAGTATTGGCAGCTGACCGGCCGGCCTGAGAAACGCCAGGTCATCGGCATGGCGGGTGGATATCATGGCGACACCTTTGGCGCCATGGCGGCCGGCGACAGCGGGGCTTTCCATTCCCGATTCAAGCCCTGGTTTTTCAGCGCCCGCCATTTTCCGGCGCCCGTTTGCCACGAATGGGCTGGCCGAATCCACGGGTCGAACGCTTCCCAAAGCATCGCCGCACTACGGGGATTGCTCGAGTCCGACGCCAACCGCACCGCGTGCGTCATCCTTGAGCCCTCGGTCCAGGGGGCAGCTGGAATGCGGCTGCAGCCGCCCGGCTTCCTCCGCGAAGTCGCCGCACTCTGCCGTCGGCACGGGGTGCATCTCATCCTCGACGAGGTCTTCGTCGCCTTTGGGCGGCTCGGCTCGATGATCGTCAGCGCGGAGGAAGACATTGAACCGGATTTTCTATGCCTGGCCAAGGGCCTGACCGGTGGCTACCTCCCGTTGGCCGCCACCCTGGCGCGGGATGCCATCTACGATGCCTGTCTCGGATCCCACGAGAGCGGGCGCGCGTTCTTTCATGGCCACACGTTCACCGGCAACCCGCTGGCTGCCGCCGTCGCGCTCGAGAACATCCGGAAACTGAAAGCGCTCATCGCCGATGGCACCCTTGCGCATCGGGTCGATATCTTCGGGAAACTGCTCGACCGGGAATTTGGGCGGAGCCCCGCCGTCGCCGAAATCCGCCAGCGCGGGTTCGCGGCCGCCCTCGACTTGGCGCCGTGCCCAAAGCCTCTTGCGCATCGCCTTGGCCTGGAGGTGTGCCTGCGCGCCCGCCACCACGGGCTCCTGCTGCGGCCCCTCGGCAATTCCCTCCTGCTCGTCCCCCCGCTTTGCCTCGATGACAACGAACTTGAGCAACTGGTAACCCGCACCGCCGCCGCGATCCGGGATACTTACAATTCTTGAACCACAGAGGCACAAAGGCACAGAGCACCAATCCGCCTATTCTGAATTTCACCCATGAATCCTCTCACTCTTCAATCGATCCGCGCCCTCTATGATCTTCCTCTGCCCGAGCTGATCTTCCGCGCGCAGCAGGAACACCGCCGCTACCACGACCCGGCCGCGGTACAGCTGTGTACCCTCCAGTCGATCAAGACCGGGCGCTGTCCGGAGGACTGCAAATATTGTCCGCAGTCATCTCATTATGAGACGGCGGTCGACGCGGAGCCGCTGATGGATGTCAGCGACGTGGTGAATCGCGCCCAGGTCGCGCGCGCCGGCGGGGCCTCGCGCTTCTGCATGGGTGCCGCCTGGCGTGAGGTAAAGGACGGGGCCCAGTTCGAATCCGTCCTGGAGGCGGTCAGCGGAGTCGCCTCGTTGGGGATGGAAGTGTGCTGCACGCTCGGGATGTTGACGGAGGCCCAGGCTGGGCGGCTGAAGGAAGCCGGCTGCACCGTCTACAATCACAACCTCGATACCTCGCGCGATTATTACCCGGAGATCATCTCGACCCGTTGCTACGACGACAGGCTGCAAACCCTCGCCAATGTCCGTCGCGCGGGACTCCAGGTTTGCTCTGGAGGCATCCTCGGCCTCGGCGAGAGCATCGACGACCGTCTCAAGCTCCTTGGCGAACTTGCAGCCCTGGACCCGCAGCCGGACTCGGTGCCAATCAACGCCCTCGTCCCGGTCGCCGGCACTCCCTTGGCGGAGAACGACCCGGTCGATGGCATCGAGTTTGTGCGCATCATTGCCACGGCGCGAATCCTCATGCCGCGCACGATGGTCCGGCTTTCCGCCGGCCGCACCGCGATGACCGACGAGCTCCAGGCGCTCTGCTTCCTCGCCGGGGCCAACAGCATTTTCCTCGGCGAAAAGCTCCTCACCACGCCGAACCCGGAGCGCGGCCGCGACTTCCAGCTGCTCTCCCGACTCGGACTGCACCCGCTCGAACCCGCCCGCGCAACGATGATCGGGAACCAGGAATCGAGAGTCGAAAACGCGGCCGCCGGGGTGAAGTAGCCCGCGTTGCGATGCGCACGGTCGTGGTGTCCGGCTCCGACACCGACGTCGGAAAGACGCACGTCATCGGCGCGCTCGCGAGGTTCCTCGGCGCCCGCGGAGAGGCTGTGCAAATCGTCAAGCCCGTCGAAACCGGCCGCCGCGCCGGCGAACCGGGCGATGCCGATCGCGCCGCGCAGCTCGCGGGCGGCGTCGTGGAAACCGTCACCCTCCTTTCTTTTCCGGAGGCCCTCGCGCCGGCCGCCGCCGCCGCGCGGGCCGGCGGCCCCCTGTCGTTCGAGAACCTGGTCGCCGCCGTCCGGCGTCTTCCGTCCACCGGTTGCCGGCTGATCGAGGGCGCGGGAGGAATCGCGTCTCCCATCGACGACACCGCGCACGATTGGGTCGACTTTGCCGGCGCCATTGGCGCGGACCTGGTTGCCATTGTCGTTCCGAATCGCGTCGGCGCCATCGGTCAGGCGCGGATGGCCTTCGCCCATGCCGCCCGCACCGGGCTGCCCACCGGACTCTGGCTGAACAGTGTCAGTCCCGTCGACCCCAGGGTTTATCAATCGAACCTCGACGGCTTTCGCGCCGCGGGAATTCCGCTCTGGGGCGAGCTCGCCTTCGGTCAGACCGAGCCGGTGGTGCATGAGGCTTTTCGCCGGCTGCTTGAGACCAAGGCAGAAGGACGGCACGGAGGCCGTCCCCCCGGCGGTTCCGAAAATGGAGGGACGAGCTCCGTGTCGTCCATTTCCGTTCGGGCCGCCGCGTTCCTGGCCGCCCGCGAACGCGACGGCATCCGCCGTCGTCTGCGCGTGACCGCCCGCGATCCCTCCCTCCTGAATCTCGCCGACAACGATTATCTCGACCTGGCCCGCGATCCCGCGGTCGCCCGGGCAGTGGCAGAGGCGGCGCGCACTGAAGGCACGTCGGCATCCGCCTCGGCCCTTATCACGGGTTGGACCGAATCGCACGAGCGACTCCTCGCCGACCTGGGTTCCTGGCACGGCCTGTCGTCCGGACTCATCTGGAGCAGCGGCTACGCGGCGAACAGCGCCATTCTCGGGACGCTGCCCGGTCGCGAGGATCTCGTCCTGGCCGACCGGTTGATCCATCACAGCATGATCGCCGGGATCCTGCGCAGCGGCGCCCGGCTCCAACGCTACGATCATCTGGATCTGGATCACCTCGAGGAAATGCTCGGGAAGGCGGCCGGGCGGACCGTCTTCGTGGCGACCGAGACGGTCTTCAGCATGGACGGGGATTATCCCGACCTGCGGCGCCTGGCCGAGATGAAACGGAAGCACGGTTTTTTCTGGATCGTGGACGAGGCCCATGCCCTGGGTTGGTATGGACCCGGGGGGTCCGGCCTCGTCCGCGCCGCGGGCGTCGAAAAGGACGTCGATCTTCTTGTCGGCACCTTTGGCAAGGCCCTGGCGGCGGGCGGGGCGTATTCGCTTTTCCAAGACGCAGCGATCCGGGACCAGCTCGTCAACACGGCTGGTGAATTCATCTATTCGACCGCCCTCCCGCCGACGAGCGTGGCCGCCGCCGCGGCCGCGATGGCGCGGGTCGGCCAGCTGGCCTCGGGGCAGGCTCGCTGGCAGGCGACTTCGCGGGCCTTTCGCTCGCGGCTGCGGGAGGCCGGCTGGGCCGCCCCGGACGGCAATTCGCCCATTGTTCCCGTGATCGTCGGCAGTGCCGAGGCGACCACGAGCCTGGCGGAGAAACTGCGATCCGCCGGGATCCTTGCCGGCGCCGTCCGACCGCCGACCGTCCCCGCCGGCTCGGGCCGCCTTCGCTTTTCCCTCAAGCGAACCTTCGACGAGTCCGCGGCCAGTCGCGTCCTCGCGGCGATGGGAAGGCCGTCGGCGCCATGAAGATCACCTGGATACTGGGCTGGGCCGTGCCGGAAGCGTGGTTTGCCCCAGTCGCCCGTTCCGTCTTTCCGGCCGCCGAGCACGCCTGCGTGCCGGCCACGCCGCGCTGGCGCGACGCCCTTGGCGCTGCCGGTCCCGCTGACTGGATCGTCGGATACTCCCTCGGGGCGCATCTGCTCCTTTCCGCCGGTTCCATTTCGTCCGCGCAAATTGCGCTCCTCGCTCCTTTTCTGGGTTTCCCCGCCGAGGCAGGGCAGGGCGGGCGGGTCGCCGCCGCCCAGGTAAAATACCTCGCTCGCTGGCTCCAGCGCGACCGCCCTGCCGCCCTCGCGGACTTCTACCACCGCGCCAACCTGCCCATCTCGGCCGCCCCTGGCGCAGCTGACGCCGCCGGCGCCATCGCGACCGCCGACCTGCTCTGGGGCCTCGAGCTCCTCGCGCAAACGACCCCCGCGCCACGTCAACTATTAGTTGACGTGACGAACTGGCCCGCGTTTTGCGGATCAAACGATCCGTTGATCGATGGGATGAATCTTCGCGCTTCCCTGCCCCAGCTGGAGATCATTCCCGGTGCGGGACACGAACCCCGGCCATTGCTGGAGGCCCTGGCCGCGCGCATCGCATGAAGGATCGGATTGTCGAGAGCTTTTCGCGGGCGGCGGCCCTTTACCACGCGCATGCGGAAGTCCAGGCCGCGATGGCGGAGTGGCTCGGGGAGTGGGTCCCCCGGAACCGGGAGAAACGCGCGCTCGAGATCGGCGCCGGGCCGGGCACCTTCACGCGCCAGCTGCTGCCCTGGCATGGCCGGCTCGTGGTCAGCGATCTGTCCGCGCCGATGTGCGCGGCCGGCCAGGCGATCCTGCCCCAGCTCGAGTGGCGGGTCATGTCCGCGGAGAATCCCGACCGCGGGCCGTGGGACTGGATTTTCTGCAGCAGCATGCTGCAGTGGGCGGAAAACCCGGCAAAAATATTCTCCGCCTGGCGGAAGCGGCTGGCGCCGGGAGGCCGGGTCCTCGCCGGTCTCTTTGTCGAGGGCAGCCTGCCGGAATGGCGCGAGGCCGCGGGCGATTCCTCGCCGGTGCGGTGGCGGACCCTCGAGGAGTGGCATGCCGCCCTCGAGATCGCGGGCCTGCGGCTGGTGCGGGAAGCAGTCCAGAGCCGGACTTTCCGGCACCCGTCGGCCCGCGCCTTCCTGCGCAACCTGCACGGGATCGGGGCCGCTCCCGAGCGTAAGCTTTCCGCGACGGCCCTTCGGCGCATCCTCGACCGATACGAAGCAAGATTCGGCGGACCCGCCGGCGTGCGGGCGACCTGGACGTTCTACCGCTTCGAGGCGGAATTGTAGGATCGCGCCCGAGGGCTGCTACGTCACCTCGATCACCACATAGCTGCGCTTGCCTTTTCGCAGCAGGAGATGGCGGCCGAAGAGCAGGTCGCCCGCGGAGGTCGCGCGGCTGACTTCACCGATGCGGACATTGTTCAGATACACGCCGCCGCCCTCGAGGTCCTTGCGCGCCTGGCCCTTTGAGGGCGACAGGCCGCTGTGGACGAGCAGCTCAACGATCGGCATGCCTCCTTCGGCCAGTCGGCTGCGCTCCAGCTTTTGCGTCGGGATCTCCCCGACGACATCGGCAAAGGTCGATTCCGCGATTCCTTCGAGCGAACCGCCAAACAGGATTTCGCTGGCCCGCGTGGCGGCGGCGACGGCGTCGGCCCCGTGAACCAGGGCGGTGAGCTCGCGGGCGAGCGCCTTCTGGGCCGCGCGCGCCCCGGGGTCGGACCTGAGACCGGCCTCCAGCCCCGTAATCTCCTCCCGCGGCAGGAAGGTCAGGGTCTTGAGCAACGGGATCACGTCGGCGTCGGCCGAGTTGATGAAAAACTGGTAGAACCGGTACGGGCTGGTTTTCCTGGGATCGAGCCAGACCGCGCCGGAGGCCGTCTTGCCGTATTTTGTGCCGTCGGACTTGGTCAGCAACGGAAACACCACGCCGAAGGCCGGGAGATTGAGTTTGCGCCGGATCAATTCCGTGCCCGCCGTGATGTTTCCCCACTGGTCGGTGGCGCCGATCTGCAGCTCGCAGTCGAGCGTCCGCCGCAGATGGTAGAAATCGTGGGCCTGAAGAAGCATGTAGCTGAACTCGGTGTAGCTGATCCCATTTTCGCGGTCCTCCATGCGCGCACGCACGGATTCCTTGGCGACCATCCAGTTGACCGTGAAATGTTTTCCGACCTCGCGCAGGAAATCGAGATAGCTCATCCCGGCGGTCCAGTCGGCGTTGTTAACCAGCCGCGCCGGGTTGGACCTGGTGTCGAAATCGAGGAACCGCGCCAGTTGCGACTTCTGTGCCTCGATGTTGTGCGCCACCTGCTCGGAAGTCTGGAGATTTCGCTCCGCCGACTTGCCCGATGGATCGCCGACCATGCCGGTGGCCCCGCCCGCCAGGGCGATCGGGTGGTGCCCATGCAGCTGGAACCGCCGCAGGGCGAGGAGAGGAACGAGATTGCCGACGTGGAGGGAGTCCGAGGTCGGGTCGAACCCGCAATAGAGCGTGACCGGGCCCTGGGCCAACCGCGCGGCCAGGCCGTCGCGATCAGTGCAGTCGGCCAACAGCCCGCGCCATTGCAGTTCGTCGAGGATGGTCATCGAGCGCGGAGGCTAGGACGGCAGGGAGAAAAGGGAAAGTGAAAGTGGAGGCTGGTCACAGTGGACAACGCAGGTTGCACGGAGGTCTTAGCGCGGCTCCCCCGCAACCGCAGGTGGCGCGGCTCGTCCCGAGACGCCTCCCCAGACGAGCGCGTCAGGGACGACGCGCGCGACCTCGGAAATCGTCGAGCTGCCGAACTAATAACTGCCGCGGGCGCGGCAGTAACTCCACTTCTGCCGGGAAAATCGGTTTGCGGCGGAAGGGGTGCGGGCTCAATTTGCCCCTTCCTTAATCACTAACCGCCAAATCATTCCAAGATGCCCATTGCCGTAGGATCCAAAGCTCCCGATTTCACACTCAAGACCAAGACCGCGGAGGGCCTGAAGGACGTCAGGCTGAGCGACAATCTTGGCAAGAAGCAGACCGTGCTGCTCTTTTTCCCCCTGGCCTACACCAGTGTCTGCACCCAGGAGATGTGCGACCAGAGCGCAGGGCTGGGCGAATACGCCAAGCTCGGCGCGGATGTCATCGCCATCAGCGTGGACAGTCCGCATGCACAGGCGGCGTGGGCAAAGGCCAACAACATCTCGATCACCCTGGCGAGCGACCTCAACAAGAACGTCATCAAGGCCTACGACGTCTTGTTCCCCAACCTCTCGGGCATCGGCGACACCGCCGCCCGCGCCGCCTTTGTCATCGGCCAGGACGGGGTGGTGAAATACGCCGAGCAGACGCCGACGCCCAAGGACCTGCCCAACTTCAGCGCCATCAAGGCCGCGCTGGCGAAAGCCTGAAACGCTGCCGCGGGGAAACGCTCAACGTTTAACTCTCCACGCTCAACGTCGCCGGACTGCGGTAACACCCAAACTTCGATCTCCCATCTCCGATCTTCGAAATGCCGACCGCGCTACCAAATCCCTTCAACACCCTCCATGCGTTCAAGGCCAGTGGCCGGGAACACAAGTTCTACTCCCTGCCGGCGCTCGACGCGGCCGGGTTCAAGATCTCGCGCCTGCCGGTGTCGATTCGGATCGTGCTCGAGTCGCTGCTGCGCAATTGCGACGGGAAACGCGTCCAGGAACAGGCGATCCGCGACCTCGCCACCTGGAAGCCGCAGGCGGCGCGGACGGCGGAGATTCCCTTCGTGGTTGCCCGGATCGTGCTCCAGGATTTCACCGGCGTGCCGCTCCTCGTCGACCTTGCGGCCATGCGCTCCGCTGTCGCGCGCATGGGCAAGAATCCCAAGGTGATCGAGCCGCTGGTGCCGGTTGACCTCGTGGTCGACCACTCCGTGCAGGTCGATTTTGCCGGCACGGCCGACGCCCTGAAGCGGAACCTCGACCTGGAGTTCTCGCGCAACCGCGAGCGCTACGAATTCCTCAAGTGGGGCATGCAGGCCTTCCAGACTTTCAAGGTTGTTCCCCCCGGCATCGGCATCGTCCACCAGGTCAACCTGGAATACCTCGCCAAGGGCGTCCTGAGCGCGCCCTTTCCCGGCGAGGCGGACGACGTGGTGTACCCGGACACGCTCGTCGGCACGGATTCCCACACCACGATGATCAACGGGATCGGGATCGTCGGCTGGGGCGTCGGCGGGATCGAAGCCGAGGCCGGCATGCTCGGGCAGCCTGTCTATTTCCTGACTCCCGATGTCGTGGGCGTGCATCTCACGGGCTCGTTGCGCGAGGGCGTCACCGCGACCGACCTGGCGCTGACCGTCACGCAGTTGCTGCGCAAGGCCAAGGTCGTCGGCAAATTCGTCGAGTTCCACGGACCCGGCGCCGCGGCGCTGCATGTGGTCGACCGCGCCACCATCGCGAACATGGCGCCCGAGTACGGCGCCACGATGGGATTCTTCCCGATCGACGCCGAGTGCTCGAATTACCTCCGGGCCACCGGTCGCGACGAGAAGCAGATCGCCCTGTTCGAGGCCTATTACCAGGCACAGGGCCTTTGGGGCATGCCCCAGAAGGGGCAGATCGACTACTCCACCGACATCGAGCTCGACCTGGGCACCGTGATTCCCAGTGTGGCCGGCCCCAAGCGGCCGCAGGACCGCATTGACCTCCCGAAGCTCAAGCAGGAATTCGGCGCCGCCTTTTCGAAGCCCGTCGCGGAAAACGGCTTTGGGAAGCAGAGCCAGGACATGGCCCGCACCTTCCACGTGGAAGGCGCCGGCTGGACCCGGCCTGCGTCCGGCGGCGGCAGCCAGGAACACGTCTCGGTCGGAACTTCCGCCGCGAAAAATACCAACGTCACGACCGAGCGCGAAATGGCCAACAACCGGCCGACTCCGGCGCCCGTCTCCGTCCCGGCCGGACGCGTCGACGGCGAGATCGGCCACGGCAGCGTGTTGATCGCCGCGATCACGAGCTGCACCAACACGTCGAACCCGAGCGTGATGCTCGCGGCCGGCCTCCTCGCGAAGAAGGCGGTGGAGAAGGGCCTGACGGTCAACCGCGTCGTCAAGTCGTCCCTCGCGCCCGGCTCGCGCGTCGTCACCGACTACCTCGACAAGACGGGGCTCCAGCCGTACCTGGACAAGCTCGGCTTCCAGACTGTCGGCTACGGCTGCACGACCTGCATCGGCAACTCGGGGCCGCTGCATCCCGCGATCGAGGAGGCAATCGTCAAGAACGACCTCGTCGCCGCCTCCGTCCTCTCCGGCAACCGCAATTTCGAGGCCCGCGTCCACCAGAACATCAAGGCCAACTTCCTCATGTCGCCTCCCCTGGTCGTGGCCTTTGCCCTCGCGGGTCGCGTCGATATCGACATGAGCCGCGAACCGCTGGGCCGCGGCAAGGATGGGAATGACGTCTATCTCAAGGACATCTGGCCCTCCCTCCAGGAGGTTCGGGCCCAAATGCAGTCCGCCCTGAAACCCGAGGTTTTCCGCCGGCTGTATTCGGATTTTGCCGCCCAGAATCCGAAATGGAACGAGATCCCGGCCGCGACCGGCGAGGTCTACAAGTTCAACCCGCTCTCGACCTACATCCAGGAACCGCCGTTCTTCTCGAACTTCACGATCCTCCCGGGCCCGATCCAGGAGATAGTCGGCGCCCGTGCGCTGGGCGTCTTTGGCGACTCCGTCACGACCGACCACATCTCGCCCGCCGGCGCGATCAAGAAGACTTCCCCCGCCGGCAAGTTCCTCCTGGAGAACGGCGTGGCCTTCGAGGACTTCAACAGCTACGGCTCCCGCCGCGGCAACGACCGGGTGATGACCCGGGGCACCTTCGCCAATGTCCGGATCAAGAACCTGATGCTCGGCGGCGAGGAGGGCGGCAATACGCTCTACAACGGCCAGAAGCTGTCCATCTACGATGCCGCCATCCTCTATAAGAATGCGGGGATCCCGTTGATCGTCTTTGCCGGCCAGGAGTACGGTACGGGCTCGTCCCGCGACTGGGCGGCCAAGGGCACGAACCTCCTCGGCGTCAAGGTGGTCGTCGCCCAGAGCTACGAGCGGATCCACCGCTCCAACCTCGTGGGCATGGGCGTCCTCCCGCTGCAGTTCAAGGAGGGCACCACCGCGCTCTCCCTCGGGCTCAAGGGAGACGAGACCTTCGACATCGTCGGCCTCGACGTCTCGCTCAAGCCGCAGCAGGACCTCGCCCTGCGCATCCGCCGGCCCGGCCAGCCGGCCCAGGACATCCCGGTCACCTGCCGCATCGATACGCCCATCGAGATCGATTACTACCAGCACGGCGGGATCCTCCCCTACGTCCTCCGCCAGATCGTCGCCCAAAATTAACTAACGGGCCGCCTAACCACGGAGACACAAAGCCCCGGAGTGCGGCCCAAAGGTTTTATCCCTTTGTTGCCTCGTCGCTCAGCGGTTCAACGGCTTCCCGACTGCCGGCCCTGGATCCTCATTTCCTCCGTGCGTACCGTGTAACTCTGTGTCTCTGTGGTTTCTCCCGCCATTCGTCTCTCATTTTTGCAAATTCACCGGTAAGGACTAGCACTAACCATGGTCGAGAATGGAAAACCGCCTTACCTGGCCGACCCGACCTCGGACCCGGTGGTGATTCGCGTGCAGGGGAGGGCCTCCTTCCAGAACAGTCCCGCCCTGCGCGATTTTTTCCGGGAAATGCTCCGGCAGAAGCGCAGCCGCTTCGCGGTCGATTTCAGCGGATGCACCGGGATGGACAGCACGTTCATGGGCGTGCTCGCCGGCGTGGCCCTCGAGCTGCGCAAGCTCGAGCCGGCCGGCAGCCTGGTCGCCGCCCGCCTGGACGAGCGAAACCTGGAGCTGGTCCGAAACCTCGGACTGCACCGGCTCCTGACCGTGGACCCCGGCGACTGCGGCCTCAGTTTCGAAAACTGCCAGACCGCCCTCTCCGCCGACCAGCGCAGCGAGCTGGAAAACGCCAAGGTCGTCCTCGAGGCCCACGAGAACCTGCTTTCGGTCGACGAAACCAACCGCGGCAAGTTCCAGGACGTCGTCGCCTATCTCCGCTCGCGCGTCGGCCAGAAGTGACGGAAGGCGAACCACAGGGACACAAAGACACCGAGTGCCCACAAAGGAGATTTTTTCTCTGTGAGTGCTTTGTGGCTTCGTGCCTCTGTGGTTCAATCCGAAATCCGTCATTAATCCTATGCCCTGGCTCGCGCTAGTCCTGGCCGTCACCGTCGTCGTCCTCTTCACCTCTCTTTCCCGGGTGCGGCGGTCGCTCGACCGCGCGGAGGCCGAGCGCCAGCTCATGCAGCAGGAGCGCGAACGGGTGGTCGATTTCATGCACCACATGGTCGAGGCCCTGGGCGAGGGCCTGACCCGGCAGAGCCTCCTCCAGCGCATCGTGCACGCCTCGATCCTCTGCTCCGGCGCGCTGAGCGCATGCATCTTCGAGAAGACCGACCGCAACACCATGCGCGGCGTCGCGGTCGAGGGCCTCTTTCCCCCCCATCGTCCCCTGGACGAGATCGCGCGCAGCAAGCTGACCACCCGGGCCAAGTTCATCGAGCAGGTCCTGAAGTCGGAGGAGTTTCCCATCGGCGACGGCATCGTCGGCCGCGTCGCCCAGTCGGGAGTGGGGGAGCTGCTGCCTGACGCCGCCTCCGACCCACGCGTCGTGAAGCACGACGATCCTTCGCTCGCCGTCCGCTCGGTCATCGCCGTCCCCCTCGCTTTTCGCGGGCGCTTTTTTGGCGTCCTCGCGGTGACCAACCCGGCCGACGACCATCCCTTCACCCCGGCGGACTTCACCCTGATGCAATCGCTGGCGGAACAGGCGGCGCTCGCCCTGCACAACGCCGAGCTTCTTTACCTCCAGCTCGAGCGCAACCAGCTGGACGTCGACCTCTCCCTGGCCAGCGGCATCCAGCAAATGCTCCTGCCGCGCGACGTCCCGGAAGTGGCCGGGGTGGATCTCGATGCGCGGTACATTCCCGCGCAGCGCGTGGGCGGGGATTTGTACGACATCATCCGGCTGTCCGACACCCGGATCGCCGTGGCCGTGGCGGACGTCTCCGGAAAAGGCATTCCCGCCTCGCTCCTGATGGCGACGTGCCGCACCAACCTGCGGCAGATCGCCCCGCGCCACACGTCCCCCGCGGCGGCCCTCGTGGAGCTGAACCGGACCCTCTCCGTCGACCTCGACCGCGGGCTGTACATCACGATGCTTTACGCGGTGTTCGACACGGTGGAGAACACCGTGACGTTTGCCCGCGCGGGGCACGAGCTGCCGCTCTTTGCCCGGCGCGATCGGGTCAGCGGGAACTACCACACGGAATACGTCGGTTCCGAGGGCATGCCGCTCGGCATGGTCCCGGGCGAGATGTTCAATGCCGTCATCGCCGACCGCACCGAGCCGTTCCAAGCCGGTGATATCTGCGTCCTCTACACCGACGGCCTCACCGAGACCCCGAACGAGGACGAGAAGGAATTCTCCAGCGCCCGCCTGTCCGATGCCGTCCGCACCCTGCAGTCCCGCCCCGCCCGCGAGATGAACACCGGCATCCTCGAGGCCGCCCAGCGCTTCGCCGGCGGCACCGCCCAGCGCGACGACATCACGCTGGTGACGGTGAAGCGGGTCTGAGCATCGGCCTCACGGATCGCAGCGTCCCGCGACGGGCCGCTCCACTTTATGAGTGACGGCGTGGCTCGACTCCGCTTCGTCCGCCCTCCAATCTCACCCTTTCATGCCCGCAGCCACTGAGCGATTCGACCGCTTCTCGATCCCCGACCCAGCGGGGCATTTCGGCCCGTATGGGGGCGTATTTGTCCCGGAGACCCTGATGACGGCGCTGAAGGAGCTGGGCGATGCCTATGAAGTGGCGCGAAAGGATACGAAGTTCCTTGAGGAACTTCGGCATCACCTGAAGGAATTTGCCGGCCGGCCAACGGAGCTCTATTTCGCCGAGCGGCTCACCAATCATTGCGGTGGGGCCAGGATTTACCTCAAGCGGGAGGACCTGCTCCATACCGGCGCCCACAAGATCAACAATGCGCTTGGCCAGGCGCTGCTCGCGCGACGGATGGGGAAGAAGCGCGTGATCGCGGAAACCGGGGCCGGCCAGCACGGCGTGGCGACGGCCGCGGTCTGCGCCAAGTTCGGTTTCGAGTGCGTCATCTACATGGGCGCGGTCGACATGGAGCGGCAGGCCCTGAACGTCTTTCGCATGCGGCTCATGGGGGCGGAGGTGCGCGGCGTCGAGGCCGGGCAGAAGACGCTCAAGGAGGCCATCAACGAGGCGATGCGCGACTGGGTCACCAACGTCCGCGACACCCACTATATCCTCGGCTCCGCCCTCGGGGCGCATCCCTATCCGATGATGGTGCGCGATTTTCACCGCGTCATCGGGATGGAAGTGAAGGAGCAGATCCTGGCGCGGGAGGGCCGGCTCCCGGATGAGATGATCGCCTGTGTCGGCGGCGGCTCCAACGCCATCGGTTTCTTTTTTGAATTCCTGGAGGAGCCGGGCGTAAGGCTGGTGGGGGTCGAGGCCGGCGGGCGCGGGATTCGCAAGGGCGACCACGCCGCGCGCTTCGAGGGCGGAAAGCTGGGCGTGTTGCAGGGCTGCAAGACCTACATTCTTCAGAATCCAGACGGCCAGATCGAGCTGACCCACTCCGTCAGCGCCGGGCTCGATTATGCCGCCATAGGGCCGGAGCACGCCTTTTATCGCGACCGCCACCGCATCGGTTACGCGTATGCCTGCGACGACGAGGTGCTGGAGGCCTTCCAGACGTGTTCGCGCCTCGAGGGAATCATCCCGGCCCTGGAATCCACCCACGCCCTGGTCCACGGCCTCCGCCGGGCCCGCGAGATGAAGCCCTCCGAGCTCCTCGTGATCAACCTAAGCGGCCGCGGCGACAAGGACGTGCAGCAGGTGCAGGCGCTGCTGGGGCAAGGCGAGGCAAGCGGGAAGAGGTAACCGCGAAGAGGTAAGCGGTGAGGAAAAATCCGGCTAAATGGAGGGACGACACAGAGGCCGTCCCGCCATTTGGTCCGCTTACCGCTTGGCGCTTACCGCCTCGCGCCAACGCCGTGCACTACTTCTCAGTCGTATCCCCCGCCTTCATTGCGTCGAGAAACTCGGCTGGGGAGAAGTCGTCGGTCAGGACGCTGGCCTTGGCGATGTCGGCCGTGGGCCAGGTCATGAATTCGGCGCGCACCTCGGACATCTCGATGTGGCCCTGCAGGGCGGAATTGAGGCTGGCTATCGGGGTCCAGGTTGAGGGATCCGCCTTTGACGGGGTCTTGGCCTTGAGGCAGCAGGCAATGACGTTGCCCGGGTTCGAGGCCGTTCGGAAAAGATAGACCTGGGGGAAAACGGCCGAGAGGGTCTTGATGTCGGCGTAGAAGAGTTGCGTCGTGGCGTGAAGATTCGCCAGCAGGATGCCGTCGTCCGTCATGGCCTTGGCACACTCCTGGTAGAATTCCTTGGTCTTCAGGTGGGGGGGCACATAGCCGCCGCGATAGGCGTCGAGGATGATCCAGTCCCACTTCTCCTGCGTCCGCTTGACGTACTGCCGCCCGTCCATCGTGGCGACCGGGGTCTTGTCGGTGGGCTTGAATCCCAGCCGCTCCTTCGTCAGCTCAACGACCTTGGGATCGAGCTCGACCGTCTGCAGCAGGGTTTGCGGAAAGGTCGCGGCGAAGAGGCGGTGGAATCCGGCGCCGCCGAGTCCCACCATCAGGACCTTTTGCGGGGCAGGCTTGAAAAAGAGACCGGCAAAAAGCGTCCGGGTGTAACCGATCTGGAGCGTCAGCGGATCGGCCAGGTCGACGGCGGATTCACGGAAGTCACCGCGGTTGGACCGGGCGCGCAGCTCGACCACCGTGCCGCGACGCTCGACCGTCAGGCTGTTGTAGATCGTGTCGAAATGCTCGACATAGTCGCTGCTCGCGCCGCTGGCCGGGAGGGCGCAGGGCAGGAGGAGCAGGGCCAGCAGTCTTTTCATGCGGAGGGCATCTTCGGGTTGGTGCGGAGCAGGAGCAGGAGGGCAGCCAGGGAAATCACAGCAACCGCCAGCCAGACGTAAAGCAGGAGTGAGACCCTCAGGTGCGGAATCAGCGCGAAGGCCGTCAGCATGACCCCGCCAATGTTGCCCACCGTGCTGACTCCGTAAACCGTGCCGGAGGCCGCGCCGGGCGGCGTCCCGCGGGTGGCCAGGAACTGCACACATTGCGGTCCGAAGGCGGATAACATCGTCACCGGCAGGAAAAAGAGCCCGAGGCAGGAAACAAACAGTCCGGCCGTGGGGATCCCGTTGCCGGTGTCCGGCGCTGGAAACCCGATCTCAATTTTTTCCAGGACTGGGTTGCCGAAAAATGCCGTGAAAGCGAAACCCGCGATGGCGAGCACCGCCACGACCAGCTGCAGCTTCGCCTGCCGGTCCCGCTCGCGGGAAGAAATCCAGCCGCCGAGCATCGACCCCAGGCTGAAGGAGAGGAGGAAGGTCGAGATCAGCCAGGCCCACACGATGATCGACGACCCAAAATGGGGCGCCAGCAGCCGGGACCCCAGCAGTTGAAACCCCATGCTGAGGACGCCCAGGACGACAACCAGGAAGTGGAAGGCAAACAGCGTCACGTCGCCAGAGTGCCCGATCTGCGCCGCTTAAAGGAAGCGGAATCGAATTGTTTAACTGGCAAAGGTGGGGCGGCGGGTCCCAGCCTTGTCCAAGCCTCCGTCGCTATATTGCGGTGGCGCGCGTCGTCCCGACGCGCTTTCCGGAGGCGTCTCGGGACGAGCCGCGCCACCTCGAACATCGCGCCCATGGGCGCTCCTACGGCGCGTTCTTCAAACCCACGCTGAACTGCGTCTTCTCCCACAGAAACTTCAGTGAACCGGTGCCATCGGCATTCGGCACGATCAGGATCGTGAACTGGTCCATTTGCGTCAGCTTCGTCCCATTGTTCAGCGTCAGGGAAAGCGGCTCCTTGACCATGTCGACGCGGGCCAGATCCTTGGTTTCGTCGACGGGAATACCCCATTTGCCGACGTTGGTGCTGATGGCGAGCTTCGAGGGCCCGGTCTCCACGGGTACCATGTAGAGGGTATAGATGCCGGGCTGGACGGTGTAGGTCCCGATCGTCAGGCGCTGCTGCGTGATAAGGGTCGTTGCCTCGTCCGATCCAGCCCGCCAAGCCTCACCCCACGGGACGAGCCCGCCCCAGATCTTGCGGATTTCGTTCGAACCCGGCGCCTTCGAGAATGGGCGCCCATACGTGATCGTGACCCGGTTCGGCCCGATCATCGCGCTGGTCGTCTCGTGCGGGCTGGTCCCGCCCGAGGAGTTGGCCCCCGCCATGTTCATCCGAGGCTCCGGCGGCGGCATCTGCGCGAGTCCGGTCAGCGCGACAAGCAAGTTGGCAGTTACAAAGAGCTTGATCGATAAGTGCATGGATAGAATTGGAACCCGGCCGATCCCCAATATTCCCATCCGCCCGCGCCAGTCGAGGCGTAAGGGGTCAGGCTGCTATACGTATATAGCAGCCTGACCCCTTACAACCGCCAACGGATCGGCTGGTGCGGAACACCAGCCCTGTGAGCAAAAATCCGCTAGTAGGGAGGGTGTCTTGCACCCGCCGTTTTCGAGGTGCGCCCTCATTGGGCGCGGTGCCTTGCGCAGTTTGGTGCGAGCGCCGCAGGGTTCGGCGCTCGTCTGCTGCGATTGTTAGTAATCTAGCATTGCGGGTGCGAAGGCGCGCCCTTCAATGGCCCTTTTTAGCGGAAAATGTATCTCCAGGCGCTGAAGCTCCACGGCTTTAAAAGTTTTGCTGATCCGACTACTCTCCGATTCCAACCGGGCGTGACGGCGATCGTCGGCCCGAACGGCTGCGGCAAGTCCAACATCGCCGACGCGATCCGGTGGGTGCTCGGCGAACAAAGCGCCAAGGCCCTTCGCGGGGGGAAGATGCAGGACGTGATTTTCGAGGGCGCCGACACCCGCAAGCCGGCCCAGCTTTGCGAGGTCGCCCTGCTGCTTACCGAGTGTGAGAAGCAGCTCGGCAGCGAGTTTCACGAGATCGAGATCATGCGGCGCGTGCACCGCGACGGGCAGAGCGAGTATTATTTCAACGGGCAGGTCTGCCGGTTGAAGGATATCCATAAGCTGTTTATGGATACCGGCATAGGTCGTACAAGCTATTCGATCATGGCCCAGGGCCAGATCGATCAGGTCCTGTCTTCGAAGCCGGAGGAGAGGCGCGCGGTCTTTGAAGAAGCAGCCGGCATCACGCGCTACAAGAGCCAGCGCCGGGAGGCGATGGCGAAGCTCGCAATGACCGACCAGAATCTCGCGCGCGTGGCCGATGTGATTGGCGAGGTTTCCCGCCAGATCGGCAGCCTTCGCCGGCAGGCGGCCAAGGCCATGCGCTACAAGAAGGTCAGTCACCGGTTGCGCCACCTCAGCCTCGCCTGGAATGGATTCCAGTATCGGCAGCTGGCGGACTCCCTCGCCGAACTCGAGCGTCGCGTGGGCGCACTCAAGTCGGAATCGGAGTCACGGCGCGGCGCGCTTGAGTCGCGGCAGTCGGCGCTCGACGAGCGCAAAGCCCACCGCAGCCACCTCAACCAGCGCGCGCAGGATGCGCAGCAGGCGGTCTACGATGTTCGCTCCCAGCTGGAGGCGGCGGACAATGCCGCGAAGATGGCCCAGGTGCGCAAGACCGGCCTAGATGAGCGCGTGGCCGCCGCGCGCGAGGATCTCAGTGAACTCGAGATGCAGATGCGCGAGGTCGCGACGCAGGTCGACACCGGCGCGCACGACAAGCAGCTCCAGCTCGGCTTGCTGGGCAGCTCGGACGCGGTTTTCCAGCAGCGCAACCGGGAGCTCGGGATTGCGGAAGGCGAACTGGGCCGTCTTGAGCAGGCCCTCCAGCAGGCTCGTTTCGAACTGCTACAGCTCGAGAGCACGGTCGCACGATTGCGCACCGACTGCTCCGGCTACGAGGTCGATCAGAAGACCAGCGCCAACCAGCACGAGCTCCTGGCTCGCGATCTCGAGGCGATCGCCGCCCAGGAAAAAGCCGCGGCCGAGTCGGCCGCCGGCTCGGATGCCCGGACCATCAAGGCCTCCGCCGACCGCGACGCCGCCCTGGCGGCCGCCACCGCGGCCCAGCACGCGGTGCAGGACCTTACCCGCGAATTCCGGGACGCGCAGCGCAAGCTCTCCGAGATCGATCGCCAGCTCGCGCAGCGCTCCGCCCGGCTGAAATTGCTCCAGCAGCTGCACGAGCGGTGGGAAGGCTTTGGCGAGGGCGCCAAGGCGGTCCTCCAGGGCCGGTTGAGCGATTCCGTCGCCGGCTCGAAGACCGTGCCGGTGTCGCAGGGGCTGGACGTGAAGCCCGACTGCGGCCGCGCGGTCGAGGCCCTGCTCGGCGCTTCCGCCGAGGCCATCAGCGTGGACGACGGCGCCGCCGCGCTGCGCATCCTTTCCCGGCTGGAGAGCGAGCAGATTGGCTCCGCCGTTCTCCAGATACCCGGGCGGCAGGCGCCACTGGCCGCTCCCTCCGCTCCCGCCGGCCTCACGCCGGCCACCGATGCCATCCAGGCGGCCGATTCCAACCATCCGGCGGCGCTCCTGCTGGCCGATTGCTACATCGCGGACGACCTTGGCGCCTTCCTCGCCTCGTGGTCGGCGAATCCCGAATTTCAATTCACGGCCGTCGCCACGCGCAAGGGCGAGCTCGTCGATCGCCGCGGAGTGATCCATGGCGGCTACTTTGGCGGCAAGAAACAGGCCCAGGGCATCGTGCAGCGCGAGATCGACCTGCGCGAAACGAGCCGGGCCCTGGCCGAGGAGCAGAAGCTTCACGATGCCCAGCGCGCTGCGATCGAGGCAGTGACGGCGCGACTGGCCGAGGCGGAGCAGGCGGTCGAGCAGCGGCGGGCCGAAGTGCTGGCCACGACCCAGGCCGTGGCCGCGGCCCAGGCTGAGCAGCGCGGCGCGCAGCGGGCCCACGAAGAGATTTCCGGCCGCCGCGCGCGGATGGATTCCGAGCTCGCCGCCCTGGCGCAGGCGCGGCTTGCGGCCCAATCGCGCTGGGAAAAGGCGCGGGCCGCCCTGACCGGGGCCGAAGCCGCGGTGGCCAACCAGAAGTCCGCGATCGAGTCCGCCGAGAACGCGATCGCGGTGGCCCGCGTCGACCGGGACACTCGCCGCGACTCGCTGGCCCAGGCCAGGCTGGATCTCGCCGAGCGCCGGCAGAAGGTCGAGGTGCTCGACCGCGGTCTCGGGGAGATGGAAAAGCGCCGGCTGCAGCTCGGCGACCTCCTCGTCGAGCGACAATCCGAGATCGAGTCCTGGACGAGCCAGTCCGAGGGCCTGGAGGCCGAGACCGCGGCCCAGAAGGAGCGGTCGGTTCGGCTCGCGGAAACGCTCCAGGTCGCAAAGGAGCAGGTGGAGAAAGTGCGCGCCGAGCTCCTGGCGGTGGAGGCCGAGATCGATGCCCATGAGTCGGCCCAGGCGTCACTGCGAACCGAGGCCGACCGGGCGCAGGGAGACCTCGGAGCGCAGGAAATCCGCCTGGCGGAGGCGCGGCAGCGCATGGGCTTCCTCGCGGAGGAGGTGACCCGCGACTACCAGGTGGAGATCGCCGGGATCGATTGGAAATTGAATCTCTGGCGGGCCGACGACGAGCCGGCCGACCTGCACGCCCTCGACCTGGACGACGAGGAGGGCGAGCCGGCCGAGCCCGCCCCGCGCCGCCGGTCGAAACACAAGGCCCCGAAGGGTGAGCCCACCGAGGCCGATCTCGGCGCACTGGATGCGACCAACTGGCAGGCCGTCAAGGCCGAGGCCGACGCCCTGCGCCAGCGGATTTCCGCGATGGGATCGGTGAACCTCATTGCCATCGAGGAGTATGGCGAGCTCAAGCAGCGCCACGATTTCCTCACCAGCCAGTGCTCCGACCTGACCAACGCGAAGGCGGAACTCGTCAAGGCGATCGATGAGATCAACCGCACGTCGATGCAGCAATTCGAGGTCACGTTCGAGCAGGTGAAGAAGAACTTCGCCTACACCTTCCATACGCTCTTCGGCGGCGGCCGGGCCGAGCTGGAGCTGCTGGTCACGGAGGACATCCTCGAGAGCGGCATCGAGATCGTGGCCCAGCCACCCGGCACGAAGCTAAAGAGCATCTCGCTGCTGTCCGGCGGGCAGAAGACGTTGACCGCGGTGGCGCTCCTCTTCGCCTTATACATGGTGAAGCCCTCGCCTTTCTGCCTGCTCGACGAACTCGACGCCCCGCTGGACGAATCGAACATCGGCCGCTTTACCGAGCTGCTGAAAAAATTCGTCCAGGATTCGCAGTTCATCATCATCACCCACAACAAGCGTACGGTCGCCGCGACCGATGCCATCTATGGCGTGACGATGGAGGAACGCGGGGTTTCAAAGACCGTCTCCATGCGCTTCAACCACGAGCGCGGCGAGGCTGAGAAGCACGCGCCCAACCTCGCTGAAGCCGCCATCGCCACCGCGACGGCCGTGCCGGCCGTGTAGGAGAGCGCTGGCGCGCGATTTCGTCGCCGGGTCGCGATCGCCCTGAGACGACGGTCGCTCAAACCTTCGCCAGGAGCTTCTCCTTCAGCGAGGCTTTCGGCATCAGGCCGACGATCTGGTCGATCACCTGGCCGCCCTTGAAAAGAAGCATCGTCGGGATCGCCCGCACGCCGTACTCGGCGGCGATCGCATCGTTGCCCTGGGCGTCGATGTCTAGCTTGGCGATAGAGACCTTGCCGTCCAATTCCTGCGCGAGTTCCTCCAGGATCGGGGCGATCGCCTTGCAGGGGCCGCACCACGTCGCCCAGAAGTCAACGAGCAAGGGCGTCGCGGAACTCGCGACGGAAGACTTGAAGGTATCGGCGTTCAGGTTGGTGATCTTGGCGGACATGTTCGGGAGAGAGGGAGTGTGGAGTTAAGGTGAGGGTGAAAGTGAAAGTAAAAGGGGAAAAAGGCAAATGGGGCCCTACCGCGGCGTCGCCTTGTGCACGATCTCGGCCAGCTCCTTCACCTCGATGTCGTCCAGGCTCTTGTCGCGGCGCTTGAGCTCCTCGAACGTCTTCACGACCGTTTCCGTCATCCGACCGTGCGTTTCCTCGGAGCCGCCCACCAGCAGGAATTTTTCGCCCTGTGTTATCCGTTTATGGCCGTCGGCGTTGTCGAGCCCGAGGCCGAGGATGCCGTCGATCTTCATCCGCGGCGATTTAGCTTTCGCGCGGCGTTTGCGTGGTTCCTTGCTCACGCCGTCACGGTGCTGGTGTTGTCTGCGGTTTCAAGAGGGATTTCCCCAACGACGGTGCAGATTATGTCGGAGAATGACTCGTCCTGCCGGATCTTCAGGTGGCTGAGCCGGGTCAGTTCGAGCACCGCCAGGAAGGTGGCGATAAGCCGGCGCAGCGAGGTGCCGCCGGGGAAGAGGGTTGAGAACACGAAGGACTTTTCCGTGCGGCCGCGCTCCAGCAGCCACTCCATCTGGTCCGCCACCGTGATCTGCTCGTCGTGGATTTCGCCCACGATCAGCTTCTCCGCCAACCGGCGCAGCACCAGGTTGAAGGTGTTCCAGAGATCGAGCCGGTTGACCGGCTTGAGCGGTCGGGCGAGCGGGTCCTCCGAAAGGCTCGAGACGTAGCGCTCCATCAGGTCCTCGCGCATGGAGATGAGGTCGGAGAGCTGGCGGGAAGCCTCCTTGAATTTCTTGTATTGAAGAAGCTGGTGCACCAGCTCCCACCGCGGATCGATCTCGTCCTCGGTGGCGTTGGGATCGACCGCCGCCTGGCCCTTGGGAAGGAGCATCCGGCTCTTGATCTCCATCAGCGTGGCCGCCATCACGAAAAACTCCCCGGCAATCTCGAGCTCGAACTGCTGGATTGTCCGGAGGGCATCGAGATACTGCCGCGTCACCGACTCGATCGGGATGTCGTAGATATCCAGTTCGTTCTTGCGGATCAGGAAAAGCAGCAGATCCAGCGGGCCCTCAAACACGGGGAGCTTGATGCGATAATCGGAATCGGGAAGCACGATGGAAACGCTCATAGGTTAATGAGGAACGATCAACGTCCAAGTAGGCGGGGACCCGCGAATGAACGCGCATGTTCAGGTAATCTTCGATCGTTGGTAGGGCCGCCGCTGGCGGCGTGCCGGCCCGCCGCCCGCTGCGGCCCTACAATGGAGGGTGCCGTCTCGCCCATTCATATTCGCGAAAATTCGCGCGAATTCGCGGTTCCTCCTGGTCGTAAAGGGTTAAGTATCCACCCGCCGCATTGCCGCCACAAAAAACCCATCCGAATCGTGCCGTGCCGGCATGATGGTCAGCCCCAGCGAATCCGGCGGAAAGCCGAAGGTCCTTGCGGGCGGCTCGGCCCGAAATCTCTTATCCGATGCGAGAAACGCTGCGACGACGTCCTGGTTCTCGCGGTGGCTGAGCGAGCACGTGGCATAAACCAGCATTCCGCCCCTGGCCACGCGCGCACTGAATTCGTGCAGGAGCGCCCCCTGCAGCTTGGCGGCGTCCTCGATCGTCGCCGGAGTCGTGGTCCATTTCAAATGAGGGCTGCGCCGCCAGGTGCCCGAACCGCTGCAGGGAGCGTCAACCAGGACGCCGTCGTATTGCGACTTCAGCGCTACTGTCACCGCCAGGCCCGCCCGGGCGGCGCGCACCTGGAGCTCCTTGAGCGCCTCTTCCCGGATATCATGGGCGTCCACTGTTCCGGCGGAGCCCAGCAGACCCGCCAGCTGGAGGGTTTTTCCCCCGGCGCCGGCGCAGGCATCCAGCCAGTTTCCGGCCAGCGGTCCGAGCGACGCCAAAACCATTTGCGACCCCAGGTCCTGGATTTCGAACGCGCCGGATTTGAAGGCGTCGGTTTTCGTGACGTCGGCGTCGCCGAGAACCTCGATCGCCCCGGCCAGGACGGCGGAAGTCCGGGCGGAAATATTCGCGGACCCCAGGGACGAAACTATGGCCTCGGGTGAGCTGCGCTGTGCGCGCAGCCACAGCGGCGCGCGGCGGGTGACGGCCTCCAGGTCCGGTGAAACAAAAAGCTCCGGGCACTCGTCGCGAAACCAGGCGGGCAAAAGCTCCGTGAGATCGCCAGCCGGGGCGGCGCTCGCCACGGCGAACGCCGCGCGAAACGCCTGCGTGGCCGGGCTCTCGGCCGCGAGCAAGGCGATCCTTGCCACCGCGTTCTCCGGCGCCGATTCCAGCAGCGGCTCGATCCAGGGCAGATACCGCACGGTCGTGTAGATCAGCTCCCGATAGAGCCGCCGATCGCGGCTGCCGAAACTGCGGTTGCCCGCCAGGAGCGACTGGATCCGCCCGGGGAGCCCCCGGTCCGTCCGCCAATGCGGCCGCAGTTGAGCCAGGAGCTCCAGCAGGATGCGGCGTTGATTATGGGCAGCGGACAATGGCGAATGCCAATGACAACCGCCGAACCGCGGCTGGTGCAAGACACCAGCCCTGCAATAACAGGGATCGAACGCCGAACACCGAACGTGACGAAACGCCGGCGGCGTTTCGCTTGTTCGCCCCTCCGCCCCATTCGCGCTCATTCGCGCCCATTTGCGGTTATCCCGTCCCCGGGGAACCACCACTCAGAATCCGATCGACCGTATCTGCACGTTGACGCCCCATCGACCCTCGCGGCGCGGGCCGTCGTAGATCGTCGCGGTGTATTCGACGAGCCAGGTGTTGTCGATGTTCTGGCGAAGCCCGACGGCCCGCTCGACGAGACGGTGGCGGCGCGCGTCGTAACGCAGGCGGGCGACGCTTTCATAAGCTTCGTTCAGCTGGATCGTGCCATTGGCCGCGTATTCGTCGGAATCGTTCGCAAGGTAATGATTGCCCACCTGGGCTGACCACACGCTGCCGTCGTGGACCGTCAGGGCGGTGTTGAGCTGGCGGAGACCGAATGTGCGTGAGGACAGACTTTGATAGGCATCGAAGCGCAGCCACGGAGCCGGCATTGCCGCCATCTCGAGGTGCAGGTCGGAAAAATCCCGCTCGCTGGCCTGTCGCTCGAGCCGGTAGTCGATCGCTGTATCGAAGGTCAGGAGGTCGCGCGACCCATATTGGGGGTCCCGGGTCTGGAGGACGTTGTTGAGCCCGAGCCGAAGAACATTGCTGTCGCGGAGATCGTCGATGTTGCGCGTGGCGGCGAGATCGAGCTGCGACAGGTAGGTTGAGAAAACATTCCGGTCGATGGCCGGGATGTTGCTGCGGTCGCGTCCCGCGCCAGGGAAATACCGATAGCTCAGGACCGGTGTGACGAGGTGCCGGAGCCCATCGATCTTCCAAACCGGGTTCTTGTATTCGAATTGCCCCGACGCACGCAGCTGCGCATCGAAGCCCGCCTCGCCGAAAGTCCGGGTGAACGTCCCGGCCGTCGGCGTCGCCGCTCCCGCGGTATCGGTATAGTAGGTAAGCCGGCCGCCGATCACCGGCGTGAATGAGAGCCAATCCGCCGGCAACATGGGCCGTCGCAGCTGGTAATAGCTGTCGATTCGCTTCGATTTCAGGTCGGTCCCCACGGGCGGGCTGTCCTGGAGGATCGCGGCGCCGGCGTGGAATTCCTCAACCAAGCCGTGGCCGATCGGGTGGGGGAGCAGATCGAAGGTTATCTCCGGCAGCCGCTGCTGCACGCGCTCGAATGAGTTGGGCTCAAATCGGGCGAAGATCGAGAGCAGCGTGTTCACTCCCGTTCGACTGGCTTCCAGGAACGTGTCGGGTTCCTGGACATTGACGAAGGCGGCCGGACGGAAATCGCGGAGGATCTCGGAATCCTTCCAGTAATTAAGCTGCCCGGTGAACTCCCCGGTGCTTCCGACTTCCTCCCGGTGCTGCCAGGTGACGAAGCCCCGGTTTTCGGGCACGGGCCGGCCCAGGACGTCCGTCCGTTTGTCGCCGTGGTCGTTGATGAAGCCCGACTCAAGGCTCCCGGCGAGGCTTGATGCGGCGTTCGCCGACTCATAATCGGCCCCCGGCCCGATCATGATGCCGCGCTTGGTGTAAAAGCCGGCGTCGCCCCCGACCTTCATCCAGTCGGATACCGGCAGCCTCAGGCCGGCGCTGACAAATCCGCCGAGCGACGATCGATAGCCCGCGTTGAGGGCCACGTTGGAAAGGACGGGATCGCCGAGCCCGTGCTCGAGGCGGGGCAGCTTGAAAGCGACGGTGGAACCGATGCCCACCTTGACGCTTTCCGCCCGCAGCCGCTGGCCCGGGGCATAGAAGATCTTCGCCGCCCGGAGGGTGGGCTTCCAGCGCCCGGGCTCGCCCCAGGTGACGGTTGCATCTTCCACGGTAATCTGCGCGCCGACAGTGCCGTAGGCCCTGGGTCCGGAGACGTAATAGGGCGCCGCCCCCAGCCTGATGTCGGTCGCCTCGAACGACCGGTCGGAAAACTTGTACTGGAGGCGCGTCGAGATCATCCGAAGCACTTCCCGCGTGAAGGTGACATTGCCCGTGGCGACCAGGACCTGGGTGTCGACGTTGTAGCGGGCTTCATCCGCGGTCATGAAGAAATCCGCGCCCTCAATTTCCACCTGGCCCCGGAAAACCGATTCGCGTCCCTCCGGCACGTTGATGTCTGCCTTGGCCCTGAACGGCGGAACCGAGACCGCCGCCTCCGCCGCCAGCGCTGCCAACAAAAAGAAAAATGCCCCGAGCCAAAGCCGCATCCAGGAATTGGAATCGCCGAGGCTTCGCGAGTCGAGCAGCGTCTTGGGACAAGCCGCGCCACCTCCACAAGGTGGCGCGCGTTGTCCCAACCCGCGCTCGAGATCGCTTCAAGCTACTGGACTTCACTCCCTCTCCGCCTACTCTGTCCATCGTGCCAACACCGACCGGCGAACTCGCCGATATCCTGGCCGCAAAGTCAGCCGCGCCGCACGCCTTTCTTGGCATGCATCCGCACAAGCGGGGCAGAAGTTCCGGGATGATTGTCCGGGCCTTCATTCCAGGCATCGAGGGTTGCGACGTCGTGGAAGCGGTTTCCCACCCGGGAGAAGGCTGGCCGATGAAACGCCTGGCGCCGGAGGGCCTGTTCGAGGTTTTCATCCCCAAGCGGACGGCGGTCTTCAAATACCAGCTTCGAGCCCATTACGCGGGCGGTTCGACCCGGCGGTTTTTCGATCCGTACTCTTTCCTGCCCACCTTGGGAGAACAGGAGGTCTATCTTTTCAACGAGGGCAACGAGCACCGGATCTACGAAAAGCTGGGCGCGCATCCCCGCACGATCGATGGGGTGCCCGGCGTGGCCTTCGCCGTCTGGGCTCCCAATGCGGCGCGCGTTTCCGTCGTGGGCAATTTCAACGCCTGGGACGGCCGCTATCATCCCATGCGCACGCTTGGCGGCTCCGGCATCTGGGAACTTTTCATTCCCGGCCTGGGCGAGGGCGAGGTCTACAAATTCGAGCTGCGCGACCAGCGCGGCCACGTGCGGCTGAAGACGGATCCCTACGGCACCTACTTCGAGCCGCCGCCAAACAATGCCTCCATCGTCTGCGATCCGCGCAAGTTTGCCTGGAACGATGCCTCCTGGATCGCGGACCGCGAGCGCAACGCCTCCCAGCCCGACCGGCCAATCTCGATCTACGAGGTGCACCTCGGCTCCTGGAAACGAAAGCCCGAGGATGCCAACCGGCCGCTGACTTATCGCGAGCTGGCGCCGATGCTGGCGGATTACGTGCTCGAGATGGGGTTCACCCATATCGAGGTGATGCCGCTGGCGGAACACCCTTTCGACGGTTCCTGGGGTTACCAGGTCACCGGGTTCTACGCCCCCACCCATCGCTTCGGGACGCCGGCCGACTTCGCCTTTTTCGTCGACCATCTCCACCAGCGGGGCATCGGCATCATCCTCGACTGGGTCCCGGCCCATTTTCCGCGCGACAGTTTCGCCCTGGCCGAGTTCGACGGCACCCACCTTTATGAACATGCCGATCCGCGCCAGGGGGCGCACATGGACTGGGGCACGCTCATCTTCAACTACGGGCGCAACGAGGTGCGGTGCTTCCTGATCGCGAACGCCCTCTCGTGGTGCGATCGCTACCATATTGACGGGCTGCGGGTGGATGCCGTGGCCTCGATGCTCTACCTCGATTATTCGCGCAAGGAGGGGGAGTGGGTCCCGAACCGCTTTGGCGGACGCGAGAACCTGGAGGCCATCGCCTTCCTTCGCCAGGTGAACGACATCGTGCACCGCTATTATCCGGGAGTCGCGATGATTGCCGAGGAAAGCACCTCCTTTGCCGGCGTCAGCCAGCCGACGGCCTCGGGCGGACTGGGGTTCGACTACAAGTGGAACATGGGCTGGATGCACGACACGCTGCGGTTCTTCCAGAAGGAGCCCATCCACCGCAAGTGGCACCAGAATGACCTGACCTTCGGGATGCTCTACCAGTACGCCGAGAATTTCATCACCGTTTTCTCCCACGACGAGGTCGTCCACGGCAAAGCCTCCCTCCTTTTCAAGATGGGCGCGTGGCACATCCCGGAAAAGGCCGCCAACCTCCGGGCGCTTTACGCCCACATGTGGGGCTGGCCCGGGAAAAAGCTGCTCTTCATGGGCGGCGAATTCGCCCAGGCCGCCGAGTGGGACTACACGCGGAGCCTCGACTGGCACCTCTGCCGTTACCTCGACCACGAGGGTGTCCGGCTGCTCGTGCGCGACCTCAACAAGCTCTACACCTCCGAGCCGGTCCTGAGCCGGAATGACCTGAATCCGCAGGGTTTTCGCTGGCTGACCTGCCACGACAGCGACGCCAGCGTCGTGTCCTATCTCCGGCAGGATGTCTTCGGGCAGACCCTATTTGCGATCGTCGGGCACTTCACGCCGGTGCACCGCGTCAACTACCGCCTCGGCCTGCCGCGGGGTGGTTTTTGGAAGGAAGTCATCAATACCAACAGCGAATTCTACGGCGGCACCGGGCAGGGAAACGATGGGGGCCGGAACACCGAGGAAGTCCCCGCCGACGGCCTGGGCCAGAGCGTCGTCCTGAACCTCCCGCCCCTCAGTACGACGATCCTCAAGTGGCAGGCCTGAGGCCGAAGCCACGTCGTGTCTTCGCTACCGTTCGCGCGGCAGGTCGGAGGCCGAAGCCACGTCGTGTCTTCGCTACTGTTTACGCGGCAGGCCTCAAGCCGAAGCCACGTCGTGTCTTCGCTACCGTTGGCGCGGCAGGCCAGAAGCCGAAGCCACGTCGTGTCTTCGCTACTGTTGGCCTGGCAGGCCTGAAGCCGAAGCCATGTCGTGTCTTCGCTACTGTTCGCGCGGCAAGGCGTGAGGCCGAAGCCACGTCGTGACTTCGCTACTGTTCACGCCACCAGCGTACGAAGCGCGGACCGCGCTTCGTCCAAAGGTTCGAATCCGCCCAGTAGCGAAACGCCGACGGCGTTTCGTCCGCCCGCGACCTAGGACTTCTCCGCCGCGCAACTCGCCGCGATCCCGCTGCCGCCCGACTTGCGTCCCGTCAGGCAAAAGGTCGTCATCGGCCCGCGGTTTTTCAATTCGACTGTCCCGCGCTTCTCGACGTTGAACTCCCCCTTCACGAGGTCGGCCGTGATCTGCGAGATGTGGATCATGTTCGCCTCGCCGTGCGTCTGCAGCCGGCTGGCGATGTTCACCGCGTCGCCCCACATGTCATAGGCGAACTTCTTCGAGCCGATGATCCCGGCCACCAGCGGGCCGGTGTGGATCCCGACCCGAATCTGCCAGTTGAGGTTGTTGCGCCGGTTGAACTCCTCCATCACCTCGAGCATGCCGAGCGCCATGTCCGCGCAGCGGACGGCGTGGTCCGGCACCGGCAGCGGCACCCCGCCGACGACCATGTAGGAGTCGCCCACGGTCTTGATCTTCTCGATCCCGAAGCGCTCCACCAGCTGGTCGAAGTCGGAGAAAATCTCGTTCAGCCGCCCGACTGTCCGCGCCGGCGAGAGGTTGGCGGCGATTCCGGTGAAATTGACGATGTCGGCGAACATCACCGTGGCGTCGTGGACGGCATCGACGATGGTTTCCTCGCCGCTCTTCAGGCGGTCGGCGATCGCCGCCGGCAGCACGTTCAGCAGCAGGCGGTCGGACTTGGCCCGCTCCGCCTGGATCTCGATCAGGTGGGCGCGCTCGGTGTCGCGCAGGCGCTTCTTTTCCAGGGAGGCGCCGATGCGGGCGCGCAGGATGACCGGGTTGAAGGGCTTCGGGACGAAATCCTCGGCGCCGGCCTCGATGCAGCGCACCGTGGCGGAGACTTCGTCCAGCGCGGTGAGCATGATGACCGGGATGTGGCGGAGTTTCTCGTTGGCCTTCAGCCGCTCGAGCGTCTGGAAGCCGTCCATCACCGGCATGAGGATGTCGAGGAGGACGAGGTCGAACGGCTCGGTCTCGATCACCTCGAGCGCCACCTTGCCGTTCTCGGCCCCGACAGCGCTGAAGCCCATCCGCTTCAGGCGCCGCACCAGCATTTCCCGGTTCAGGGGTTCGTCGTCGACGATCAGCAGGTGCCCGACCTGAGCCGGGATCACACTGTCGCCGCCGGGCTTGTACGTCGGCGCCACCGGCGGGGCGGAGCCGCCCTGCGGGACAGGGGTGCCCAGGTGATAGCGCTCGGCGAACGATTCCTGCTCGAGCATCTTGCGCAGGTTGCGCGAGGCGAAGCCGATCTTCTCCAGGTCCGAGACGGTCTCGGCCAGGCCGAGCGCGCGGGCCGACTCCTCGCAGAGGTCGCGATAGCCGAGGACGCTGTTCAACGGCCCGAGCAGGCTGCGTCGCAGCACGACCAGGTCGACCTGGCCGGCCTCGACTTTCCACTGGGCCAGCCCCTCGTTGAGCAACGCCAGGATTTGGCTGCTGGCGGCGTGAAGCCGCTGCAGGTCCTCGGCCAAGGTGGTCGAGCCGCCCTCCGCGGACGTCTCGATCAGCATCTCGGTGTAGCCGATGATCTGGTTCAGCGGCGTCCGAAGATCGTGCCGCAGGCGCTTCAGCGCCTCCTCATCGATCCCGACAGGCAGGGGCCAGAGCGGCCGCGTCTCGGTCGATGCATTGCTCGCCGGTGGTTCCTCGCTCATTTCTTCGGCGGACCGAGAATTGCCTCCAGCTTGGCGAGCAGGTTGGCGAGATCGACGGGTTTTGATTCGTATTCGTTGCAGCCGGCGGCGAGGGCCCTTTCGCGGTCCTCCGCCATGGCGTGCGCTGTAAGAGCGATGATGGGAATGCCGGCGGTGTTCTTGTCCCCCTTGAGCTGGCGCGTCGCCTCCCAGCCGTCGATCCCGGGCAGGCTCATGTCCATCAGGACAAGGTCGGGTTTCTCGCTGTGGGTCATGGCGATCCCCTGGGACCCGTCGACGGCGATCACGACGGAGTATCCCCGCTTCTCCAACCGGCGCGCGAGCATGTCGCGATTCATCTCATTGTCCTCGACCAGCAGTATCTTGGGCATGGTGGTTATGTTTTCGTTGCCACGTCGGCGGGGGACGGCGCGGGAGAAAAGGGCGGATTGCTGAGGCCGCGGCGGCGCATGAACTCGGCCACGGAGTCGCGCACCTCGCGCAGGAGCTCCTCGCGCGAGTAGCTCCCTTTCTGCAGCACGTGCTCGGCCTGCTGCTCGAGGAACTTCCGGACCTCGGCCGTGAGGTCGAGCGAGGTGAGGACCACGACCGGGATGTCCCGCCAGGAGACGTGGGCGCGCATGGAGCGCAGGACCGCGAAGCCGTCCATTTCCGGCATCAGCAGGTCCAGCAGCACGACCGAGGGCGTCGTCTTCTGCAGGATCTCCAGGGCGACCCGGCCATTCTGCGCCTGGAGGATCGGCCAGCCCTCGCGCTCCAGCAGCCGCACGATCATGTCCCGGGTCGGGGTGTCGTCCTCCACCACCAGGATCGGCGTCGACTTGCGCTCGGCGTTGAGCTTGTTGAGCACGCTGAGCAGGCTCGGCGCCTGGACCGGCTTGGTGACATAATTCACGGTCCCGACCGCAAAAACCGCCGCCTCGCGCTCGGAGGCGGTCATGAGGATCATCGGCACGGTCGAGAGGGCGGGCTGCTGCTGGATCTCGGCCACGATGTTGCCGCCCCCTTTCCCGGCGGCGAGGAGCATGTCCACGATCGCGACGTGGGGCCGCATTTCCTTGGCCTTGGCCGTCGCCTCCGCCGGGGTTCCAGCCACCGCGACATGGTAGCCTTCCCGGCTGAGCAAGTCCTGCATGCTGCTGACCACCTCGGGATCCGTCGCGATGAGCAGGATCCGGCCGCGCCTCGCGACCGCCGGCGCCGGGCCCTTGTCCATCGCCGCGACTCCAGCTCCATTTGATTCGGCGCCGATTCGGTTCGCGTCCGTCACCTCCGCGGGTGCCGCCGGCGCCGTGGCCGCGGGCTGCGACGGCTCATCCGCGGACACCGGGACGCTTCCGTCGGCTTTCACCGGGGCGACCTCGGCCGGGATGGTCACGATAAAGACGGAACCCTCGCCCATGACGCTCTCGACCACGATGTCGCCGCCCATGAGCCGGGCGAACTGGCGCGAGATGGCGAGCCCGAGGCCGGTGCCGCCGAACTTGGCCGAGGTGGAGGAATCGGCCTGGGAAAAGACCTGGAAAAGCTTGGCCTGCTGCTCGGGGGTCATGCCGATGCCCGTGTCCCGGACCTTAAGTGTCACCCGCTCGCGCGGCACGCCGCGGTCGCGTTTCACCTGGAGCGTGATCACGCCCTCGTCCGTGAACTTGGAGGCGTTGCTGAGGAGATTGAGCAGGATCTGGCGGAGCTTGGTCGCATCCGCCCGCACCATCCCGACATCCTCGGCGCAATCGACCTTCAGCTGGTTCTTGTTCCGGTCGATCAGGGGCTGGGCGGTGGGAATGACATCGTACACCAGCTTGTGGAGGTCGAACGACTCCAGGTAGAGATCCATCTTCCCGGCCTCGATCTTCGACAGGTCGAGCACGTCGTTGATCAGCCCGAGCAGATGCCGGCCGGCGCTGAGAATCTTCCGGAGATCGTTTGCGCCGCTCGAGTCGTCCCGATCGTTGGCGTCCTCGATCAGCATCTCGGAATACCCGATGATGGCGTTCATCGGCGTCCGCAGCTCGTGGCTCATCTTGGCCAGGAACGAGCTCTTGGCCTGGTTGGCGTCGCGCGCCGCCCGCATGGCCTTGTGCAGCTCCACTGTGCGCTCGGACACCTTGGCCTCGAGGGTGCGGTTGGCCTCCTCCAGGAGCATGTTCGTCTCCGCCACGCGCTCGCGCGCCTGCTCGGCGTTGTTCTTCGCCACCACCAGGTCGGCGTCGCGCTGCTGGATCGTGCCCAGCATCGAGTTGAATGCGTTGACCAGGACGCCGGTTTCCGCCGACGCATGTGCGTCGCTGCGGAGCGAGTAGTCCTTCTCCTTGGCGACCCGCTGGGCGGTTCCCGCCAGCTTGACAATGGGCTCGGTTATCCCGCGCTGCATGATGCGGGAGGCGAAAATTGAAAACAGCAGGCCGAGGAGGGAAATGCCGCCCAGCGTGGTCATCGTCTCCCAGATGGCGTCGCGATCGGAATCGAGCGCGCCGACTTGAAGGATCAAGTCTGCCTTGCGAACGCCGTCCACGATCACGGGCGCAGTGACCGCTCGGGTACTATCGGCAGAACCGAATTTCTCGAAAACGGAACGAAAAGAAATTACGCCGGCGCCCGAGCCAACGCGAGTCCAGCCTGTGCCGAGCCGCTTCTTGTCCAAACCGACCACCTGGGCGGCAAGGATGTTACTGTAGTTGTAAACCTGGTTCTTGAGGTACGTTTCGTCGGGCACCCAATCAGGCTGTTGCCCGAACCTGCTGTCCAAATCATTTGCCACTTGATTGGCATTATCTTGAGCGCGTTTTTCGAGCTCATCCGCCAGCCGGTAGTTCGCGAGGATGTAGTATCCGCCCAACGCGGCGGCCAGCGTCAGGGAACTGACTATTGCCATCAGCAGCGTCAGCCGCCAACGGAGAGACATGCCCTTCATTTCATCCATGGATGAGTAGGGTGCCATTGATTCCGGTGCGAGGGCAACGGAATGGCGATTGGAGAAATAGCCAGCGGGAGTTCAACCGATTGAATCGGGGGTGAATTAGTTGTTTCCCCTGATCAAGGCGAGGGAAATAGCCCCAAGCGGCGTAGGGTATCCACTTAAAACCGGAGCTTTTTGGCTCGCGCACTCCCCGCGCGCTGGCATGTTCGGCAAACTACTCTCCCGATGGCTCGGAAAATCGCCTTCATCAACTACAAGGGCGGTGTCGGTAAGACTTCGCTGATCGTCAATACCGCCGCCTGCCTCGCCAAACAAGGCAAGCGGGTCCTGCTCTGCGATTTCGACACCCAATCGAATGCCAGCATCTGGCTCCTTAAGCTCGATCGCTGGAACAAGATCAATGCCAACGGGGACGGCGCCGTCTATTCGATTTTCGCCCCTGGCACCGCGCAGGTGAAGGACATCATCGTCAAGGACGCCGTGGAGGGGAAGGATGGCGAGAAGCTGCTGCCCGGACTGGACCTGTTGCCCACGACGTTCAACCTGGTCGACCTGGAGAACGAGTACACCGGCGATCCCAAGCGTCCGCCCTACGTAGTTTTCCAGGAACAACTCGCCGTCGTCGAGCCGAACTACGACATAATCCTCTTCGACTGCCCGCCGAATATCCTGCGCGCCTCGCAGTGCGGCATCTTCTCCGCCAACGAGATTCTTGTTCCCTCCAATCCGGATGCCCTGAGCCTCATCGGCTTCACCCTGCTGGTGGAAAAATTGGGTAAATTTCACCAGCTGTCCGCGAGCTTCCGGAAGGCCAGCATGGGCAAGCCGGCCGAGGTCCAGGGCATCGTTTTCAACTCGATCAAGCAGGGCGTGGACATCGAAGTTCCCAAGATGCGGATGCAGCTGCGCCTCAATCAATTCAAGGCGGCCAAGCGCGCGGGCCCAACGGCCAAGATCTTCGAGACCCAGATCCGCGACGCCATGGTCGTCCGCCGGGCGGTCACCCTCGGGCTGCCCGTGATCCTGGTGGGCGAAGCGGCCGATCAATCCGAGGAAAACGTCGCCGGCGACTACCGGAAGCTCGCCTCCGAGATCATCCGCCACGTCCCATAAAATCGCCGAGCGCCAAGCGGCAAGCGCCTGGCGGAATGACAGCAACGCTTACCGCTTTCCCCTTACCGCTATGCCAAAGACCACTGCCAAGGAATGGGACGAGGTGCGCGCCGCATTTGCCTCGTCGATCATGGCCAACACGGCCATCAGCAGCCTCGCCCAGAGCCTCGATGGCCCCGACTGGCCGATGAAGGGCAAGGACGAGACGCCCGCAAAATACATCGATCTCGGGTTCGACGAAATGCAGGAGATGCTCGCGCTCAAGGGCCAGCCCCAGGAGCGCGTCGACCAGCTGGTCACCATCCTCCGCGGGACGCTCGCGTTCGACAATCCCTTCGGCGACATGGTCGAGCAGGCCGCGGCGGCGTCCGCCAAGGACAACGCCATGCTCAAAAACATGTCGCGGCTCGGCATCCCCGAGGATTTCCCGATCAGCCTCACCGCCCTGGGACCCGATGCCCGGGAGTTCTGCCAGTCCGAGAAGCTCACGACCCTTGGCGCTTTCGCCCTTTTCGCCCAGAACATGTCGCAGAACGTCATCGTCGGCGGCGATTTCCGGAAACTTCTCAACGCCCTTTCGAACGTCGACGAGAAATCCATTGCCGAGACGCTGCCGTTTCGCCCGGGGCAGAAGGGCCTCCACTTGGTTGAAGCCGTGGGCCAGGCCGCGCAGTCCCGCAATCCGGCGGAGCGCACCGCCGAGGCCGTGGCGTACTTCAAGCCCGAGTTCGAGGCCCTCAAGGCCGACCTCTCCGCCGGCGGCTCCCTGCAGCGCCACCTCATGGTGCTCGGCAACCCGCCGGTCGAAGCCAAGGCCGCCGAACTACTTAAGGTCCACATCGGCAAGCTTGCGCCTCCGCCCGGCGAAAAGAAGGCAGGCCTGTTCGGCCGCCTCTTCGGGAAGAGTTGAAAGTTGAAGCTTGAAAGTTGAAAGTTGCGGGTCCGGCAGGACCGGGCTTTCAACTTTCATCTTTCAACTTTCAACCCCCATAAATGGACCCCCAGCCCCCGCCGCCGCCCAAGCCCGCGATCAAGTTTCCCGTCAAGCCCAGCGGCGCCGCCCCGAGCCTCACGCTGCCGCGCCGGCGCCCGGCCAGTTCGCGGTCCCCATTTGAAGTCTCGGCCGCCGCGGCCGAGGCCCGGAAGCAGATCGCCGACATCACCGCCCAGACCCGCGCCCCGTGGTCGGCCGAGAAGGGAGTCGACCGCGACAAGGTGGCCTATCTGGAAAAGGCCCTGCGCGAGCTGGAGATGAAACTGGAGGAGCGCGAACGCGCGGTCGAGGAGATGGCCAACAAGCTCGCCGAGCACGAACGCGAGCTGGCCGAGACCGAGGCGCTGATCGCCGCGCGCGAACGGGTGATCGATGCCGCCAAGAAAACCGCCGCCAAGGGCTCCGTCTCCAAGGAGGAGCAGGCCGCCCTCGAGCAACTGAAGGCCACCCTCGACCAGCAGGAGGAGTCGCTCAAGGAGCAGAAGGCCGCCATGGCCGAGCGCGAGCGCTTCCTCGACGAGAACGAGGCCAAGCTTTTCGAGAAGATGATGGCCCAGCAGGAGAAGGAGACCGAGATCGAGCAGAAGCTCGAGGACATGGCCGCCCGCGAAAAACGCCTCACCGCCGCCGAGGGCAAGGCCCCGGATGCCGCGAAGCCGCGGGACGAATTCAACGAGTGACATTTCCGCGGGTGCGGAAATGTGAGGAGTGTTCCAATGGAGGAACGATCGTCATGTCCTCCCAGTCCTCGTTGAGCGTTAAACGTTAAACGTTAAACGTTGAGCGTTGACCGCTGAACGTTGCCGGCCGTCCCGGCCGCCCCCGCCTGCCGGTCATACAACCCCCGGTAAAGCGCATTCCCCGCATGCAACTCGTCGTGGGTCCCGGTGGCCACCACCCGTCCCTGGTCGAAGACCAGGATCATCGAGGCATCGCGGATCGTGCTGAAACGATGCGCAATGATCACGACGGTCTTTCCGAGGACCAGCGTCCGTAACGCGGCCTGGATGGCCGCCTCGCTCTCGCTGTCCAGCGCGCTCGTGGCTTCGTCGAGAATCAGGATCGGCGCATTCCGCAGGAAGGCGCGCGCGATGGCCAGCCGCTGCTTCTGTCCGCCCGAGAGCTGGCTGCCCCGCTCGCCCACGACCGTGTCGTAGCCCCGCGGCATCGCGGCGATGAAGTCGTGCGCGAACGCATTCTTCGCCGCCGCCTCGACCTCCGCCCGGGTGGCGTCCGGCCGCCCGAGAAGCAGGTTGTTCAGGATCGAGTCGTTGAACAGAACGGGATCCTGCGAGACCAGGGCGATGTTGCGCCGCAGATCCGCCTGCCGCATCGCCCGAACGTCAATCCCGTCGATCGTCACCCGGCCGGCGCCCACGTCATAGAACCGGGGAATGAGATTCGCAAAGGTCGACTTCCCCGCGCCGCTCGGCCCCACGAGCGCCGCCACTGTCCCGGCCGGGATGGTCGTGGACACCTCCACGAGCGCCGCCGTCTCGGGCTTGTAGGAGAATCCAACCTTTTCGAATACCACCGTGCCCTTGAGCCGGCCCACCGGAACCGGCGAGGCCGGGTCCGCGATCGTGACCGGCTCATTCAGCACCGTCTCGAGCCGGTCCAGCGAGGCGGTCGCGCGCTTGATGTCGTTGTTCACCAGCCCGATTTTCTTGATCGGCTCATAGGCCATGTAGAGGGCCATGATGATCGCGATGAACGTCTCCAGATGGACGCCGCGCCTGTAGGCCGAGACCATGGTCAGCGCGATGCCGATCGCCGAGATCACCTCGATCGACGGCGAGAGGGCTTGCGCGTACTTGACGATTTTCATCTGCGCGGTGATCAGGTGCCCGCTGGATCGGGCGAACTCCGCCGTTTCACGCTCTTCGAGCCCAAAGGCACGAACTTCCCTGGCGGCCGAGATATTCTCCGACATCTGGCTCGTGACCTCGCCCAGGTGCGCCTGGACCTGCGCCGACCGGTGAAAGACCTTTCGCGCCACATAGCGGATGGGAAAGACGACGAGGGGGATGAGGCCGAGCGTTCCCAGCAGGATTCCGGTCCCCGGTTCCGTCACCGCCGCGGCGGCCAGGAAGAAGAGAGTGAAGAGCAGCTGCATCGGCTGCTTGACGCCGTCGTTCGCGATCGAGGTGAGCGCCTGCTGCAGTTGCGCCGTGTCGGCCAGCCCCCGGGAGACGAGGTCGCCACTAGGTCGCGCGTGGATGAACGACAGCGGCAAGCGCTGGATCTTCAGGAAATACTCAACGCGGATCGCCTCCAGGATCTTCAGCCCGGCGAGCTGGGTGAAATAGCTGTTGAGGTAGCCGCTCAGGCCGCGGATCGCGAAGGCGAGGGGAATCGCCGCCGCGATCCAGAACACGGCGGACTCCGACACCGGCTGCGGTTTGACCGGGCCAAATCCGACCCAATTCAGGAACTTGTTCTTCCAGGCCGCAACCGCCGGCTTCGGAGCCTTGTCCACGGGGGTCGCCGGTTTCGCCACCTCGGTATTCTCGGTCTTGAATATTCGCGGAAACACCGCCGTCGCCAGCGTCGGCACGCCAAAGCCGCTCGTGGCTCCGTAGATGATGCCAAAAAATACCGCCGCCAACACCGCGCCCCGCGCGCTCCTGAAATATTTGAAATAGGGCCGGATGCGTTTCAAGCGTCAGGGCAAGAGACTCCAAAGCCCCGGCTCCTGCGACAAAAATTCACATCCCAAGTGCCCTCAAACCGGATGATGGTCACAGAGGGGACAGAGGCCGCACAGAAATCACAGAGCCAAACCACGGTACCTCTGTGGCCTCTGTGCCACCTCCGTGTTCCTCTGTGACCAGCGCCTCCGCGTCCTCCGCTCCCTCAGTCCTTCGAGGCCCTCACATCCAGCGCGTCTCGCAGCCCGTCTCCCAGGAAATTCAGCGAGAAGAGCGTCAGCGAGAAGGCCCCGCCGGGGAAGACCAGCAGCCACCAGAATTCCTCCATCTTGACCGAGCCCTCCTGGATCAGCGTCCCCAGCGAACTCATCGGCGCATCGACGCCGAGGCCCAGGAAACTGAGGAAGGACTCGAGGAGCATCACCGCCGGGATGGTCAGCGACGTGTACACGATCACCGGCCCGAGGACGTTCGGCACCATGTGCCGGAAGATGATCCGGCGGGTGCCCAGTCCCAGCGAGCGGGCCGCCTCGATGTACTCCATCCGCTTGATCGAGAGAATCTGCCCGCGGACAATCCGCGCCATCGTCAGCCATTCCACCGCCCCGATGCAGGCGAACATCAGCAGGATCTTGCCCACGCCCTGCATCCCGGAAAAGGAATGCAGCCCGAAAATGGTCGTCGTCGCCAGCCAGGCGTCGACCTTCTGCATCGGCTCCTTGAGGAAAACCATGAGCAGGATGACGAAGATCGTGAAGGGCAGGGCGTACATGATGTCGACGATGCGCATCATCACCGCATCCACCTTGCCGCCGACGTAGCCCGCGATTGCGCCCCAGGTTACGCCGATGAACAGCGCCACCAGCGAGGCGATCAGCCCCACCAGCAGGGAAATCCGGCCCCCGTAGAGGATCCGCGCGAACAAGTCGCGCCCCAGGACATCCGTCCCCATCCAGTGGGCTGCACTCGGAGGGGCCGCCCCCAGGTTGAGATCCTGGTCGCGATAGGAGAGGTGAAACAGCGTCGGCCCAAACGCGCACAGGATGACGTAGATGAGCACGATCGACGCCCCGATGATCGCGAGCTTGTTCTTTGCCAGCCGGTGCCAGGCATCCGTCCAGAGCGACGTCCCGCGCTCAATCTGCTCCGGGGTCACATCCGCCACCGGCAGTCGTTCAGGTGCAGGCGCCAGGTGCATTTTGATTGAAGGAGTCAGGAGACAGGAGCCAGGAGTCAGGAGACTGAAAAGGAGCGGGAGTCGGCGAATCCCAGACGCCAGTCCGGAACGGGCAAGTAAGCCCGTGCCCGACTCCTGGCTCCTGACTCCTGACTCCTGACTTCTTTCTCATTCAAATTTCAGCTTCGGATTCAACCACACCTGGATCACGTCCACGACCAGGTTGAGCCCCACGATGAGGCTCGCGTACAGCAGCACGGTGCCCAGCACGAGGGTGTAGTCGCGATTGAAGGCACTGCGGACAAAATCGCGGCCGAGGCCCGGCACCTGGAAAATGGTCTCGATCACGAACGATCCCGTGAGGATGCCGGCGATCGCCGGCCCGAGGAAGGACACCACCGGCAGGATCCCGCCGCGCAGCGCGTGGCGGAAGATCACGCGCGATTCGCTCGCCCCCTTCGCCCGCGCGGTCCGCACATAATCCTGGCTTAGCACCTCCAGCATGCCCCCGCGCGTGAGGCGCGCGATGTAGGCCGCGTAGACCATTCCGAGCGTGAACGCCGGCAGCACGCGGTCGCTCGGCGAGAACCAGCCGGAGGCATTGAACCAGCCGAGATGAATGGCGAAAACCAGCACGAGGAGCGGCCCGAGCACAAAGGTGGGCAGGCAGATCCCGGTCATGGAGATCGCGGAGCAGATGTAATCCACCCACGAGTTGCGCTTTACCGCGGCCAGCACCCCGAGGGTTATTCCGCCCACGAGCGCAATGGCCAGGGCCAGCCCGCCGAGCTCGAGGGAAACCGGCAGCCCGGCGGCGATGATTTCATTCACCGACCGGTTCGCATTCTTGAAGGATGGTCCGAGATCGCCGTGAAGGATGACGCTCTTGAGGTAGCGTGTGTACTGGTTCCAAAGCGGCTCATCGAGATGATACGCCTTGTTCAGGTTGCGCAGCACTTCCTGTGTCACAGCCCGCTCCTGGGTGAAGGGTCCGCCCGGGACAAAACGGATCATGAAAAACGTCCCGGTCAGGATGATGAACAATACCGGGATCGTCTCAAGGACCCGCCGTGCGATGAAGCGCAACATAGTCTGGACCCCAACAAAACCAAATCCCGCCCCGAAGCCAATCGAATCCATGAGGCGAAACGCGGAAGCGTGCCGTCATTCCCGCCGAAGTCCTTGGCGCCCTCCGCTGCATGGCGCGACCCGCCAGTCGCGAAACACCAGTCGCGAAACACCAGTCGCGAAACGCCAGTAGCGAAACGCCGACGGCGTTTCGTCCGCGCATTCGCGGCTCACCGTCACTGCTCGATCCAGATCGCCTTATACGGATGATGATCCAGCAAATTCGGATAGATTCCCTTAACCTTCGGGTTGATGGCGTGGATGCTCGTATAATGGTAAAGCGGGATCACCGGCAGCTCATTGACGATCAGCGCATCCATCTTCTGGAAGATCTCCATGCGGTCGGGCTCCTTCGTCGCATGCAGCGAGGCCTCGGCCAGCTTGTCGTACTCCGGATTGGACCAGTTGGTGTAGTTCGTCAGGTTCGAGCTCACCCACAGCTCGAGCAGCCCGTTGGGATCGAGATAGGGTGACAGCCAGCCGCCGCGGGCGATCGCGTACGATTTCGACTGGAGACGGTCGAGATACACCTTCCATTCCTGGTTCGCGAGCTGCACTTCAACGCCCAGGTTTTTTTTCCACATCTCCTGCACCGCCTCGCAGATCGCGCGATGGTTGTCCGAAGTGTTGTAGAGCAGCTCGAAGGCCGGCAGCCCGCGTCCACCCGGATACCCCGCGTCCGCCAGCAGCTTCTGGGCTTCGGCAATGCTGCCGGACAGCTGCGCGCGCGGGGTATAGCCGTTGGTATCAGGATGGCTGAACGCCAGGGCCGGTGCCTGGTCGCCGCGAAGGATCGTCTTGACGATCGCCTCCCGGTCGATCGCCAGGGCGAGGGCCCGGCGCACCCGTGGGTCGTTGAAGGGAGGTTTGGCCAGGTTGACGTAGAAGAAGTACGTGCCCAGCAGCGGGTCGATGTGCAGCGAATCCGGGTAATCCTTCCGATAGGTGTCGAGTTTGTTGTTCGGCAGGGTGTTCGTCAGGTCGAGCTGGCCCGTTCGAAACATCACTTCCTCCCCGGCATTGTCCTCCGTTGGGTAAAACTCAACCCGGTCGAGCTTCACGTTGGCGGCGTCCCAATAGTTGGGATTGCGCACGACGACGATGCGACGGTCCGGTTCCCAGGCCTGCAGCATGAACGGTCCCGAGCTCACCAGCCGGCCGGGCTTCGTCCAGGGCGTGCGCTGCTGGTTGACCGGCCCATACTTTGCGATTTCCCGGATGGGCACGGGATCCCACATGTAGTTTTGGGCAATTACCTTCAGCAGGTAGGGCGCGGGCATGAGCAGGTGGATTACAAGCGTGCGTGGATTCGGGGCCCGGAAGCCGACCGTGGAAAAGTCGGTGGTCTTCCCCTGCTGGAATTCGCGGGCCCCGGCGACGAAGTCGTAGATTAAATGCCCGAGCGGCGACGCGAAGGCCGGCGTGAGCGCTCGCTGGTACGACTGGATGAAATCATCGGCCGTGATCGGGTCGCCATTGGACCATTTCGCGTTGGCGCGAATGTGAAACGTGTAGGTGAGCCCGTCGGGCGAGATGTCCCACGATTCCGCCAGTCCCGGGACCGGATGAAGGTCCTTCGGGTCCTCATTCACGAGCCCTTCGAAAAGCGCCGTGACAATCTTCAGCTCCGGTATCCCGGCAATCGCCTGCGGATCGAGATCCTGCGGATCCGAGCCGTTGCCCATGCGAAGCACCTGCAGCGGCGACGCGGTCGGCGCCGATTTGCCGCAGCCCGCGAGCAGCAGCGCGGCGGTGAGGACGAAGGCCTTGGCGGCCTCCGCCACATGGCGGAACGCGCCCGGCGTTTCGGCCCTGCATGCGTAGCGGAACGCGCCAGGAGTTTCGGGCCTGCATGCGTAGCGGAACGCGCCAAGCGTTTCGTCCCATCCCGACTTCGGCTGGCCTCGTCTCGCCACGGCTTGAATCGTTTCGATCAGCTCCTCGCTCGCGCGCAAGCGCGCTCCTACTGCTCCAGCCAGATGTACTTGAACGGATGGTTATCCAGGAGAGTGGGGTAGTATCCCTTTACCTTCGGGCTGATCGCGTGCTTGCGGGTATAATAATAGATCGGGATGACCGGCACCTGGTCGACGATGATCTGGTCCATCTTCTGGTAGATTTCGTAGCGATCCTTGTCGTTCTTCGCCGTCAGGGCCTGGTGGAAGAGATTGTCGTACTCGGGATTTGACCAGTTGGTGTCGTTGTTGCCGTTGTCCGTCACCCAGGTCTCGAGAAAGACGTGCGGGTCGACGTAGTCCGCGATCCAGCCGGCGCGCTCGATCGTGAAGTTCTTCGTGTGCTGCATGTCCAGGTACACCTTCCACTCCTGGTTCACCAACTTGATGTTGATCCCCAGGTTTCGGCGCCACATCTCCTGGATCGCCTCGGCGATGCCGCGATGGTTCTCGGACGTATTGTAGAGAAGTTCGACCTCGGGGAAGCCCTTGCCGTCGGGAAATCCGGCCTCGGCCAGCAGCTTCTTTGCCTCGGCCACGCCGCCGGTGAGCCGGGCCCTCGCGGTGTAACCGGCGTCGTCCGGGTAACTGATGGCGTAGGCCGGCCGCTCCTCGCCTCGCGTCACGTTCTTCACCAGGCTTTCGCGGTCGATGGCCAGGGCCAGGGCCTTACGGACGCGGACATCGGTCAGCGGCGGCTTCGCGACGTTCAGCCGGTAGTAATATACACCGAGCCACGGGTCGATGTGCAGCGATTCCGGATACTGCTTGCGGTAGACATCGACCTTGTCGTTCGGGAGCTCGTTGGTCAGGTCAAGCTGCCCCGTCCGGAACATGCGTTCCTCGACCGAGATGTCCTCGGTCGGGTAAAACTCCATCCCGTCGAGCTTCACCGTCTTTGCGTCCCAGTAGTTCGGGTTTCGCTCCACCACGATGCGCGCGTTGGGTGACCATTCCTTGAGGCGGAACGGCCCGTTGCCCACGATGTTCCCGAGCTTGGTCCAGGGCGTGCGCTGCTGGTCGATCGGCCCATACTTCGCGATCACCTTCACCGGCACCGGATTCCAGGCGTAGTGGCTGGCGATCATCTTCAGCAGGTAGGGCGCGGGCGCCTTCAGCGTCACCTGCAGGGTGTGATCGTCGAGCGCCTTGTATCCGACCTGGGAAAAATCGGTGATCTTCCCGTCGTAGAATTCCTTGGCGTTGACCACGTAATCGTAGAGCAAATACGCGTATTGCGACGCCAGGCTCGGGGAGAGCATCCGCTTGTAGGACTGGATGAAGTCGTCCGCGGTGATCGGGTCCCCGTTCGACCACTTCACCCCCGGCCGGAGATGGAAAGTATAGATTTTGCCGTCGTCCGAGATGTCCCAGGACGAGGCCACCGCGGGGACGGGGTGGAGATCCTTTGGATCCTCGCTGGCCAGCCCCTCGAACAGCGCCTGGATGAGGTGCAATTCGGGGATGCCCTGCACCGTCTGCGGATCGAGATCCTGCGGTTCCGATCCATTGCCCCATTTCATCACCATCGGCGCATTGTTGCCGTAGGTGCTGTCGCCGGCCGTGGTGGCGCCCTTCTTGCCGCAGCCGGCGAGCAAAACCGCGAACGCAAGGGGCAGGGCAATTCGCATCGTCATGCCTGAATTAAAGTCACGGGAACGTCACAGCGCAAGCTGCGCGAACGGCAGGAGGGCAACCGCGAACGAACGCGAACCAGCCGGGTCATCCCCCACGCCGCCCGGCCCGGCCACACTCCCCCCGCCCCGTCCATTCCCCGTTTTTTGTCCCAATTGGGACAAAAAAGGGGGAATTACATCCAGCTCGGGGTTGCCGCGATGCGCTCAACCAGGGGCGACGCATTCGCGCCCATTCGCGGTTCTCACCGCTGCCCTTATTCCAGCCAGACCGCCTTGTAGGGATGGTGGTCGAGGAGCGTCGGGTGCCAGCCCTTGACCGACGGCTGGATCACGAACACGTGCGTGTAGAAATAGATCGGGATGATCGGCGAGGCGTCGAGCAGCTGCGCCTCCGCCTGCTGGAACAGTTTCAGGCGGCCGGCGGGGTCAATGGTGAGCGACGCCTGGCGCACCAGGGAATCGTAGGACGGATTCGACCAGCCGGTGAAGTTGTTGCCGCTGCCCGAGGTGAACACGTCGAGGAAGGTCTGCGGATCGGCGTAGTCGCCGATCCAGGCTCCGCGGAGGATCTCGTATTTCCCGGTTCGGCGCAGTTCGAGGACGGAGGTCTGTTCCTGGTTCACGAGCTTCGCCGACACGCCGAGTTCCTTGCGCCACATCTCCTGGATCGCCTCCGCGATGAGCCGGTGGTTTTCGGAGTTGTTGAAGGTGAGCTCGAACTCCGGCAGGCCGCGTCCGCCCGGATACCCCGCCTCCACGAGGAGCTGGCGCGCGGCCTCCGGGTTGAAGGCCAGCCGCGTCGCCGGCAGGTAGCCCGCTGTTCCCTCCGGCACCAGTGAATAGGCGGGCATCTGGCCGCCGCGCAGGAGCTTGTCCACGATCGTGGTGCGATCGACCGCCAGGGCGAGGGCGCGCCTGATGCGGGCATCGCCGAGAAACGGCCGACCGACATTGATCCGATAGAAATAAGTGCCGAGGAGCGGATCGATTCTTAGTCGCGACGGGCGCTCGGCGCGATAGATGTCGATCTTGCCGGCCGGGAGGGCGTCCGTCACGTGGAGCTGGCCGGCGCGAAACGCGGTTTCCTCGGCGTCGACGCTGTCGATGGTGTGGAAATGGATTTCCTTAAGCCGCACTTTGGCCGCATCCCAATACGTGGCCGACTTCGTCACGACGATTTCCTGGTTCGGCTTCCAGTCCGAAAGGTTGAACGGCCCGTTTCCCACCAGTTGGTTGGGCTTGGCCCAGGGGTTCCCGCGGCGGTCGGTTGGTCCGAACTTCGCCAGGGTCGCCATCGGGACCGGGTACCAGATCGGCTGGACCAGCTGCGTCAGGAAAGTGGACGTCGGCTTGTCCAGGGTGATCTCCAGCGTCCGCGGATCCCGGGCCGCCACGCCCACGCTGGCGAAGTCGCTGGATTGCCCGCGCGCGTAGCCCTCGGCGCCGCGGATGAGATAAAGCATCGCGGCATTTTCCGCCGTGAGGGTGGGGGAGAGCGCGCGGCGGATGGAATTGACGAAATCCATCGCCCGCAGCGGCTCGCCGTTGGACCAGCGCGCGTTTTCGCGCAGGTGAAAAGTGTAGCGCAGCCCGTCCGGCGAAATGTCCCACGCCTCGGCCACCCCCGGCACGGGATGAAGATCGACCGGGTCCTCCGCCACCAACCCCTCGAAAAGTGCGGACAGCACGCTGTAATCGCTCGTCCCTGTCGCCAAATGCGGATCCAGGTCCGCCAGGTCGTGCCCGATCCCCCGGTGCAGCACCTGCTCCCGGTTTCCGATCTCCACCGGCGATCGCCGCTGGCAGCCAGTGGCGATGAGGAAAATCGCCAAAACCCAAATCGCGGAAAATCTGGTCACTCGGATTTGCTTATCGAAGCCACCGCGTGCGCCGCGATCGCCAGGTGGCGCCCGATGTCGCCCACGCCCTCCGCCGTCGTCGCCTTTAGCCCGATCGCGTCGACCGCAATTCCCGCGGAGCGCGCGAGCGCCGCCTTCATCGCCGCAACCTGCGGCGCAATGCGGGGTTTTTCCGCGATCACGGTGGCATCGATATTGGAAATGGACCAGCCGCGCTGGCTCAACTCTCGCACGACGCGCTGCAGCAGGACCTGGGAATCGATGTTCTTGAAAGTCGCGTCGGTGTCCGGGAAAAAATGCCCGATATCGGGCAGCCCGGCCGCGCCGAGCAGTGCGTCGCAGATCGCATGGGTGACACAGTCGGCATCCGAATGTCCGTCGAGCCCGAAGTCCGCGGCGAACTTGACGCCACCGAGCACCAGCGGCCGCCCGGCAACCACCCGGTGGATGTCATACCCGTGTCCAACCCGGAATTTCATTGTGAGCAGCATGGAACCACCGAGGCACAAAGACACAGAGTACACACAAAGAAGACGTCTTCTCTGGGGGAGCTTTGTGTCTTTGTGCGAATGTGGTTCACTCCGGAGACCGTAGGGTGGTTGCTTGCGACTACATCTGGTCTCCCCAAGTTCATTTCAACAAGAATTCCAGATACCTCAAATCACCCGGAGTCGTCAGTTTCGGATTCGGCGTTGGATTTTCCAGCAGCGCGATCTTGCGGTTAAGCAATTCGACGGCGGCCGCATCGTCGGTCGGCGTCAACCCGCGCGCCTGCGCGCGCTCATACGCCCGCGTGATCAGCGAGCGCTCAAAAACCTGCGGCGTCTCCATCGCCCAAAGGCGCGATCGATCGAGTGTCCTTAACTTTTGGCCCGCTTCCGCGTCGCGGGTCCCGCGCCCCGGGTTACGCCCCGATACCTGCTTGACCGTATCCGTGACGCGGTGCGCGAGCACGACCGCCCCGGTGCGGCGCACGATCTTGTGCAAGGCGACGATCTGCTCCGCGCTCACCAGGGGCCGGGCGCAGTCGTGGATGAAGACATATTCGATGTCATCCGGCAGCGCAGCGAGGGCGGCCATGACCGAATCCCCGCGCTCGCGGCCACCCCGCACCAGCACGGAGGGGGTCGGCGCATACGCGGAAAGATCCATCATCTGCCGCTGGTCGCGGTAGACGACGACGTAGAAATCCGCCACTCCGCTGGTGACGAAAGCCGCCGCCGCATGGGCGAACACCGGCCGCCCCCCGAGCGGCGCGAGGACCTTGTCCGCCACCGCGCCTCCCATCCGCCGCCCCGCTCCCGCCGCCAATAGTATGGCTGCCGTGCGACTCATTTCCCGGTCGAATATCCGAAGCCCAGGGTGGAGCGGCTCGTCCCGAGACGCTGCCGGAAAGCGCGTTGGGGACAACGCGCGCCGCCTTGGACCGACTCAATGCATTCGTGCGAATTCGTGTTCATTCGTGGTTAACCCTTATTCGCGGGTACCCGTTCCGAGCTCGTTTTGGATAAGCCTCGCCGCCTCGACGGGATCGGCGGCCTCCATGATCGGACGGCCGACAACAATAAAGTTCGCGCCGGCCCTGGCGGCTTCTCCGGGCGTCATGACGCGCGCCTGGTCATCCACCATCGCCCGGCTGCCCGACGTGCCCCCCGCGAGACCGCCCGACTGCCCAACCGCCCGATTACCCAAGGGCCGGATACCCGGCGTCACCAGAATCACGTCCGCGGGCAGTCGTGACCGCAGGATCGGCAGCTCGAGTGGCGAGCAGACGAGCCCGCGCAGGCCCGCTTCGACCGCCAGCTGTCCGAGTCGCGCCACCTGGTCGGCCGGTGTTCCATTGACCCCGGTCGTGGCGAGAGCGGCCGCATCCATCGAGGTCAGGACGGTCACACCGAGCAGCAGAGGCGCCGCGCGCTTGGCGGCGGTTGGCGTCGGAAACGAGGGTGTCGTCTGCTGCGCGCCTTTCTTCGCGGCTTCCACCGCCCGCACCATCATTTCCCGGCCGCCGGAAGTGTGCAGCGTGAGCATCTCGACCGGCAATCGGCAGGCGGATTGGACGGCGCCGGCGACAGTGTTCGGGATGTCGTGAAACTTGAGGTCGAGGAAAATGCTGTACCCGAGGGCCGCGACTTCCTCGACGCACGCCGGTCCGCAGGCCGTGAACATCTCCAGCCCGATCTTCACCCATTTCACCGTCCCCGCCAGCCGGTCCAGCAGCGGCAAAATCTTCCGCGGCGACGGGGCATCCAGCACGAGAATTAGTTCACACGGCATGGGAAAAGAATGGACGGGAAGGGCGGGAAACGCTCAACGCTCAACGCTGAACGTTCAACGCTCAAAGTTGCTGTGGGCGGATAAGATGGTGGTCACAGAGCGGCCAGAGGCTGCACAGAAGCGACAGAGCAACGCAGGCGGCGCGCGTCGTCCCTGACGCGCTCGCCTGGGGAGGCGTCTCGGGACGAGCCGCGCCACTTTTGGTTGCGGCTTTGCCGCTCCGAGGCCTCGGGTAGTCCTCTGTGACCACGCCTGTTGCGCTACTTGAGCGTTGAGAGTTGAAGGTCGAGCGTTGAGCGTTGCCCACGGGTATGCTCTCGCCCGCCAAGATTAATCTCTTTCTCGCCGTTCTCGGGAAACGGCCGGATGGTTATCACGATCTGGTCTCGCTGGCTGCCCCGCTTGCCTTTGGCGATACGCTTGAGGCGACCCCGGCGGATTCCTTCTCGGTCACCTGCGACGATCCGGCGGTCCCGCTCGATGGCACCAATCTCATCCTGAAGGCGGCGCTCGCGTTTCGCGCCGCCGCGAATTGGCCCGGCGGCGCGCAATTCCGCCTCCAGAAGCGGATCCCGATCGGCGCCGGTCTCGGTGGCGGCAGCAGCAACGCCGCCGCAGCGTTGCTGTTCCTTAATGAGTTCGCCGGCCATGCCCTAAGCCCCGACGCGCTCTCTGCCGTCGCCGCCCAGGTGGGCTCCGACTGCCCGCTTTTCCTGCACCAGCGTCCTGTCGTTCTCCGTGGCCGCGGCGAGCGCATCGAGCCGCTGCCCCCCGCCGCCGCCGCCCGCGTCAGAGGCCGCCGGGTCCTTCTCTTCATGCCATCCTTTGGCGTCAGCACCCCCTGGGCTTACGGACAATGGTCGCACCAGGACGAACCAAGGACGGCCTCGGTGCCGTCCTCGTCCGCCCCGCCGCCCATTGGCGATAAAGACGCGGCTGATTCCATCCTCGCCCCCTGGCTCGCTTCCACCGCTCCCGCCGAAAAGCTCCTCTTCAATTCGCTCGAGGCGCCCGTGTTCGAAAAATATGTCGCGCTGCCAGCACTCCTCACGGACCTGCGACGCGATTTCGGCTTCGCCGCGGCGATGAGCGGGAGCGGCAGCTGCTGTTTCGCCCTGCTGCCGCCTGACGTCGCGCCAAATCGGGTCCAGGCCGCGATCGCCGCGATCCGGTCCGCCTATGGCCCGGCCACATTTGTCCAGGAAACGACCATTGCCTGAATCGCATTGACCCCATATTACCGCCGTCGGTGTAATCCAAAATAATGCCGCCGGATAACTTGGGCGTGAGTGAATTCGTGGTGCAAGGCATCTCCGCCTCGCAGGGCATCGCCTATGGTCCGATTTTTGTCTACCTGCGGAACGACGTCGAGGTCCCGAATTACCTGGTCGACGCGGCCAAGCGGGTGGAGGAGATCTCGCGCTTCGACCAGGCGCTCGTCCTGACCCGGCAGCAGATTTCCCGGATCCAGGCCGAGGTGGAGAAAAACCTGGGCGCCGACGAGGCCCGGATTTTCGACGCCCACCTGATGGTCCTCGAGGACCAGGCTCTGATCGGCGAGACGATCCGTGAATTCGAGACCAGCGGGCGGAACATCGAGACCTGCTTCAACAAGATCGCGTCGCGCTACATCAAGGCCTTTGACCAGATGGACGACGAGTACCTGCGCGAGCGCGCGGGCGACATCCGCGACGTCGTGCAGCGGGTCCTGAACAACCTGCTGGGGCAGGGACAAACCAGCCTGAGCAGCCTGGCGGACAAGCGGATTGTCGTTTCGAAGGACATCACGCCCTCCGATGCCGCGGGCATCGACCGCAGCCAGGCCCTCGCCATCGCCACCGAGTCCGGGAGCCGGACCAGCCATGCCGTCATCGTCGCGCGCTCCATGCGCATTCCCGCCGTGGTCGGACTGCGCAACCTGACTGCCCGGGTCAAGGACGGCGATTGGGCGGTGGTCGACGGGTACGAGGGCGTGATCACGGTCAATCCCTCGGAACAGACGCTTTTCCGCTACGGCCAGATCCGGCGCCAAAAGAAGGGCTTTGAGGATCGCCTGATGCAGGCCAACCGCGAGCGGTCGGTGACGCTCGACGGGGTCAACGTTCCCCTGCTGGCCAATATCGAGAAGTCCGAAGAATCCGCGCTGGTGAAGGAATATTTCGCCGAGGGCGTCGGCCTGTTCCGCACGGAATATATATATCTGAACTCGGCCCGGATGCCGACCGAGGAGGAGCAGTTCGCCGCCTACCGGAGCCTGGCGGAGGCGCTGGCGCCGCGTCCGGTGATCATCCGCACGCTCGACCTCGGCGGTGACAAGCCCATGGTCGACCAGCCGGACCTCTTCCCGAAGGAGACCAACCCGTTCATGGGTTTCCGGGCGATCCGTTTTTGCCTCGAGCAACCCGCCATTTTCAAGGACCAGCTGCGGGCGATCCTGCGCGCGAGCGCCCACGGCAACCTGAAGGTGATGTACCCCATGATCAGCGGCAGCGAGGAGCTGCGCCGTGCCAACGCCATCCTGGCCGAGTGCAAGGCCGAGCTCCGCGCCCGGGGCCAGCCGTTCGACGAGCACATCAGCGTCGGCAGCATGATCGAGATCCCCAGCGCCGCCACGATCATCGACCTCCTCGCCCGCGACTGCACGTTTTTCAGCATCGGGACCAATGACCTGATCCAGTACCTGCTCGCGATCGACCGGGTGAACGATCGGATCGCCCACCTCTACGAGCCCACGCATCCCGCCGTAATCCGAACGTTGAAACAAATCATCGAGGGCGCCCGGAATGCCAAGGTGCCGGTCAGCGTCTGCGGTGAGATGGCCGGTGACCCGGTTTTTGCCCCGCTCCTCCTTGGTCTCGGCGTTGAGAGCCTGAGCATGACCCCGCCGCTCATTCCTGCCGTCCGCTATCTGATCCGCGCCATGAGCATGGCCGACGCCCGCGCCCTGGCCACCGAGGCGCTGTCGATGGACAACCCCAAGGAAATCTATGCCCGCTGCGACGCCTTCTACCGCGCGCGGGTCAAGGTGGATTGAGGTCGGAAGTCGGAGATCGGAGGTCGGAGATCAGAGGTCGGAAATCGTAGCGAAACGCCGACGGCGTTTCGTCCGTCCCCTCGAGATCCGTCTTCGGGCACCTGACTTCCGGCCTCCGGCCTCCAACCTCCGCCCCTCAGTTCCCGTACTTCATCGTCGTCCCATCCGGCAGGGGCACGACCAGTTCCTTCCCCTGCGCCAGCTCGAGCTTGCTGTAATCCTCCCCCGCGACCGGGACGATCTGCTTGATATATTTCCTGGGCTCGGGCCCGACCAGGTCGGACAACGTCACCTTGTTGGTCCCATTTTCGAGGTAATACTGGTCGGCCGCCGCGGCGATCTGCCGGAGATTGTTCAAGATCGCCCGCTGCTGGGCCGCAACCGGGTCGGTGGCGGCCGGCAGGGCGGGTATTCCCGCGGCCGGCGGCTGCGCCGTCGGGGCATTGGGCACCGCCGTCGAAAGGATCTTGGCGGTCTTGAGCGTCAGGTTGGAGGTGAAATTGTCCTTGGTCATCGCCACGGAACCGTTGCTCGCGTTGTACGATTTGAAGGTGTAGCCCGCCACGGTTTCACCGGCTACCATCCAGCGAGTGCGGCCCGAGGCCTTGTCCTTGATCTGCACGCTCGTCTTCCCCGGCTCCACCATCACCGCGACCAACTCCAGGTCATCCGCCGCCGCCGCAAAAATAGCGACCGGCAGCAGGGCCAGTAGACATAGGAGGTAGCTCGATGCGCGCATCCTGACAGCGGTGGAAAGGTGCGCACTCCGCGCACCCGGGTCAAGACGCCGCTCTGCCGAAAGAAGTTACTGCCACCTGGCAGTAGCGAACGCTGGAAAGCCTTCGTCCCCTTCCGTCCGCCGCCGTCCGACCTGCCGTAGCGAAGCGCCGCGGGCGCTTCGTCCCCCTCAACCGCGTCAAGCATTGCGCATCACGCTCCAAGCCCACTTGAGCGTTGAACGTTGAGAGTCCAGTGTTGAGCGTTTCCCCAATGCCCTTCGCCAACGCCTACCGCGGCCAGCGCGTCCTCGTTACCGGCCACACCGGCTTCAAGGGCGCCTGGCTGACCGAATGGCTGCTCGACCTGGGCGCGGAAGTCACGGGCGTTGCGCTCGCCCCTCCGACAGAACCCGCGCTTTTCGACCAGCTCGGCTTTTCTTCCCGCATCAATGACCATCGGAGCGACATACGCGATTTGGACGCCCTGAAGCGCATCGTGGCCGAGGTGCGTCCCTCTTTCGTCTTTCACCTCGCGGCTCAGCCCCTGGTCCGCCTGTCCTATAAGGAACCCCTCCGGACCTACACCACTAATATAATCGGCACCGCCAATCTTCTGGACGCGATCCGGGAATTTGCCGGCTCCCGGACAGCCCGGGGCAAGACCGAAGGGCCTGTCGGCGCAGCCGCCGCGCCGATCGCGGTCGTCGCAGTTACGACGGACAAGGTATACCTGAATACTGGTTCGACCACAGGTTATCGGGAGGACGACAAGCTGGGCGGCAACGATCCCTATAGTTCATCCAAAGCGGCGGCCGAAATGGTGGTCCACGGCTATCAAAAGTCTTATTTCAGTTCGTCCGGCTCTCCCGTGCGTCTCGCCTCCGCCCGCGCCGGCAACGTGGTCGGCGGCGGCGACTGGGCTCTCGACCGCATCGTCCCCGACTGTATCCGCTCCCTCCAGCGCGGCTTTCCCATTCCCGTCCGCAACCAATCCGCCACCCGCCCCTGGCAGCACGTACTCGAACCACTTAGCGGCTACCTCTGGCTGGCAGCATCCCTGGCGGGGGCCGCGCCCCAAGCCCAAGGCCCGATGCGGCCGTCGCTTGCGACGGCCTTCAACTTCGGCCCGGAGCCCACCTCCAACCGCACGGTCCGCGACTGCGTCGAGACGCTCCTTAAGCACTGGCCCGGCCGATGGGAGGACAAAAGCGACCCACAGGCCTTGCACGAAGCCCATTTTCTCAGTCTCGATATCGAGAAGGCAGGCCGGGAACTCGCCTGGAAACCGGTCTGGGATTTTGAGCGTACCATGGGCGAGACGGCGTCCTGGTACAAGGCGGCCCACGCCGAGCCGTCGTCGGTGACCCTGCTCACCCGCTCGCAAATCGCCGCTTATCAAGCTGACGCCGCGAAGATCGGCCTCGCCTGGGCCAAATGAGCGCGACTCCCGCCGAACTCCGCGCCGAGATTCTCCGCCTGACGCGAGAGTTTTCCAGGTTGGCCCATGTTGGCAATCGGCCTGCCAGCCAAGTAGGAGCCCGCTCACCGGGCGAAATCGCGCCCGAGGGCACTCCTACGGGGTCCATTCCCTACGCGGGCAGAGTGTTCACTGAGGACGAGGTGGAGGCCGCCGTCGCGGCGAGCCTCGACTTCTGGCTGACGCTTGGGCCCGAGGGCGAGGCGTTCGAATCCGAATTGGCCGCAACACTTGGAGTCAAGCACACCATCCTCGTCAACTCCGGTTCGTCGGCCAACCTCGTCGCGCTCTCGGCGCTTACTTCACACAAGCTGCCGGCGGCGAAGCGCATTCAGCCCGGTGACGAGGTGATAACAGTGGCGGCGGGATTTCCCACTACCGTCGCCCCGATTGTCCAGTGTGGGGCCGTACCGGTCTTCATCGACAACGATCCGTTGACGGCCAATGCCCGAGTCGAACAGCTCGAAAAAGCCTACGCCGCGGGCAAGACCAAGGCGGTCATGATGGCCCACACGCTGGGCAATCCCTTTGACCTCGGATCAGTCCTCGAATTCTGCCGCCGCCATGACCTCTGGTTGATCGAGGACAACTGCGATGCCCTGGGCTCGCTGTACTCGATGCCCGAGCCCCAGGCGCGCGCGCTCGGACTGGACCATCTCCTCAAGATTGCCGAAGCGGGCACGCACCCGCTGATCCGGTTTGTGGAAGTAGCGAAGACCGGAAGGGCTTCGGCCGAAGCGCTTCCGCGCTTCGCTACGGCTCGTTCGCTTACCGCTCCCACCGGCACGTGGGGCGATCTCTCCACCCAATCCTTCTATCCACCTCACCATCTCACCCTGGGCGAGGGTGGCTCGGTTAACGTGGTTTCCCGTCCTCCCCTGAAGACCTATGCCGAGAGCTTCCGGGACTGGGGCCGCGACTGTTGGTGCGCCTCCGGCAAGGACAACACCTGCGGCAAGCGCTTCGAATGGCAGCTCGGTGAACTGCCAAAAGGGTATGATCACAAATATATCTACAGTCATTTCGGCTACAATTTAAAGCCGCTCGACCTCCAGGCCGCGATCGGCCGCCAGCAGCTCAAGAAACTGCCCGCCTTCGGCGCCGCCCGCCGGGCGAACTGGCAATACCTCCGCGGCGGTCTCGGAGACCTGGAGGAATATTTCGACTTCACGCTGCCGACCCATGCCTTGGCTTGGTCCAAAAACGGATTCACCTGGGCTCCGGCAACGGAGACTCACGGAGCGCGAAGCGATCCGTCCTGGTTTGGCTTCGCCCTGCGGGTCAGACCCTCCGCCCCTTTCAAGCACATCGACCTCGCGCGTTATCTCGATCAGAAGAAGATCGGCAACCGGATGCTTTTTGGCGGCAACCTCGTGCGCCAGCCTCTCTTCGTCCAGCTCAAGAAGGATCGCGCCGGGGCCTTTCGAGTAATTGGCGACCTCCCCGGGGCCGATGAGATCATGAACCGAACGCTCTTCCTGGGAGTCTACCCCGGCCTGTCGCGCCCCATGCTCGACCGTGTGATCGAGGTCGTGCACGCCTACGTGAAGCGGAAATAAGGTGTCACGCGGAGCCGCAGTGGAGACGCAGGGGAGGGATTGCCCGGTCTGTGGATCGACCGGTCCCCGCAAGGCCATCCATCGGCAGCGCTTTGAAGGTGGAGTACTCGGTGAGGGCTATGACGTGGTCATCTGCCGCTCGTGCGGCGCCGGCTTCGCTGATGGAATCTTGCCCCAGTCGGAGCTGGACCGTTACTACGCGGAACGCTCGAAATATGCAGTCGCGGGTGCGGAGTCACCCTTCGACCTGAGGCGTTTTGAGCTAATCGCGGAGCAGCTGGCGTCGCGCGTCAGCCCGGAGGCCCGGCTGCTCGACGTCGGCTGCGCGACCGGCGGGTTCCTGGCGACACTCAAGGCGCGCGGTTTCAAGGCCGTGATGGGCGCCGATCCGTCGCCCGCGTGTGCGGAGGCGGCGAAGCGGCTTCACGGAATCGAAGTCGTAACTTCCGGTATAGCGGGGCTGGTGTCGGGTATTGTAGGGCTGGGGTCTCGCACCAGCCGTCCGGCGTCGTCGGAGAAGGGCCGGTTGGTGCAAGACACCAACGCTGCGCAGCGGGGAATGGACAGTCGCTTTGACGTGATCACGCTGCTCGGTGTCCTCGAACACCTCCGCGACACCCAGGCCGCGATTCGCGAGCTGACCAAACTCCTGGCACCCGGGGGTCGGATTTTCCTCGCGATCCCGGACGTCCAGGGCCTGGCCACCTCGCGCAATTCCCCGTTCCAGCAGTTCAGCATGGAACATGTGAATTTCTTCTCCCGCGACTCACTCGCACGGCTTATGGCGGAGTGCGGATACACGCTGGAAGCCCAATGGCAGGAGAAGGTGGAGTGGCGTTTCCGGGTCGAAGAGCCCATCCTCAGCGGGCTCTTCGTGGCAAACGGCAAAGGGCAAGGCGGGCGAACACTTTCGGACACTGTCACGGCGAAAGCGCTGGCGGACTACATCGAGGTGAGCGCGGCGGTGGATCTGCGGATTCGAGCGGTGATCAATCGGCTCGTTTCGGAACAGACACCGTTGCTCGTCTGGGGCGCGGGAGCACTGACTCGCAGGTTGCTGGCGGAGACCGCGCTCGCGAAGGCGAATATCCGGGCGTTTGTCGATTCGAGCCCGCACGCCCAGGCGGTTCCGTTAATCGGAAGGGCCGTACTGGCGCCCTCGGAAATCAGGGGACGGACGGAAACCATTGTCGTGGCTTCGACGGCGTTCGAACAGGAAATCACGGCCATCATCCGGCAGGATCTGCATCTTCCGAATGAACTGATCACCTTCCCGGCCATTGGGGACTGACGAACTCCGTTGAACTCCTTCCACGCGATTGAGCATTTGCTCTCTGAACCCGTTTCGCGGGCGGAAGAGCGGGAAGGATCGGCCTTCGCCCGGGACCGAGCGGGCACGGACGGGAGTGTCGTTCTATTTGGCGCCGGCCGCCTGGGTCGACTCTGCGCGCGGGCGCTCCGGGCCGCCGGGGTGCCGCTCCGCGCGTTCTGCGATCGCAGTCCCGCCCTGGCTGGCACAACGGTTGAGGGCGCGCTGGTGTTGGACCCGACTTTGGCGGCGGGGCGTTTTGGGGAAAAGTCGCTCTTCTGTGTTGCGATCTGGACGGGTTCCGCGAAGGAGTCGATGACCAGTCGGTTCGAATACCTCCGCGCGCTTGGTTGCCGGCACGTCACGAGTTACTCCGCGCTGGGGTGGGCCCATGGGCGGGCCGAGATTCCCTTCCATTCCTTCGACCTCCCGAGCCGGCTGCTGGCGGCGGGAGCCGAACCGCTGCGGGACCTGGCCGGCTCGCTGGCAGACGACAAATCGCGGATGGTGCTGACGCAGGTGCTGCGACAACGGCTGCTCGCTGAGTTCTCTTCAGAGGCACCGAGCGCTGATCAGTATTTCGTCCCGGGGATTTCGGAACCCGGCCCCGCGGAAGTCTTCGTCGATGGTGGGGCTTATACGGGCGACACCCTGGCCGAGTTTGTCCGACGCACCCACGGGTCCTTCCAGGCCTACCACGCGTTTGAGCCGGATGCGAAAAACCTCGCGACCCTTCGCGCCACCGTCGCTGGGCTGCCAGCGGAGACGCGTGCGCGCATGCAGGTACACGGGGTGGGGCTGTACTCCAGCAGCGGGACCATCGGGTTCGCGGCCGACGCGGGAGTTTCCTCCGCGATTGCCGCCGATGGTGGAGGTTCGATCTCCACGTTACGTCTCGATGACCTCGGAATACCGGTCTCTTTCCTGAAGCTGGACATTGAGGGCGCCGAGCCCGAGGCGCTGAAGGGCGCGGCCAAGACCCTGGCCACCCACCAGCCCACCGCGGCGGTGTGCGTATATCACCACCCCTCGGATCTATGGACGATCCCGGGACTGATAAGACAAGCCCTGCCCAGCCATCGGCTCTACCTCCGCCAGCACGGATTCGACGGCTGGGAGATCGTCTTGTACGCGGTGCGAACAAGTTTCACGCGGAGCAGGGGTGGAGAGGGCGTGGGAGGGGTATCCATTCGCGGTTAACGCACGCCTCTGGACTACTATCTCTCAGAATCCTGTTGGGTCCCTCCGCCGCTATTTCGAGCGACGGAAGCGGCGCCGGGACGCGCCGCTCCACCTTGGTTGCGGCTCGGCCGCTTTGGGATCTCTGCGCCCGATCACATTTTGTCCTTCTTCGCTTCTCCTCACCTGATACCTTCCAGACCATGAAGCAGGGGCGCTTGCTTACCAGCGAGGATTACCGGCAGTTGCCGGATGAACCGCGCTGCCAGCTCGTCGAGGGCGGCCTGGTGATGGAGCCCTCGCCGAGCTTCCAGCACCAGGACGTCGTCCTGAATCTTGCGACGATCCTGCGCGGGCACATCCTCGAGCACGGTCTCGGGAAGCTGGCCGTTGCGCCGCTGGACGTTTACCTTTCCCTGCACAATGTCCTTCAGCCCGATCTTCTGTTTGTCGCGGCGGAGAATCGCAAGGTGGTCGCGGCCGATGGCGTGCACGGCGCTCCCGACTTGGTCGTCGAGGTTCTTTCCCCTTCGAACGCCCGACTAGACATCCGGACAAAGCGGCGCCTTTGCGCCGTGCACGGCGTCCGGGAAATGTGGCTGGTCGACCCCGTGCTCGCCCAGGTCCAGCGCTACGATTTCGCCGTCTCCCATGAGAAGCCCGTCGACCTCCTCGTCGAGGGCGAAGCGTTCGTCTCGCCGCTCCTGCCCGGCCTGATCATCTCCGTCTCCGAGATATTCCGCGCGCTGTAGCAAAGCCAGCCCACCCCGAATAACCGAAATCCGCGCGGATCCGTGCCATCCGTGGTCACTCGAGCCGATTCCTTTTTTGCGCTTTTTGTGCTTCTTCGCGGCCAACTCTTTTCCCGCGTTCGCGTGAATTCGTGCGCATTCGTGGTTGCCCCGCCTGTTGCCTGGACAAACCTGTTGCCTCCATGAAAACGGTCATCCTCTGCGGCGGCAAAGGGACGCGGTTGCGCGAGGAGACGGAATACCGGCCAAAGCCGATGGTGCCAATCGGCAGCCGACCGATCCTGTGGCACATCATGAACCGCTTTTCGCGGTTCGGGTACAGCGACTTCGTCCTGTGTCTTGGCTACAAGGGTGAGGTCATCAAGGAGTATTTCCGGAACTTCAAGTGGAATACCCACGACGTCACGGTTTCCCTCAATACTCCTGGCCGCCCCGAGTTTCACGGCGGTGAAGCTACCGCGAACATGCGGGTCACGATGTGCGACACGGGGCTGGAGGCTCCTACCGGCGCCCGGATTTCTTCCGTCCGTCACCTGGTCGGCTCCTCGCCCTTTTTCCTGACCTATGGTGACGGGGTGGGGAACGTCGACTTGGCGAAGCTGCTGGCCCATCACAAGAAGTCCAAGGCCATTTGCACAATCACGGCGGTCCATCCTCCGGGCCGGTTCGGGGAGGTCGCCTTCCGCGAAAATGGATCCGTCGCTTCCTTCAACGAGAAGCCGCAGACCGAAGGCGGCTATATCAACGGTGGATTCATGGTCTGCGATCCCGCGATCTTCGAGTACCTCCCGAAAGACAGGCCCGCCATGCTTGAGGAGGAGCCGCTGCGGCGGCTGGCCGCGGCCGGCAAGCTCGCCGCCTACAAGCACGAGGGTTTCTGGCAGCCAATGGACACCTATCAGGAGTTCACCCTGCTGAACCGCCTGTGGGCCGAGGGCAAAGCCCCGTGGATGTAGGAGCGCGCTGGCGCGCGAAATCGGATTGAATCTGCCGACCGTGCCACCGCTGCCCCGCGACGACATCGCCCAGGTTCTCGGGGATACGGCCCCGATCCATCCCGAACTTTCGCAGCTGCGCATCCTCATCACCGGCGCCACCGGCTTCTTCGGCCGCTGGCTGATCGAATCGCTGCTCGAGTTGGCGCGCGTTGTCCCGAACGCGCGCCTTTCACTCGTCGCCCTCTCCCGCGATCCGGCCCACTTCATCGCTCAGAACCCCCACCTGGCACCCTCGGAGCATCTCCGCTGGCTTCAGGCTTCTGTCGCCACGCTTTCCGCTTCCCGCTTCCCGCTTCCCGCGATCGACGCGGTCATCCACCTCGCCACCGTCGCCGACAAATCCGCCCCGGCCGCCGTCTATCGCGAAGTTATCGTGGAAGGCACCCGCCGCGTCCTCGATCTCGCCGCCGCCACCGGCGCCAGGCGTTTTCTCTTCACCAGCACAGGCGCAGTTTCGGCAGTCGCCCCGTCCACCGGCCACCGTCCGCTGTCCACTTCAGCCTACCCAGGCGCCCCCGAGAAACTGGAGGCGGAGCAGCTCTGCCTCGCGCGCCCCGAACTCGGCCCGGTCATCGCCCGCTGCTACACTTTCGCGGGCCCGGGACTTCCCTTGGACGGGAAATTCGCCTTCGGCAACTTTTTCCGCGACGCCCTCGCCGGGCGCCCGATCGTCATCAACGGCGACGGCACCCCTATCCGCTCCTATCTTTACGCTTCCGACCTGACGACCTGGCTGCTCACGCTCCTTTGCCGGGGCGACGTCGGCAGGAGATACGAGGTAGGCTCGACCGTGCCCGTTTCAATCCGCCAGCTCGCGGAGGCGATCGACAGCGTCGCTGGCGGACGCGGGGTGGAGGTTCGACAAAGTCCCGGCGCCTCTGTCACCGAGACCTACCTCCCGCAACCCGACCCCGCCCTGACCGGACTCGGCCTGCGCCAGGCAGTCGATCTCGAGACCGCGATTCGCAAAACCCTTAGGTGGCAAATGCGGGGGTCCAGGAAAAATCCGGGCTAGCCAGTTTGCTGCCGTGGCGATCAATGAATATCAGTGTTGCCGGAAGGGCCGGGACAGCTGATCGATGGGGTCTTCGTCCAGGAGCCGTCCCCCAATGTGCTACACCAGGACATCGTGTTTCGCCTCGCCAAGAGCCTGGACGCTCATGTCGAGGCATGGCATCCGGGCCGCGTCTTCGTCGCGCCGCTTGACGTCTATTTGTCCGACCGCGACATCCTCCACCCCGATATCTTTTTCGTCCCAAAAACGAGCCATTCGGCCCTTTCCCGGTTCCGCCGTCTTCAAGACCCCAGTCCTGCCCGGACTCGCGATCCGGGCCGCCACCCTGTTCAGAAAGTCGCGGCCCGCGTTCGCCCCCCCCTTGGCGAGCATTCGCGGTTAGTCAACCTCCAGCTCTGCTTGCAGGAGTTCCCGGGGCAAAAACGGCCACAAATCCTCCATCGGCATCGTGACCATTTTCCCGTCCGGCTGCTGCTTCGACGACACCTTGGGTTGGGTGAATTGATCCGGCGCCATCATCACCTCGGTAACCAGGGGCCCTTCGGTCCGCAGCAGGGCAGCCAAGCGGTCGGACAGTCCATCCTGCGATTCGACTCGAGCATAGTCGATCCCGCAGGCCCCGGCCGTCTTCTCCAGATCGGGAAGCGTCAATCCAGACGCTTCGTCGCACGCCACAAAGCGCCGCTCGAAATAGTTGATCTGGGTCGTCCGGATCGAGGCGTAGCCCCCGTTGTTCAGGACGAAGAACTTGATCGGGAGTTTGAGGCGCGAAATGACGGCCAGCTCCTGGGCGTTCATGACGAACCCGCCGTCCCCGTCAATGCACACCGTGCGCCGGCCGCCGGCCGCGAGGCACGCCCCGAGCGCTGCCGGGATCCCGAAGCCCATGGCCCCGAGCCCCTGGCTATTGATAAACCGCAGGCCTCTTGGCGTCGGCAGCGCCTGGCAGGTGACCTCGCTGCAGGCTCCCGAGCTCCCGGGCACCAGCAGGTCGCCCTCGCCGAGCAAGCGTCCAATCGTATCGACCAGCACATAGTTATTCACCCCTGCAGGCGGCTTCCGGTACTCCGGGAGAATAAGAGGATACTTTCTGCGCCAATCCGCGCATCGAGCCCGCCACGCCGACCAGTCTGGGGCAGGCGGCAGGCGGCAAGCGGCAAGCGAACGGATGAATTCCCCGGCGTCGCAAGCGCACGCAACCGCTTTTTCAAATCCGAGCTTTGCGATCTCGGCGGGATCGATATCGACGATCACTTTTTTCGCGCGTGGTGCAAAGTGGGCATGATTGTACGCGGTCTGTCCGAAGTCGAGGCGCGCCCCGAGGCTGATGAAGACATCGGCCGTTTGCTGGGCAAAATTTGCCGCCCGCTGTCCCACCGCCCCCGGGCGGCCGACATAGAGCGGATGATCATCGGGCAGGAAATCCAGCGCCTTCCAGGTCGTCAGGATCGGAATCCCGATCGACTCGGCCCACCGCAAAAAGGCGTCCACCGCGCCCGCTGCCCGGATCCCATTTCCCGCCAAGACCACCGGTCGCTTTGCCGAACGGAGCAATTCGATCGTTTTTCGCGCCGCGGCCTCGATGTGGCCGGTTTGGATTTTGGAGTTTGGGAGTTGAAATTGGCGGAGCTGGTCCGGCTCGATCTGCGCCGCCTGCACGTCCAGCGGAATATCCACCCAGACCGGGCCCTTGCGCCCGTGCGTCGCGTGCCAGACCGCCTCCTCCAATACCGCCCGGATCGCCTCCGGCTCAAGCACCGTTGCCGCGTACTTCGTGATCGGCTTAACCAGGCGGACAATGTCGATTTCCTGGAAGCCGATTTGTCGTACGCCCCGTCCGCCAACCAAATCCGGCCGCTTCACCTGTCCCGAGACGATCAGGAGCGGCGTCGACTCCAGCCATGCCCCCGCGACGCCAGTAATCGCATTCGTCCCGCCCGGCCCGGTCGTGACCATCGCCACACCCAGCCCGGCGTACTGCGCATAGGCATCCGCCGCGATTGCGCACCCCTGCTCATGCAGGTTGCACACGAATTGGATGAGCTGCGCGGCACCGAGCGAATCATTCAGGTGCATCGCGCCGCCGCCGGGCAGCATGAACACGTGTCTCGCCCCGGTCCCGGCAACAAAGCCCGCCACGTAATCGGAGACTTTCATCGGGTCTTCTCCAGCGCGGTCCTGGTCGCGGTGAGTTCCCGCTCGTTTTGGGCGAGGACCTCCCTGGCCTCGCCCAGCAGTTTCTCGTGCAGGGCGAGGTTGCCCTGCGCCGCCGCCAGCTCGCGCTGGGGACCAAAGACGGAAAGCAGGATGGCGGCGGATATGAAAAGCGACAGCACGGCGCAGGCGCGGGCAACCTGAACCTGGGTCACCATCCGCCCGTGGGCTGAAGGGTCGGTGCCGGGGATCATCGGGCCAGTTGCTGCCGGATTTGATCCTGGGCCTTCAGGATTTCCGCTTGGATGGCCCGGGTGCGATCCTGGGTGGCAATGATCTCGGCCTGGAGCTCGGTCGTTTTTCGATACGCGTCACGCAGGGCATAGTGCTGCGAAAGAAAATGCGGCGTGGCGGAAACGATTACTCCCGCGAACATCGCCAGGGCGGCAATCGCGAGGCGGTTGCGCTCGGCTGCCAATTGTTCGGCTGGAACCGCGGATGGTGACATTCGATTAATCCATCCAGTCCTTGACGAACGTCTTCCGCGCAGAATTAGCCGTAATCGCCGGGTCGGCATAGCCGGAGTCATTGGTGGTGTAGGTGGACGAGATTTCCTCGATCACCGCCCCCTTGTCCGTTCGGAACCCATGCCTGGCTCCGCGGGGTATAACCACCACGTCGTTTTTCACGCAGCGGCGCATGGCGCCATCGAGGCTCAATTCGATTTCGCCATGCAGGAGATGGAAGGTTTCGTCCTTCAGGCCATGCCAATGCTCGGGATGGACCTGCCCGGGCAACAGCACGACGATCCGCTTGCAGTACTCGCGGTTGACGACGGTGATCATGGCCGCTCCCACGTCATGGAACCGCTCGATGCCATAGTGGTGGGAGATCTCCAGCACGCCGTCCGCCGGGGCGACCGCCCCTGAGGTCTGCAAAAGCCGGCGGACATCCAGCACGATCCGCCGGACGGTCCCGTGTGTCGCCTTGGTGGAAAGGGCCGGGGCGAGGATCGCTCCCCGGGGTTCGATTGCCGCCACGGCGCGATGCTCCAGGTATTTCGAGAGATCATTGGCGGTCAATTGCCCGGGGAGGGCGGGAATGGCCAGGAACGTGTTCCCGGCCCCGATGACCGTGCCGGGTTCGATTCGGCTCCGGGCGAACACGCCGCGCCTCAGGTCGTGCAACGAAGAAAGCTCCGTGGTGGACGAGGCGTGGCGCCCCCCGGACGCCCCGCAGATCTCCAGCGTTTCCCGGGCGGCCTGCAGCCAGGAGCGAACCTGTCCGGGCGTGGCCGAATAGGCGTTGACCGGGTATTTCTCGGTGCCGATCGCGACATGCTTCTCAAAGATCGTCGCTCCCTTGGCGATCGCGATCCTCACCGGCGTGAGGCTGTCCGGGGTCTCGTGCGTGGAGTAGCCCACCGCGAGGTCCGGGAAGCGGTGGCGGAGCTGGTCGATCTGGTTCAGCTGGAGCGCGCCTGGTGCCGTGGGATATTCCGCCACGCAATGCAGGATCGAGATCTCCTTCCGGCGGTGGCGGTAAAACGCGGCGGCCCGGTCGATCTCATCGAATGAGGTGCCGGCGGTCGAAAGGATCACGGGAAGCCGGGTTTCGGCGATCTTCTCGGCGAGCGGCCAGTCTGTGAGGCTGGCGCTCGAGACCTTCAAGTAATCGAAGCCGTGCTCCGCGACTTTGTCGACGGACGACTCGTCCCACGGGGTGCAGACGGCCAGGAATCCGCTCTCGCCAATGGTGTCCCGGAGGGAGCGCAGATGGTCCCAGCCCAGTGCCGTCTCGGTGAATCGCTTGATGAACTTGAAGTCGGTCCGGTGCGCGTAATCCGGATGGATCAGGGTGGCCAGGTCGCGGTATTGCAGCTTTACCGCGAAACGAAAATCGAATCCCGCGCAGGCGGCCTTCAGTTCACGGACGATGCGCCGGCCATGGGCGAGGTCGCCCATGTGGTTATTTGCCATCTCGAAGATGAAAAGCATGCGGATGGACCAGAGCGTTTCAGGCGCCCTTCGACTTTCAAGTGATAAGCGGCGGGGCCGCTTCGACTCCGTCGCGTCGCGTGGCCTGGAGCAGGGCGGCAAACAGGAACCAGAAAAGATACTGGTTGCTGGGATAAACGTTCAGGGAATTGGCCGTCATCTGCGTCGTTCCATAGGCGGCAAAGGCAAGGATCAGGGCAAGCAGACCCAGGGCGCCATCGGGGTCGGCGGCCCCGGCTTTTGCCGCCGCCAGCTGGCGGCGGCTGGCGGCGATGGCCCGGCCGACGCTGGCGATCACCAGGGCCGAAAAGAGGGCAGTCACCGGGAGTCCAAGCTCAGCGGCCAGCTGCAGCACCACGTTATGCGCGAAGTCGGGAGAAGAGGCGCGGGGGTCCTTGTCGGGGGCACCGAACCTCGGGGACTGCAGGTAAAATGAACCGATGCCAAATCCAGTCACCGGCCGCTCGCGGATCATCTTCCAGGCCTTTTCATAGAGGAAGTAGCGCGACTCGACCTTGGTCGTGGGTTTTTCCAACCGCGCCAGGGCTACAAAGCGCCACAGGAAAGGGTTCTGCTGCCAGCGCGTGTTGTGCACGTTAAGCGTGGCGACCACGCTGGCCAGGCCAGCGAGGGCCAGTCCGACGACGCTCCACCGCCACGACAACCTGAGTACAGCCACTACGGCGATGAAGAGGCCGGCGGCCATCCACGAGGCCCGGGAAAAGGAATCGATCACGAGGCCCAGGAACAGGACGGCGCCCGTGGCATGGAGCGCGAAGGAAAAACGACTGCCGCGCCGGAGGGCGGCAACGCAGAATACGAGGATGACCACGGCAAAGCTGCCGAATGAGCTGATGTCTTCAAAGGGCGAGTAGCGCCCGGCCGCGGTCCAGCCCTCGGGAACGTGAAACAGGACCTCGTAGCTGGCAAAAAACAGCATGGCAGCGGCGATGCTCCCGAGCACACCGCGCACAGCTGCATCCGAGAGCCGGGCCCGGGCGAGCATCTTGGACCAGAATATCCCGTTCAGCCAGACGGAGGCCGAGGTCAGGAAATAAAAACTGCTGGGAAAGCTGAAACTCGAGGTGGCCCAGAGCTGATCCCCAAAATCCGCCGCCGAGCGCTGTCGCCACAACTGCACCAGCAGCGATGCGATCACCGCGGTAGCGAGGAGATTCAGCCCGAACGCGACGCCACCCGGCGGTCCCCGCTCCCGGGCGGGTGCCGTCCTCCGGCCCGGGCGAAACGCGCCGACCCAATGACCGCAGTAAAGTCCGGCAAAGACGAGCCCCAGGGGGGCCGTTTCGTGGATCATGCCGGTTATGGCGAGGCCGTTCAGGATCGGCATCGCGACGAGAAAAGCCAACCCCGGCGCGGTCCCGGCCGGAAACAGTGCTCCCGCCGCGAATCCGCCGGCGGCAAGGAGGGCCGAAGGGAGTGCGGGATCGTCGCGCCAGAGCGCCACGACGATGAACCGCACGCAAAGCGCGAGAAAGAAGAGCTCTAGCCCCGTCTCCCACGCCCGCCAGGCCAGACGGCCAGGGGTTCGCTCCGGCCCGTCTTTCATGGTGGCTGGTGGCACGTCCCCTTTGAGTCAGGCCTGTATTCGCCGGGGTCAACCTTTTGCGGGAGGCGGCCTCGCGGGCGCTGGTGTTCATTTTCCCTTGAACAAATGCGGAGAAGCCTCTGCCATGACCGGGAAAATGCCCCGCCAGGCCGCAGATTCCACGGTTTCGCCACGCCTGTCCGGCGGCGCGCGCGAATTTGAGGCCGAGTGCATCGAGTTTTTCTCTGAGGGGGTGCAGCTTTTTGGAATCCCGCGCTCCGTCGGGCAGATTTACGGCCTCCTTTTTGCCTCACCGCACCCGCTGAGCTTCTCGGACATCGTTGAACAGCTGGGGGTGAGCAAGGGCTCGGTGAGCCAGGGGCTGCAGTTGCTCCGCTCCCTCGGTGCGATCAACACCCGTCCCGGCCATGCCGCGGAATCGGCCGTTTCCCCGAGCGAAAACGGCGGGGCCTCGCGCCGCGAGTATTTTGAGCCCGAGCTGAGCCTGCGGAAGCTGCTCAGCGGCGTTCTCCAGGAACGCCTGGCCCCGATGTCCTCGTCGGCCGGGCAGCGGCTGCCGCGGATGCGCGAGCTCGCGCGGCTGGGCGGCAAGCTTTCCAGCACATTGGGATCCTAAGCTTAGAATTCCACGTGGACAAGTTGTCGC
>JADMIO011089283.1_pt1 | contig 99723 bp, 93 predicted proteins | sample 8958161 | NCBI WGS metagenome assembly JADMIO01 (sample SAMN16585339, study PRJNA669376) | soil metagenome | isolation source: Crop rotation soil | place: USA: Cullars Rotation, Alabama | collected 2011
CGACAACTTGTCCACGTGGAATTCTAAGCTTAGGATCCCAATGTGCTGGAAAGAGGATGCCGACCGCCAGGGCCAGGCCGCCCAGGGTCATGATGTTGAGAGTCTGACCGGTCGCCCACAACGCCATCAGGGCCGACAGCACCGCCAGCGGGATGGAGGTGGCGATGATGACGGTGGAGCGCCAGCTTCCCAGGAAGAACAGGATCATCAGGCTGGTGAGACCGGCGGCGACGGCCCCTTCCCGCACCACGCCATTGATGGCCGCTTTCACGAACAGCGATTGGTCGGTCAGCACATTGACCTTGAGTTCCGGGGGCATCTGTTGGCGCAGGATGGGCAGAATATTCTTGATGCCCTCCACCACATCGATGGTGGAGGCCTTGCCGTTCTTGAGCACGGTGGAAAGCACGGCGCGGCTGCCATCCACATGAACGATATTGTTCTGCACATTGCTGCCGTCCCGGACATGGGCGACGTCGCGCAGATAGACGGTGCCGCCATTAACCGTCTTGACCGGCATATTGTTGATCTCTTCGATGGTCTCGCCGGCATTGTTGAGATCCACCACATACTGAAGACTGCCGATCTTGATGTTGCCGGATGGCGTGATCTGGTTCTGGTTGGCGAAGGCGTTCTGCACATCGGTGGCGGAAAGCCCGCGGGCCTGCATCGCCTGGGGGTCGAGATCGATCTGCACCGAACGGGTCTTGCCGCCCTGCGGTGCCGTGGTCCGGGCGCCGCGCACCGTCGCCAGGCGGGGCCGCGCGAAGTTCTGTGACTGGTCCGCCACCTGCTGTTCCGACATGGAGCTGGAGGAAAAGGCCATCTGCAGCACCGGCACGGTGGAGGCGCTGTACTCGATGATGTTGGGCGGCTGCATGTTGGCCGGCATCTGCCGGATGGCGCTTTGCGAAATCGCCGTCACTTCGGCGGTCGCCAGGCGAATGTCCACATCGGGCTGGAAATAGATCTTGGCGATCCCCAGGCCCGGAATGGACAGGCTTTCCACATGCTCCACGTCATTGACGGTGGTGGAAAGCAGGCGCTCGTAATTGGCCATCACCCGGGCGCCCATGTCGTCCGGCGAAAGGCCCGCATACGAAAAAGCCACGCCCAGGATCGGGATGCCGATCTCGGGAAAGATGTCCGTCGGCGTGCGGATCGCCGCCAGCGGCCCGAAGATCAGGATCATCAGGGCCATGACGATGAACGTATAAGGCCGATCGAGCGCGACTTTGACCAGCCAATTCATGCTACCGCCGTCACCACTATTCCAGCCTTCCCTGACGTTGCGCGGTTCTTTCGCCGCGCATTCCTTCGCGCATTCCCATTATGAGCGCGCCGGCCGCTTTCCTGGGATAGGTAGCCCATTGCCCCGGTCCGGACCGGCAGTTTTACAGATTTCTTACAGTGCGGGCAGGCCACAAAACACCCTCGGCCAGATTGCCATACTTTGAGAGAATTTCCGGCGCCGCGCTGAGGGCGGATTCATCAAGCTGGCCGCCAATGCAAAAAAGAACCCCGCCGTCCGGAGGAGACGGCGGGGTTCAGCTGCTGTCTGACGCCAATCAGACCGCTGCCGCAGCGCTTCTAAGAGAGACGTGAGACGCCGTGGCAAGACAGGCGGAATTGTGCAGGCGCGGTTAAGCCTGTCACGCGTCTTTTCGGAACTTTTACGTTGCCGTCCTGGACCTAGACGGGTGCCGGCGAGACAGAACGGTCCCAGACCGATTTGGCCTCGTCTCCAGCCTCGGGCGCGTCCGGCGCGGCCGGCAACCACAGGATGATCGTCAGCCCCTCCGTGGCGCCGTTGACAGCCCTGATGGTGCCGCCATGGGCGATGATCGCCCGCTTGGCGATGGCCAGGCCCAGGCCATAGCCCTGCCCGTTGGCCGGGTCGGCCTGCACGAACGGTTCAAACAGGGACGCGAGCTGCTCGGACTTCACGCCGGGGCCTTGGTCGCGGATATAGAGCGTGGTCCCGGTGGCCGTGGAATCCAGCTCGACCGTGATGGCCTCGCCGCGGCGCGAAAAACGCAGCGCGTTGCGGATGATGTTCTCGATGGCGCGGCTGATCAGCTTGCCGCTGCCCACCACCAGCGCCTCCGAACTCCTCCCATTGGTGACAAAATCGATGGTCACGCCTTTTTCTTGCGCCTCGAAGCGGGCATCGTCCACCACCAGGGTGGTGATCTCGGAAATGAAGAAATACTGGTCGGACGTCCGGGCGCCGCTTTCCAGTTTTGAGAGAGCAAGCAACTCTCCTACCATCTCTTCCAGCTTGTCCGCCTCACAGCCGATGCGCTCCAGCGACTGCAGCGCCTTGTCGGGTGACTGGCGCGCCAGCGCGATGGCCAGATGCAGCCGCGCCAGCGGCGAGCGCAGCTCGTGCGAAATATCGGCCAGCAGACGGTCGCGCGACTTCACCAACTCTTCCAGCCGCGTCGCCATCTTGTTGAAGTCGGATGCTAGATCGCCGATCTCGTCGCGCCGCCGCAGCCAGTCGGACCCCAGCCGCACCTTCAGATCGCCCGAGGCCAGACGGCCAAAGCCGGCCCGAATCCGGTTGATCGGCGCGGTGAGATAGAAAGTCAGCAGCCCGCTGAACACCAGAATGCCGATCAAGGTGCCCAGAATGGCATTCGGACCCATGTCGAGCGGCAGCGGCGGAGAGACGTAACCGTCGAACCGGGTGACATGATAGAGCAGCGCATAGGTATGGCCCTGGGCGTCCTTGACGGTCGCGGTGTAAAGGCCCTGTAGCGGCATCGGATCGGGCGCTGGCGCCCGCCCGCCATCGATGCGCTGGTACGTCATGTACTGGCGTTCCTTGGGCCAGGTCGCCAACTCCCGCTTCAGCGCCTCCTCACCGCCCAGCCGCATGATGGAACTGGCCCCCGCCAGCGCGATCCGGGCCTGGACGGCCGTGGTGCGGCTGGGGCTTGTCTTGAGCAGCGAATCTTCGAACCAGACGAAATAGGTGACGAAGAGAAAGCTGAGCCACACCCCCAGGAATATCTTGACGAATAGCGGCCGTCTCATGCTGCCACCTTCAACCGGTAGCCGACCGCGCGCACAGTTTCGATCTCGATGGTCTTGCCCGAAATCACGCCCAGCTTCTTGCGCAGATTGCTGACATGCACGTCGATGCTGCGATCGTAAGGCTCGCGCCGGCGTCCCAGCACGCTCAGCGACAGCTCGTCCTTGGTCGCCACCGTGTCGCGGCTGCGCAGCAGGGCTTCCAGCAGGTCGAACTCGCAGGTGGTGAGCTCGAACGTGTTGCCGTCGAAGCTGACTTCGCGCCTGGACGGGACCAGGCGCAGCTTGCCGGCCAGGAAATATTGCGGCGGCTGCGAAGCCGCGCCACGCTGGCGCCGCAGCACCGCCTTCAGCCGGGCCAGCAGCTCGCGCGCATAATATGGCTTGGCGATGTAATCGTCGGCCCCCACTTCCAGGCCCGCGACACGGTCATCTTCCGCGCCCTTGGCGGTCAGCATGATCACCGGCACCGAGCTGGTGGAGCGGATGCGCTGCAGGGTTTCGATGCCGCTGATGTCGGGCATCATCACATCCAGGATGACGGCATCCAGGGTCGGATCCAGCGCCGCGGCCGCGCCTTCGGTGCCGTTGAACGCCGCCGCGGTTTCAAAACCCTCGCCACGCAGGAATTCCGTCAGCATCCCGGTCAGGGCGGCGTCATCGTCGATCAGAAGCACCTTGGGCATGTCAGCGGACCTTTGCCGCGAGGAATGATTTTAGCCGGGACCGCCGCGAAGGGCAAAAATCAAGCAAATGCAGGCCTCCTACTGCGCCGCGGCGGCGCGAGGACGGCGCGGCGCGTCCGTATTCTGCATGTTGATGAGATTGTAGCCGCCCATCGCCAGCCGCACCGACGGACCGGACGGCGCCTCGGCCGCCATTTCGTGCCAGCTCATGGGCGCGGCATAGAGCACATCGCCCTCCTCGGCATGGAATTCACCCGCATTCTCGAAGCGGCCGCGGATCTTGCCCACCTGCACGATCCACCATTCGGCAGGTCCGGGATGCATATGACCGAAGACCGATTTGGGATTGAAGCTGTCGGTGGTGGGACCACTGCCGATATTCAGCGAACCGGTGGCGCACTTGTTGTCGGCCGGATTGACATAGCCCAGCAGCGGATTGACGAAGAGATGATCGTCCACAACTTGCGGCCCACGTGGCGCGCATTTTTCAATGCCGTCGGTGAAGGTGTTCCAGTGCAGCTTGTTGACGCCCGAATAGGGCTCCGGCTTGTGGGCGAAGGCGATCTTGACCACCTTGGCACCCTTGGTGGCTTCGGGCTGCGGCCCTTCGGCCGGCCAGGCCGTCTTGTAGTTGGTGGGATTGACCTCCACCCACAGCGCATTCTCCGATCCCCCAACGTCATAGGAAAAGATCGTGGTCTTCATGATATTGACGATAGAGCCGCGCGTGGCCGTGACCGGCTGCTGGCCTTCGACATTGAAATGCACGTCGCCTGCCACCACGACAAAGACCGTGGGCGTGTCGGGATGGATGCGCGGGGTGAATTTGGTGCCGGGCGCCGCGGAATTGTAGGTGGCGTCCTGTTCGGGATCGAGAATGATCTGCTCCGACCAGTTGGCCTTGCCGCCATGCATCTTCTTGAGATCGGTCAGGCGCCACAGCGGACGCATCGGCGCCTTGTAAACTCCGCCTTCGGTCTTGTTGACCCACCAGTTCTCGGCGGGCCCGCGCCCTTCCGGCTGGGCAAAGGATGGCGCAAGAACCAGAGCTGTCGATGAGAAAACCAGGGCCGCGATGGCCAGACACGATGAGCGCATGTCCCCACCATTTTTGAAACGCCGCGGGGGGACACTGCGCAAGCCGGCGATGATTTTCAATTCGGCCGGGCGCTGGATGGCGTATTTTACGAATTTCTTACACTCCCGGCCTCGCCCGCGCTGTAGCATGGGCAAAGCCATCGGAGGCTTCCATGAGACGCAGCTGGATTTGCCTTCTCGGAATTCTGCTCTCCACCCACGGCGCCGCGGCGCAGCCGGCGAGCCATCTTCTGTCCGCCGATACGCTCACCCAGCTTTCTGCCCATGTCTGGATGATCAAGGGCTCGCCCAATGTCGGCATCGTCGTGGGCAAGACAGCGACCCTGGTGGTGGATGACGGGCTGGGCACGAAAAATGGCGCCATGATCGCCGCGACCGCGCTGCGGCTTTCGCCCAAAGGCGCCAAGCTCTATCTCACCACCACCCACTATCATGCCGAACACGCCACCGGCGATGGCGGCTTTCCAGCCGGCACGATCCTGATCCGACCGCGCGTCCAGCAGGCGGAGCTGGAAGCCGAAGGCCAGAAGCTCATCGACCTCTTCAGCAGCCGCTCTGCGAAGGACAAAGCCCTGCTGGCGGATGTCCGCTATCTTAAGCCCGCCATCCTGTTCGACAGGGACTATGGCCTCGACCTGGGCGATGTGCGGGTGCGGCTGGCCTGGTTCGGGCCCGCCCACACCAAGGGCGACGAAGTCGTGATGGTCGAGCCGGACAGTCTTCTGATCTCCGGCGATGTGGTGCAAAACAAGACCGGCCCCTTCTTCTATTGCGAGGACTGCACGCCGAAATCCTGGGCGGCGGTGTTGGACAGGATCGCGCAAGAGTTTCACCCGGCCCATATCCTGCCCGATCACAGTCCACCGGGTGACGGCACCCTTCTGTCCGAAGACCGCGCCGTCATGACCGATCTGGCGGCGCGGCTCACCGCGCTCAAGAAGGAGGGAAAGCCGGCGGACGAAGCCGGCAAAATCCTAGCCGCCGAGATGACCGCCAAATATCCGGGATGGAGTTCGTTTTCCCGCGTGCCGCAAGGCGTCGAGCATGGCTATCGGGAAAGCAGCGACTGACCGGGTCAGGCCAGCGGCACGCCCCGGGCACCCAGATCGCTGATCAGCCTTTCGACCAGCTGGGTATTGATATGCATCTTGCGCCGGCGCGAGGCGGCGGCCATGCGGTTGCTTTCCGGCACAATCACCCCGTCCTTGCGATCGGCCAGCACACCCATCTCGATCATCCGGTTGATGCGCCGGCGCACCGTCTCCAGCGGGATCTGGGTGATGCGCGAGACTTCCGCCCGGCTCACACCGCGGCGAATCCAGTCGGGCTCCGCCAGCACGGCATAGCGCATGCTGATCTTCGGGTCGTTATGGACGTGCGCCACATTCTGGGTGTCTACCGTCAAGATGATCAAATAGTCGGTCGGATCGACGCTCAGCGCGGCGTAGGTTTTCATCGCCTCGCGCATGAAGCTGATGACGAAACGCACCGATGCCTGGGAAATCACCTTGCGCCGGTTGTCGCAGGTCATCCAGCCCTGCAGCGCGCCGGGCGCCGTGCGGGCAGCATCCGCCAGGGGAATGGGAACGAACTCGGCGCGCACCGGCGGGATGGTCACTTCGCGGAAATCCGCCAGGACCGCATTTTTGGCGGTGGCAGGCAGGTCGAGATAATTGAAGATGCGGACAAAGCCGTCGGCATCGGGCCTGAGCGGCAAGCTGATCATCTCGAAGCGTTGGGTGCCCCCGCTCTTGACGCGCACCTCGCGAACGGTCTTGAGCATCGCCCCTCCCGCGACCGAAGCCGTGCGGCGGGTCCGTTCCGGCAGATGGGCCGGATCGATCAGCGAGAACCAGTCTTTGCCGGTGGTGTCCAGCCCCAGAAAACGCGACACCCGTTCGCCGGAGTAAAGCACCATGGCCACAGGCGTGGGGCCTTGGGACAGGGAGCTGACCAAGAGCAGCTGCTTGAGATTCTGGAACCGCTCGGGCGTGATGCTGGCCGCGGTCGGCAGGTGGCCGCCTTGCCAGGCGGCGAGCCAGCTTTCCACGAATTTCTGGCTGCGGGCGCTGAGGCCGACGCGGCCCACCGCCGCCCGCATGGCGGCCCGGTCGTAAAGCATAGTTTTGGTCAAGTCCTCACGTCCTGCCGGATACGCCCTGCCGCGCGTCTGTTCAAGTAATGTTGCCTTTAGAGGATAATATTCTTGAGCTTCGCCCTGTCCACGAGCCCACTATAGCGCTTCCAAGTACAGGAGCATCAATACAGGACTATGCTTTCCCCAACCTGGGTAGGGCTTTGTGCCAATTCCCCTTGAAGGCCGCCCGCCCCGCAGGAGAGGCTCAACCCGGTTCCCGGAGCCTCTGCCATGGAAACTGCCCAGATTTCAGCCCTTCCGCACCCCAGGGCGGACCTTCTCAGATGGACCTCCGATATCGTGGCGGCTTATCTCAGCCGCAACCAGATGAATTTGAAGCAACTCCCGCTGGTCATGGAGACCGTCTATGCCAAGCTGGCCAGCCTGGGGGGCCCCGATGCGGTCATCCCGGCCGGCGCCGGCGCGGAAGGCACTACGGTGGCGGAAAAGTCCGTCACTCCGGATTATATCATTTGTTTAGAAGACGGGGTGCGGCTGAAGACCCTGAAACGCTATCTCTTCCGCAAATACCGTCTGACCCCGGAGCAATACCGGGCCAAATGGGGCCTGCCGCCCAGCTATCCGATGGTGGCCCCCAACTATGCCGCCAAGCGCTCGGCCCTGGCGAAGGAGATGGGGCTGGGACATGGCAGCAAAAAGCAGAGCCGGCCCCGGCGGCGCGCCTGAGGTCTACCGCGCTGCAGCGGCGATCTCCACAAAGGCGATCTTATTGACCCCGCTGCAGGCCAGCCAGAGATTGCCGTCCGGCGTGGCGACCATGTTGCGCACCACCCCACCCCCGGAAGGAATGGACCAGGTCTGAAACTGATGGGTCCTGGTGTCAAAACGCACCAAGCTGTTGGGGCTGGTGTTGGATTCGCTGTACCAGATGGCATCGCCGATCGCGGTAATGCCATAAGGCTGCGAACGCGCACCGCCCGGTGACGGCCATTCCGTGACGGCGCCGGTTTTGGGATCAAGCCGGCCCAGGAATCCGCGGGCATAATCGGAATACCAGATGATATCGTCGGCGGTGATGGCGACGCGGCGCGGTCGGGCATCCGGATTGGGCAGCACGAATTCCCGGATCGCCAAGGTATCCGGATCGATCCGCGCCACCTTGTTGCTGCCGAACTCCACGTAATAAGGCACGCCGTGGGAATCGATCACCATGCCGTAGGGGTTGGAGTGTGGCGTGGGGGAATTGACCAGCTTGATCTCGCCGGTTTTCGGATTCAGGCGGCCGACCATGTTGGCGTTCTGGGCAGTGAAATAGATCTGGCCGTTGGGGGCCAACAGCAGGGTATGGGGATCACGGGCGCGCGGGTCCGGCATCGGATATTGCGTGACCTTGCCGGTCCTGGGATCCAGCTTGCCGATATAGGCCTTGAAATTGGCGGTGTACCAGACATTGCCGTCATGATCGGCGATCAGTCCATGCGGTCCCGAGCCGTCGGGAAGATGGAATTCCCGGAACGCCTGGGTTTTCGGGTCGAAGCGGCCAAGCACATTGGCCATCTGGCCCGTGTACCAGACCGAGCCGTCGGGGGCGAACATCGGATCGTGCGGCCGCGAGCCTTGGGTGGGCACGTCCCACTCCTTGATGGTGACGCGGGTCTTGCCGGCAAGAACCTGAGGCGCGGGCAGCGCGTGCGCGGGGAAATGTGCCGCCAGATAGTTCACCACCACCGGCACCTGATCGGGCGCCAGCTTGGCGCCGGCATTGACCATCATATGCACCACCGTGTCCCAGTCCTTCGGGGTATGGCCGGCATTGGTGATGTTGGTCAGCGCGTGACAGGCCTGGCAGGCATTTTCCACCGCCGCCTTGCCCGGCCCGTCGGGCAGGACGGGCTGGGCGGCAGCGGGCAGGACGCCAAGAAGGACCGCAAGCGCCGAAAGAAAAGATTTCTGCGACATGGCAAGCGACCTTTCACAAGAGGGCGCGACCTTCAGAAAATCCGATGATACCAGGCCAGCGACAGGCCCGCGGCCAGCAGCATGAATAGTGCCGAGGCGGCGGCAAAGAAGGACGTGATCTCCATTTCCCGCAGCTCCACGATCAGCTGGCGGGAGAGCACGTCATAGACCGCCCGCAGATCCTCGGCGCTGGTGGCATGAAAATATTTGGCGCGGGTCTTGTCGGCGATCTTCTTGAGGGATTCCTCGTCCAGCTGCGCCCGCATGGAAAAACCACCAAAGCCCACAATATTGCCCTTGGCAGTGCCGAAGCCCACGGTATAGACGCGCACGCCATATTCGCTGGCGGTGTTCGCCGCCTCGAGCGGGTCATAACCGGCGTTGGTCTGCCCGTCGGTGAGCACGATCATCACCGCATTCTTGTAGGAGCCGGGCTCCACCGGGACATGCTTTTTCGGCGGGGCGGTGGCCCGTTCGCCCAGCGCGACACCGCCATAGCGCTCGCGGAAGTCATAGCCGCCCCAGCGGCCATAGCCGCCGAAATTGCCGGAATTGAACTGATTGATGGGGAAATTCTCCTGCGGGAACAGGGTGGACATCGCCACCAGGATGCCGCTGCCCACCGCGGTGCCGCGCTGCAGTTCGAACCGGTCGATGGCCGAACCCAGCGCCACATGATCGGTGGTGGGGCTCTGCACCAGAAGCGCGGTGGCGGCAAAGGCGACGATGCCGATACGCACATCCTTCGGCTGCTGCTTGATATAGGCCTTGGCCGCGGTCTCCGCCGCCATGATGCGGGAGGGATTGACGTCGGTCGCCCGCATGCTGCCGGAGACATCCATCACCAGCATCACGGTGGCCACCCGCGACGGGAGGCTGACCTCGGCGGAAGGCCGCGCCATGCCCAGCAACAAAAGCGTGAAGGCAAACAACATCAGGGCCGGCGGCACATGCCGGCGCCAGCCGGGCCCTTCGGCCGCCTCCTTGACCAGCGCCAGATTGGAATAGCGGAACGCCGTTTTCTTGCGGCGATAGAGTAGGAGGATATAGACCGCCACCAGCAGCGGCACCACCAGCAGCAGCCACAGGAATAGCGGCCACTGGAACGAGACGCTGGGAACAAGGCCCCAGAGGCGTGCCCAGGTGAAGTGCTCCAGCCCCTTCATGCCGACCTTCTCAGACTCTGCTTGCGCATCTCGGCGAACCGCATCAGCGCATCCAGCACATCGTCTTCGGTGGCCAGTTCGACCACATCCACCCCGGCGCGCGCGAAGGCCTCGAGCAGCGCCTGGTTGCGCGCATCGGCGGCGGCGGCAAACCGGGCGCGGAAGCCGCGATTATGGGTATCCACAAACAGCTGCTCGCCCGATTCCGCATCCTGGAAGGTCAGGAAGCCGACATCCGGCAGCCGCGTCTCCAGGGGATCGGTCAGGCGCACCGCCACCACGTCATGGCGCATGGCAAGGCGGCTCAGTGCCTTTTCCCATCCCGGCGCGCTGATGAAATCGGAGACCACGAAAACCAGGGAGCGCCGGCGGATGATGGCCGCGGCATCTTTCAGCACCTGGGACAGATCGGTCGCGCCGCGCGTGGAGCGATAATCGGCCACCGCGTTCAGGATATGCAGCAATTGCTGGCGCCCGCCGCGCGAAGGGATGGTGCGATCCACCGCGCCGGAAAAGATGATGGCGCCGGCCCGGTTGCCGCGCCCCAGCATCAGCCGGCACATCAGGGTGGTGAATTCCAGCAGCACCGTGTGCTTGGAGACGCTGACGCCTTCGAACGCCATGGACGGGCTCATGTCCAGCAGGAGCCAGACGGGAATCTCCCGATCCTCGATATAGTCGCGCACAAAAGGCGTATCCATGCGCGCGGTGGCGTTCCAGTCGATGCGGCGGACATCGTCATGGAACTGGTATTCGCGCAGGTCCGCGAGGTCCAGGCCGTCGCCCCGCGCCGGGCTGCGGTAATCGCCCTGCAGCAGGCCTTCCAGCCGCCGGACGACCGGCAGCTGCAGCCGGCGCAGGATGTTTTCGTTGCTATTTTTATTGGCCGGCGGCACGCGAAGCCTCTACAACGGGCGGGGGGACGGCGCGCAGGATATTGCGCACCAGCTGATCAGAGGTCATGCCCTCCGACAGCGCCTCATAGGACGGCACGACGCGATGGCGCAGCACATCGGCCGCCACGTCCGCCACATCGGCCGGCAGCACATAGTTGCGGCCGCGCATATAGGCGAGCGCCCTGCCTGCCTCGATCATCGCGATGGAGGCGCGCGGGGACGCGCCATACTGGATGAAGCGGCCATGGTCGTGCAGGCCGCATTTTTCCGGCGCGCGGGTCGCGGCCACAACCTTGACGGCATAGATCATCAGCGAGGGATCGACATAGAGCTTGCGGGAAGCCATCTGCATTTCCAGCAGGCTCTCGGTGGAGGTGACCGGCGCCACCGCGACCTGCTCGCCGGTGACGCGCTGAACGATGACGAATTCTTCCTCCTCGCTGGGATAGCCGACCAGCACCTTCATCATGAAGCGGTCCACCTGCGCTTCCGGCAGGGCGTATGTTCCTTCCGTCTCGATCGGGTTCTGCGTCGCCATCACCACAAAGGGTTTGGGGACGGGATAGGTCTGGCCGGCAATGGTGACCTGGCGCTCCTGCATCACTTCCAGAAGCGCGCTCTGCACCTTGGCGGGGGCGCGGTTGATTTCATCCGCCAGCACCAGATTGGCGAAGACCGGCCCCAGCATGGTGGCGAATTCACCGCTTTTCTGGTTGAAGATGCGGGTGCCAGTGAGATCGGCCGGCACCAGATCGGGCGTGAACTGGATGCGCTTGAAGCTGCCATGCATGGCCTTGGCCAAGGTTGCCACGGTCAAGGTCTTGGCCAGGCCCGGCACGCCTTCCACCAGGAGATGCCCGCCGGCCAGAAGCGCCACCATCACCCGTTCCAGGAAGTAGTCCTGGCCGACGACCACCTTCTTCACTTCATAGAGAAGGTGCTCCAGCCTGCCTTGTGCGCCATCGGCATTCATGTCCGGACCTCTTGCTAAAGCGGATTTTCTCCCACCGCCTTGGCGGCGTTCTCGATCGGGACGGCAAAGCCCATGCCCGCAAAGACGTGCTGACCCGTGGGATTGTAGAGCGCGGTGACGATGCCCACGACCTCGCCGTCGCGGTTGATCAGGGGGCCGCCGGAATTGCCCGGATTCACCGCGGCGTCGAACTGGATCAGGTTGGTGAGATGGCCGCCCTGGTCCTTGCGTTCGGGATCGACGAATTCGCGCTTGAGGCCGGCCACCACGCCGGCGGAAACCGACGGGCCGATGCCGAAGGGAAAGCCGACCGCAACCACCGTGTCGCCCGGATTGAGCCCGCCGGTGGTGGCCAGGGTCGCGGGCTTGAGATCGTCCGGCGATGTTTTGGCGCGGATCACCGCCAGGTCATTTTCAGGCTGGACATTGACCACAGAGGCTTCGGACTTGCTGCCATCCCAGAAGGTCACGACCCAGCGGTCGGTGGAATGGATGACATGCAGGTTGGTGAGGATGTCGCCCTTGGTGTCGATCACCACGCCGGTGCCGGTGGCATCGGGCTTCTCGTCCTTGCCGTCGGGCGCATGCAGCGGCATCGGCTTGTGTTCTTTCTTGGCCTCCTTGGCCTCTTCCTTGGCGACCTCGGCGGCGTGCTCGGCCGACATATAGCCTTCGACCCGCACCACGGATGGCCCGACCGTGGCGGCCGCGATCGCGGTTTGGGCGGGCGGTGCATCGGTATGGGACATGGTGTAATGCACCGCATTGTCTATGTCCCATTGGCTCAGGATGCGGGCGGCGGGGTGCAGAAGCTGCCAGCCGCCGAACAGCAGCAGCAACGCCAGCGCCATGACGGCGGCCGGCACGATCCGCTCATGGCGGACCAAAAGCCTCTTGCCGGCGCCCGCAAGCCTCGCCCGGAGAGAAATAGTCGGCTCGAGATCGGCCCAAGTGAAGGCTTCCTGCGACACGCCCTCTCGCGGCGTGCGGCGGCGCGCTGCTCGGCTGTAAAGCGCTTTGCGCTGCATCGGTGACCTGCTTGGAGGGCCGTGGGGAAAGCCTATTCGGCTTTCCGTCCCTTTCCAAGGGCGCCTCGCCCTGTCCGGCTGTCCGGCTCTCTCAAAGTATGGCGGGGTTCCGCCTTTTGTTCGCCTTATTGGGGGCGCGGGACCAGGATGGCGCTGTAATTTTCCTGCACCAGGCTGAAAGGCAGACCATCGCGATTCACCAACAAGGCCGTCACCTGGAGCACATGACGGCCGTCCTGCAAGCCTTCCGTCCCCAGGGTGCGGCGCTGAAAGCCCAGCGGCTTCACCACCGGACCAAAAGGTGTGTCGGTGCGATCAAGCGTGTTGTTCATCTCCGCCGTCAGGCGTGCGGGCACATACCAGTTGTCCGCGTCCGACAGGACCTGATCGCCACAGGAAAGCCGCACCCGGCGATAGCGCACAGGCTCGTCCCGCCCCACGTGCAGCAGATGGCGCACCTTGTCATCGGCCTTTCGATCCATACTGCGATCTCTCAGCGCGCGGATAAGCGGAGGATCAGCCAGATGGAGCCGGGCGCAGTAATCCGTCAGAGTCTGGGTGGCGCTGGGTGAAGCGAGAAGCGCGGTCTTGAGCCGGCGAATCGCATCCGGGGTTTGCGCTTCCGACCCTGTACTAAGACCAGGTAGCAGGTGCGCTGCCAACAGCAGACCAACGAAGCGCCAACTTCTTCTCATGGCTCTTTTCATAAGGAAAATTCCCGGATGTTGATTATAGATCATAGCGGGTGGAACCGATCCCTGCTTTTCTGTCGCCATGACGACCTTGCTGTTCACCCATTCCGATTGTGCCGGCCACCAGACCGGTGAGGGTCATCCCGAATCCTCCGCGCGCCTTTCGGCCGTGCTGCGGGCGCTGGCAGAGCCCCAATTCGCCGGCCTCGCCCGCCGGGATGCGCCACTGGCCGAGGAAGCGGCACTGGCGCGCGTCCATGGCGCGGCCTTCGTCAAGCATGTTCTGGGCACGGTGCCCCAAACGGGCCGGGGCGCGCTTGATCCGGACACCATCCTCTCGCCCGGTTCGGGAATGGCGGCATTGCGCGCGGCAGGCGCCGTGACCGCGGCGGTGGATGCGGTTGCGACGGCCACGGCCCGCAACGCCTTCTGCGCCGTGCGGCCACCCGGTCATCACGCCGAGCCCGGCCGGTCCATGGGCTTCTGTCTGTTCAATTCCGTGGCGGTGGCCGCGCGGCACGCGCAGACAGTGCACCGCTTGCCGCGCGTGGCGATCGTGGATTTCGACGTCCATCATGGCAACGGCACCCAGGCCGTCGCGGAAACCGACAAGAGCCTGTTCTTTGCCTCAAGCCATCAATATCCCCTTTATCCCGGAACGGGCGCGCGCGAAGAGACCGGCGTCGGCAATGTCGTCAATGCGCCGCTGGCGCCGGGCAGCGACGGCGATCTATTCCGCAAGGCCTGGGAGATGCGGATATTGCCGGCGCTGGATGCTTTTGCGCCGGACCTGCTGCTGGTGTCGGCGGGCTTTGACGGGCATCGCGCCGACCCGCTGGCGAGCCTGGAGCTGGAGGAAGAGGATTTCGCCTGGGTGACGGACCGTCTGACGGAAGCGGCGAACCGCCATTGCGATGGCCGGCTGGTGTCGGTGCTGGAAGGCGGCTACGACCTCAAGGCCCTGGGCGGTTCGGCCGCGGCGCATGTCGCCGCCCTGATGCGGGCGAATTGATCGGGTCCCCGCGTTCATCGGCAGGCTCGCACCTTCGATCGGCGCGTCCTGTTCTCCAGCCGCATAGGTGCTTCGCATAAACTCTTTTCACGGAACAATCCTCGCGGCCTGGCATTCAGGCGGTGCGGGCTTTCCAGTGGGAGGGTATTTGCTACATTTGTTATTTGCGAATTTCTTCCGCCATGGCGCTCTGGGGATTTACCGCGCCGATGGCCGCTATCAGCAGTTCGGCGATGGCGAGCCCGAGGTGGTGATCCGCTTCAAGGACAGCCGGGCCGAAAAGCTGCTCGTCCTCAATCCCGACCTGAAGCTGGGCGAGCTTTACATGGACGGCCGCCTCACCCTGGAAAAAGGCGATGTGGCCGAGCTGCTGGCTTTGCTGATGAAGAATCTGGGCGGGGGCCGGCCGACAGGTCTGCATCGGCTGGCCCGCGCCTTCCGGCGCCTGACCCGCCGCCTGCAGCAATTCAATCCGGCAAGCCGGGCCAAGGAGCATGTCGCCCATCACTACGATCTGTCGGGGGCGCTCTATGACCTCTTTCTCGATGCCGACAAGCAATATTCCTGCGCCTATTTTCCCCATGGCGGTGAAAGCCTGGAGGAGGCGCAGGCCGCCAAGAAGCGGCATATCACGGCGAAGCTGAAGCTGGACCGGCCGGGCCTCAAGGTGCTGGACATCGGCTGCGGCTGGGGCGGACTGAGCCTGGATCTGGCACGCGATGCCGAAGCGGAGGTGCTGGGCATCACCCTGTCGGAAGAGCAGATCCAGGTCGCGCGCAGCCGCGCCGAGCGGGCTCAGCTTGCGGATCGCTGCCGCTTCGAAATGGCCGACTATCGCGCCTTGCGCGGGCGCTATGACCGCATCGTCTCGGTCGGCATGTTCGAGCATGTCGGTGTCGCCTATTACGACACCTTCTTTGCCAAGGCGCGCGAGCTTCTGACCGATGACGGCGTGATGCTGCTGCACAGCATCGGTCGCAGCGACGGGCCGGGTTCGACCAATTCCTGGATCGCCCGATACATCTTTCCCGGCGGCTATGTGCCTGCCCTGTCGGAAGCGGCGGCAGCGGTCGAACGCAGCGGCCTGATCATCACCGATGTCGAGGTGCTGCGCCTGCACTATGCCCGCACCCTGGAGGAATGGCGCCGCCGCTTCACCGCGCGCCGCGCCGAGGCGGCCAGACTTTATGACGAGCGTTTCTGCCGCATGTGGGAATTCTACCTGGCGGGTTGCGAGATGGCTTTCCGCTATGACGGCCAGGTGGTGTTCCAGATACAGCTGGCCCGGTCCCAGGAGGCGGTTCCCCTGACTCGGGACTATATGCTGGAGAGGGAGCGGGCCATGCATCTGGCCCAGGCGCCGCGCCCCCTGCGGGCGGTCTCAAACGTTACAATTGCGAGGTAAGCTGGCGTCGACCATGGACGCTGATGAGATCCGCAAACTTTCTGTCGCCGCCGAACGCACGGCAGCCGCCACGTCGGGCTTCGACCGCGACGCATGGCAGACCATGGCGGAACAATGGACCATCCTGGCACGATTGCGCGAGGGCCTGCGCCCGCCCGAAAAGCCGCCCCTCCGTCCGCCCGGCGGTTAATGCCCGCTCAGGCCGTGCCGGTCGTCGGGGGCGGGGTGCTGCCGCCGTTATTGTGATCGTCGCTGTTGGAAACCGCCACGGCAATGCCGATGGCGACGGCTATGCCGAGCACAATAAATAAAGTGGGATCGCCTTCATATGCGGCCTTCTTCACCCCCGCAGGCTTGCCCGGAGCAAGCGGCCCGACTTCGGCGGCGGCGAGACTGCTGGTCGTCAAGGCAAGCGCAAGCGCTGTGGAAATCAAGGCACGCATGATTGGATCCCCTCTTCTCGTCCTTGGGCCAATGTTTCGGTGGAGAAACCGTTCCCTGCCCGCCTAAAGAAATTTCGCGTTACCAGGGATGAAGTTCCACCCGGGCGCCGCGCGGGTTTCGCGCGTTCAGCCCGGCACGACCGGCGTGGTCTGCTCGTCTTCGGCAAGATCGCGCCAGATCGCCACAAAAACCGCCATGAGCGCAGGCCCCACAAACAGGCCGACCAGACCCAATGACGACAGGCCACCCAGAATGCCGAGTAGCACCAGCAGGAATGGAATGCGCGCCGCTCCGCCAATCACCGCCGGCCGGACCAGATGGTCGGTGAGGAACACGATCAGGAAACCGAAGACCGCCAGGCCGATCCCCGCCAGCACCTTGCCCAGCCCGAACAACAGCAGCGCCGCCAGGCAGAAAACCAGCGGCGCGCCAAAAGGAATGGCCGCCACCACACTGGTGGCGATGGAGAAGGCGATAGGGTGGGGCACGCCCGTCACCCAATAACCCACCCCGATCACCAGGCCTTCGGCAAAGCCCACCAGCACCAGACCGTCCACGGTGCCATGCACCGCATCGATCACATGCGCGGCAATGTCACGGTTGCGGCTGCCGAACGCCTTGTCGGCCAGCGCAAACATGCGCGCACCCAGCTCTTCGCCGTCATGAAACAGGAAAAACAATGTCAGCAGGGTGATGCCGAACAGCAGGGCCCGGTGCAGCAACTCCGGCCCCAGGTTGCGCGTCAGGCCCAGCAGATTGCGCGGCCCCAAGCCTTCGAAAAATAGCGTGGCCGCATCCGGCGTCGCCAGATTGTCCTGCCACCAGGATGACAACATCCCACCCACCCAGGGAATGTCCGCGGCGGCCGGCGGCAGCACAATGCCGTGGGCGCGCGCATCGTTGATCCAGCCCATGAAGGATTCCGATTCCCGCACCACCTCCACGGCGGCGAAGGCCACCGGAGCAGCCACCAGAACCGCGATCAGAAGCGTCAGCAGCAGCGGCGCGCCCACGCGCCGCCAACCGGCAGAGACGCCCCAGGCCCGCACTTTCAAAAAAGTCGGCCAGAGCGCGATGGCCAGCACAACCGCCCATAACAGGCCCGGCAGAATGCGCGACATCACAAAGATCGCGCAAAGAAGCAGCACGCCCCCGGCCGCGACCGTGGCGTTTATCTGAAGAATATTGGAACGTTCCGGCTGCTGCTCCATCCGTACAACGTGGCCTAGCGCTTCGGGAATGGCAAGGGAGTCAATCCCTTAAGGCTTAATTCGCGCCGGGGGCGTTGCGCACCTGCTGCTGCGGCTTGGGCTGCTGCGCCGGCGCCGGCGCGCCATAGCGTGGCGCCCAGGGCGGATAGCCCTCGCTGTCCTCGCCCGGATAGTGGGGCCGGTCCAGTGTCTTCAGGAAGTAATCCTTGCTGGGCAGGTCCATGACATAGTGCTCCATGGACGGGAAGCTGGCTTCCGATGTGCCGGGTGGCACCGCCTGGGGTACCCGCGTCTCCACACCCCGCACGGTATTGGCCTTGATCGCCTCGAAAACCTCTTTGCGCTCTTCCTCCCGCGCCAGGCCGGGAAACTCCATCGGCTTGTCGGGATCGACCACATAGGCGGAGGTCATCCTGATGCGATAGGCGGTGGAGATGCCGTCATATTTCCCGGTCTTCGCATTGAACATGCCATCGGCATTGCGCCTTAAGGCATAATAGAGCGAGACATGGTCCTCATGCTCGCGAATGCCCTGCTGGCCGCCGTCCTGGGCGAAGGTGTCCTCGGCATAGAGATCGCGCCAGTTGCGATAGCCGCCGATCACGCCGGTGCCGGAAAGACCGCCCGGCGCGAGCTTCAACCGGATCCTGCCATTGGTGAAATTTGCGTCGCCGGTCTGATCGTAAAACCAGGCGATACGGGGCATGTGCAGATGCGCGACCTGCTCGGTCTCCACCACGCCGTTCCTGACGGTGGCTTTCAGCCTGGTGTACTGCGCCGATTTCAGGATCCGATAGGAATAATCCATGGCCACGCCGCTGCGCGCATCGCGGACGATCTTGTCGGGCGAATAGCCGATCTCGACCGTGGCGTCCGGATCGTTCAGCGGATCGCCATTGCCCGAAATGCGGACGACCATGGTGTAGAGGCCCTCCTGCATCTTGTCATTGGCGCGCATATCGAGCGTGGCATTGCCGTTGCCGCGCCAGGGCGCATCGCAGCCCCAGGCGCGATAGAGATTGTTGTCGATCCCCTTCTCGCCATCGGGACTGACGAAATCCGCCGGCTTGATCTTGCCGTCCAGGTTGAAGCCGTCACCGATGCGCCCCGTGACCTGGGGCTGGCCGGGATCGTCGGCCGCCCAGGGATTCACATAGGTCTCGATGCCGCGGCGATAGCCACGATAGGCGATGACCCGGTTCATGATGCGCCGGCGAACCGTGGCGGGCTCGCGCGACTGCTCAAAGCCCGGCGGACGCATGATCAGATCGATCTGCTGCTGGCCGCGCCACTTCTGGCGCGAAATGGCGATCTTCGCCTGGGTGTCGTTGGAGAAAAAGATCGTGTTGCCGTGCGGGCAATCCACCCCAGGCTCGATTTCACCGGCCCTGGTGAAATCGGTGCGGCCGCCATAATGGAAGGCATATTCGTAAGCGCCGACCACAAAGCCCTTCACCCAGGGCGCGGCCATGGCGGGCTGGGCGCCCGCGCCGGCCAGGGCCGTTACCGCGGCGGAGGAGATCAAAAAACGCGTTCGCGAAATCATGATCCCCCCCCGGCTGCTTCTATGGATCGACCCTGACCGCCGCCGGCGGATCGTTGCGAACCTGCTGTTGCGGCTTTGGTTGCTGCTGCTGCGCCGGCGGCTGGGCCGGAGCGGGCGCGCCACGGCGACGGCGCCCGATCCAGGGCGGCAGGCCGTTGGCGTCCTCATTGGCATAGTGCGGACGGTCCAGCGTCTTGATGAAGAACTCCTTGCTGGGCAGATCGACGATGTCATGCTCGAAAGAGCCCAGGGCGGCTTCGCTGGTGCCGGGAGGCACGGCCTGCGGAATGCGGGTCTCGGCACCCTTGATGGTATTGGCCTTGATGGCGAGGAAGGCCTGCATCCGCTCCTCGTCGCCGGCCAGCTTGGGGATGTCCATCGGCTTATCGGGGTCCACCACATAGGCCGACGCCATCTTGATGCGATAGACGCTGGAAATGCCGTCATACTTGCCGGTTTTTTCGTTGTACATGCCATCGGCATTGCGGCGCAGGGCATAGTAGAGCGAGACATGGTCTTCATGCTCGCGGATGCCCTGCTGGCCGCCGTCCTGGGCGAAAGTATTCTCGGTGTAAAGCTCGCGCCAGTTGCGGTAGCCGCCCAGAAGGCCCGTGCCGGAAAGGCCATCCGGCGCCATCTTGAGCTTGATCATGCCCTTGCTGAAATTGGTGTCGCCGGTCTGGTCATAGAACCAGGCGATGCGCGGGCTGTGCAGATGCTCGACCTGCTCGGTCACGACCACGCCATTGACGATCTTTGCCTTCAGCTTGGTGTACTGGGCTGATTTCAGGATGCGATAGGAATAGTCGGTCGCAATGCCGCCGCGGGCATCCTTGACGATCTTGTCCGGCGAATAGCCGATCTCGACGGTGGCGTCGGTGTCGTTCATCGGGTCCTGGTTGCCCGAGACCCGCAGGACCATGGTGTAGAGGCCCTCCTGCATCTTGTCGTTGGCGCGCAGGTCCAGGGTGGCGTTGCCATTGCCGCGCCAAGGCGCATCGCAGCCCCAGGCGCGATAGAGATTGTTGTCGATCCCCTTCTCGCCATCGGGACTGACGAAATCCGCCGGCTTGATCTTGCCGTCCAGGTTGAAGCCGTCGCCGATCCGGCCCGTGACTTCCGGCTGGCCCGGATCGTCCGCCGCCCAGGGATTCACGTAGGTCTCGATGCCGCGCTTGTAGGCGCGATAAGCCAGCGCCCTGTTCCAGATATGGAAGCGGGTGAGAACCGGGGCGCGGACGTTATCCAGCCCCGGCGGTTTGGCGATCCAATCGATCTCCTGCTGGCTGCGGAATTTCTGCCGCGCCACGGCGATCTTGGTCTGGGTGTCGTTGGCAAAATGGATGGTATTGCCGTGCGGACAGTCGATGCCCGGCTCGATCTCCGAGCCACGCGTGAAGTCGGAGCGCCCGCCATAGCGGAAGGCATACTCATATTGCCCAACCACAAAGCCCTTGACCCAGGGCGCCGCGGCGGCGGGCCCTGCGCCGGCGCCGGCCAGGGCGATGGTGGCGACGGATGAGGCCAATAAGCGCTTGTGCGAGATCATGATCCCTCCCATGGCCTTTCAGGGTTTGATGTCGGTCGGCGTCTCGTTACGGACCTGCTGTTGCGGCTTGGCAGGCTGCTGCTGAGGCTGTGGCTTGTTCTTCTTCGGACTGGTCCCACCTTCGGCCCGTTTGCGCTCGATCAGCCAGGGGGGCGTGCCCTCCTCATCCTCGCCCGGATAATGCTGGCGATAGAGGGTCGTCAGGAAGAAATCCTTGCTGGGCAGGTCTTCCAACAGGCCTTCGGTAATGCCCGCGCCGAATTCGGAGGTGCCCGGCGGCACCAGCTGGGGAATGCGCAGCTCGGCGCCCTTGATGGTGTTGGCCTTGATCGCCTCGAAGGCAGCCTTGCGGTCTTCTTCCCGCGCCAGACCGGGAAGCGCCATCGGCTTGTCGGGATCGACCACATAGGCCGACGCCATCTTGATGCGATAGACGCTGGAAATGCCGTCAAACTTGCCGGTCTTTGCGTTGTACATGCCGTCGGCGTTGCGGCGCAGGGCGTAATAGAGCGAGACGTGATCCTCATGCTCGCGGATGCCCTGCTGGCCGCCGTCCTGGGCAAACGTGTTCTCGGTATAAAGCTCGCGCCAGTCGCGATAACCGCCGATCAGGCCGCTGCCGGAAAGGCCGTCGGCAGCCAGCTTCAGCCGAATCTTGCCCTTGCTGAAATTGGTGTCGCCGGTCTGGTCATAGAACCAGGCGATGCGCGGGCTGTGCAGATGCTCGACCTGCTCGGTCACGACCACGCCATTGACGATCTTTGCCTTCAGCTTGGTGTACTGGGCTGATTTCAGGATGCGATAGGAATAGTCGGTCGCAATGCCGCCGCGGGCATCCTTGACGATCTTGTCCGGCGAATAGCCGATCTCGACCGTGGCGTCGCTGTCGTTCATCGGGTCCTGGTTGCCCGAGACGCGGATGACCATCGTATAGAGGCCCTCCTGCATCTTGTCGTTGGCGCGCAGGTCCAGGGTGGCATTGCCGTTGCCGCGCCAGGGCGCATCGCAGCCCCAGGCGCGATAGAGATTGTTGTCGATCCCCTTCTCGCCATCGGGACTGACGAAATCCGCCGGCTTGATCTTGCCGTCCAGATTGAAACCGTCGCCGATGCGGCTGACCACCTGCGGCTGGCCCGGATCGTCGGTGGCCCAGGGATTCACATAGGTCTCGATCTCTTTCTTGTAGCCGCGATAGGCCAGCGCGCGATTCCAGATCCAGAAGCGGGTGAGGACCGGGGCGCGGACATTATCCAGTCCCGGCGGGGCGGAGATGTAATCCACCTCCTGCTTGCTGCGCCATTTCTGGCGGGCCACGGCGATCCTGGTCTGGTGATCATTGGCGAAATGGACGGTGTTGCCGTGCGGGCAGTCCACGCCGGGCTCGATCTCCGCGCCACGCGTGAAGTCGGAGCGGCCGCCATAGCGGAAGGCATACTCATATTGCCCCACCACATAGCCCTTGACCCAGGGCGCGGCGATCGCGGGCTCTGCCCCCGCACCGGCCAGGGCGACGGCAGCCACGGATATCATCAACTTGGTGTGCCGCATGACGCCGTCCTCCCTTCCCGGAGTGTCAGGAAACGATCACCGTTCCGACCATCCCCATCGCCTCATGGTACTTGCAGACATACTTGTAGGTGCCCTTCGCCGTGAATGTGTGGCTGAAGGTGCCGTCTTCCTCGATGTCGCCCGAACCGAATGGCGCGACGCCGGCGGGCAGCGCAACGTCGCTGGCCGTCTGCGCCTGGGCGGGATCGAAGGTCACGGTGTGGGTAATGTTGTAGGGATTGGTCCACTTCACCGTATCGCCCACCTTGGCATTCACGCTGGCCGGCACGAACACCATCTTCGGTGACTGCTTCATCGAGACCTCGACTGTGGCGCCTTGCGCCAAGGCAGGCGTCGCGGCGGTCACACCCAGAGCGGCCAGCGATTCGGTAAAGGTGCGGCGATTGATAGACATTATTCCTCCTGAACTATGACGGTGGTGAAACCTGGTTGATCAGCAGGTCGGAAACAGGACCTGCCTCGAACGCCAGGGGATTGAGATCGTCCATCGGACCTTTGTGCACGGTGATATCGGCGGTGACTTCGAAGTCGGTCACGGTCTTGGGATCCTTGCCGTCCGCGAAGAAAGCGGCGCCCGAGAAGGGGCTCCAGCTTTTCCAGGCGGTGTCGCCCTTCATCTTGTAGCGCCACATGGGACGCCAGTTTTCCATGTGGAAGCTGTAGTGGGGGCCTTTGGGGTCACGCTTGGGTACCGCCACCGTGTCGCCCTTGGCGCGTGCTTCGTTGAAGGTGAACCACGCCCCTTTCTGCGCCTCGGTCTGCTGCGCCGCCTGCCAGGCGAGATAGTTTTCGATCTCGGCGCGGGAGGTGAATTTGTGGCCCGTCACGGTCAATTGCAGCCCCGCGCCTTTCTTCTGCGCGGAGAAAACCCCCGGCCCGGCCGGCGGCACCATGTTGAGGGCATCGGGATTGGCGTCGGGCTTTGCGGCAGGCTTGGCAGCAGAAGCCTGTGCGGCGGCTGGCGCCGAAGCTGGTGTCGCGGCCGGCTGGTCGGCGGCGAAACTGCCGAAAGCCGTCAATGTGATTGCCAGACCGGCTCCCAAACCGAACCCGAGTGCCGCAACGCGCCTCATTCCCATCCCCTTGCTGTTTTCTTTTGTCCGGCCAACAACAGAACCGGCCGCCGGAAAGCCGTGTGCTTGCCAGCCGTCACTCGTCATTCTCTTTTTCATAATCGGGTGAGCGATAGGGATCATGGCAGGCCTTGCAGGCCTTGCCCAGGCTAACGGCCTCGGCCTTCAGCCCATCCAGATTGCGGCTGTTGGCGACCTGGTCCAGCTTGATCGCCTCGGCCTGCATGGCCTTGCCGATCTTGGTGAAGTCATCCTGCTTCTGCCAGATCTCCGGCAGCGCATAGGTCTTCACGCCTGCCTCCGGGCCGCTGCCCTTGGGGAACCAGTTCAACAGATAGGCGCTGCGGTCCTTGATGGTCTGAGCATTCGGAATGATGACATTGTCCCAATCCACCTTGGGCTTCTTCAGCTCGTCGGTGATGGCCTTCAGGGCCCCGCCCATGTCACGCAGCTTGTCTTGGCGCGGCTTGATCTGGGCGGCTTGAGGCGACGCGGCTTGGACAAGAGTGAATCCCACGCAAGATAAAAGGGCGGCCGCTAGGGCGAGGCGGCCAACACCAGAAGCAAACGGCATAGCGAAAAGATCTCCAGGTCAGAACGAGTGAAAAAGGGCCCTCAAGCCAACAGTTCGGTGTACGGGCTTTTGGTCTCCATGGAGCCTTTGCCCCATGTTTCGAGGGAAACGCCCATGGCCTTCTGGATGGTAAGGCCGACGCGGGAAACGGCGGAGCCGTCACCGGGGGTGTGATAGCCGGTCTTCATCCGGCCGCTGGCGCCGCCCGCAGTGAAGATCGGAAGACCGTCCACCGCATGGATCTTGGCAAAGCTCTGGTCGGTAAAGGCGAAGAACAGGCTGTGGTCCAGAAGCGTGCCGTCGCCTTCGGGGATGGAATCCATCTCCTTCAGGAAGGCGACGAACAGTTCCATATTGTCGATATTGTAGGTGGAGACACGCGGCTGATAGCCCAGCACGGGATCGATCGGCTCCTCATGGGTGGACTGGTGATAGCCCAAGGTGTCGCCCGGCACGAAGATCTGCGAGCCGGGTTCCGACACCGAGAAGTTGAACACCCGCGTCTGGTCGGTGGCCAAGGCGAGGGCGCCCAGCTTGGCCATCAGGGGCAGGGTCTTGCGCAGGTTGGGCAGCGCATTGTTGGCCACCATCTCCGGCGGGGCGTCGGGGATCGTCACCTTGGCCTGGATCTCCGGCTTCTGCAGTTCGGCCGCCATCTGAAGCTCGGCCTCGCGGACGGAGGTGAAATACTGGTCCATGCGCACCTTGTCGGCCGCCGACAGATTCTGCATGGCGCGCTTCCTGTCATCGGCCACCACCGACAGCACGCTCTGCTGGATCATCACCTGCGGATCGGGCTTCCAGTCGCCCTTGGATGGATCCTGGAAGCCAGGTCCGAACAGGCGGGTATAGAGCGACAATGGCGAGGCTTCCGCCGGCAAGGTGTTGGCGCCGCCCAGGCTGGAATAGCTCTGTTTGGGATCGCCGGCCGCCGCCGCCGCCACCGACTTGAAGCGGGTGCCGTGGGAGATGGAATCGGCGATCTGCTGGTCGATGCTCTTGGAATCGAATTCGCCCTGCTTGGTGGGCGAGATGCCGGTGGCGCTGGCCGCGGCGCCGGACCAGTGCTGATAGTTGGGATTGTCGTCCAGCGGCACCCGCAGGCCCGACCAGACATTGATCTTGGCCCGCATCGGCTCAAGCGGCTTGAGCTGGGTGGTCATGTCCCAGTCCTTGCCGCCATTCTTGGGGATCCAGAGCTGCTTGGTCAGCCCCAGGCCGTAGAAATAGGTGCCAAAGCGCGTCGGCAGCGGACGGCCCGTCGCCGCCATGGCCTTGCCCTTGCTGTCCAGGAAGCAGTCCAGGAACGGCATGCCGATGACGGCCAGCGCCCCCTGGCATGTGCCGCGAAGCAGAAAACGGCGATCAAGCTTCATGACTGTCTCCTGTTATTGGGCCGCGACCTTGGTCGCGGGTGCAGTTGTTTCGACAGAAGGAATGGGTGCGCCATAGAATTCGGGGCTCGCGGCCATGCCCTTGATCAGGGTCTTGAGGTGATAGCCCGAGTCGGTGAAGGCCTTGTAGGACGCCTTGAAGGCCGAGGCGCTGACATCCTCGGAGTTCTCGCCGCGGCCATAGGCGAACAGCTTCCTGGCGACGCAGGCTGGGAACTTGGGATTGTCGTGCAGATATTTGCCCAGCCCTTCTCCGCCGGCGAACTTGTCGCCCTTGATCGCCGCCGAGACGTCGATCACCGCGCCATTCTCCTTGGTGCGCCGGCCGCCAATGGTGTCGAAGCCCTCCAGGGTCAGGCCGATCGGATCGGAATGATTGTGGCACGAGGCGCAGGTCGGATTGCCCGCATGGGCCATCAGCCGCTCGCGCACCGTCTTCAGGGCTCCCGATGTGTCATTGACCACCGAGAAATCCACATTGGCTGGCGGCGCCGGTGTCGGCTCGCAGAGCAGGATGTCCATCAAGGCGACGCCCCGCTTGGTCGGTGAGGAGCGGCCCGGATGGGAGAACATGGCCAGCATGCTGGTCTGGGTCAGAAGACCGCTTCTGCCGGAATCGGCCGGAAATTCATAAGGCACCCATTCTCCCGTGAAGGAGAAGGGAAGCTGGTAGATGGCCGCCAGGTTGCGATTGACGTAGGTCTTCCGCGTGGTCATCAGGTCGCGGACGTCGCCATTCTCCTTCAAGGTCAGGTTGACCATGGTGCGCAGCGTCTCTTCCTTGGCGGAGTTGGCGATCGCCGAACCCCACTTCGGATAAAGGATGCTGTCCTTGGACACGGTGTCGAAGGTGTCCAGCTCCATCATGTCGTTGAAGAAGGCCCGCATTCCGACTTCCAGGCGCGGAGAGGCCATCAGCCGGTCCACTTCCTTGTCCAGGCCCGCCTGGGTGTTGAGATCGCCTTTCTGCGCCGCTTCCAGCAGCTCGTGATCGGGCGTGGTGTTCCAGAGCAGATAGGACAGCCGCGTCGCCCGGCTATAGGGGTCAAGCGTATAGCTCTTCTTGTCCGCCGCCGGCGTCGCCACTTCCTTGCGGAAAACAAAGTCCGAGGCCTGAAGCAGGCTCGCCAGCCCGTAACGCAGGCCGGCATAGAAATCCTTCTGCTTTTCCGCGAGGCCATGGGCCAGCGTCACCCGCGTCTTGACCTCGTCATTGGTCAAAGGCCGGCGGAACAGCATCATCCCATAGTGCGACAGGATCTGGCCCGTGCAGGCATCATCGGCCGCCTTCGCATCCTTGGGCGCGCAAGGCAGCTTGGGCCGGTACTTCTCCGCCGTCACCTGCACCGCAATGCCGTCAGCCATCTTGGTGAAGGACTCAAAGCCCACCGGCGTCACCGACAGGACCGTGGTGCTCGCCGCCTCCAAGCCGCCAATCCGCTTGGTCGGCTCAAACACCCCGCGGACCTCAATCTGCGGTCCGAAAATGTCGGAGATCGAGTTGCGGTATTCCTCCTGTGTCAGACGACGCAGAGTCGCGACTTCCTGCGACGGCAGCGAGGCTGCGTAGACAGGTGTGGCAAAAACGATGGCGGTGGAGATGGCGAGCAAGAACCTGTTACGCACGTATCCTCCTGAAGATTTGTGCCAACGCACTGATCTTCTTATATGTATTCTGTATACACGTGGACGCGCATATTATAAGTAAATACATGTGGCGACAACAAAGTCGCCGTAAGCTTCTTGTAAAAACCCTCTCAAATCATCGCAAAATCGGGCGTGTGGTAACCGGCGCCTTCCGGGCGGCTGTGCATATTTTTGCGCCGCATAATTATGACGGCTATGACCCTATCTTGATTGAAGGAATTTCTTGCTGCGCCTGCTAACGCGCCATCCCCTTATAGATGAATTTCTGCACCCGGCCGCCGCCCTCGCCCACATACAAGTTCCCCTGTGCATCGCTGGCCATCACATGGATGTTGAAAAACTGCCCCGGATAGGGGCCGGGATGGCCGATTTCGGCCCCCGGAATCTGCTGCAGAGTCGCCCGGTCCAGCACCTGGACCCGCTCATTATGCCCATCGGCGACATAGAGGAATCGCTGCGCCTTGTCGCCGGAAAGAGCCACGGCAAAAGCGGTGCCGAAATCGCCCTGCGGCGACGAGCGTGATACCCAGCCCTCTTTCAGGAATTTGCCGTCCAGGGTGAAAGCCTGGACACGATTGGCATTGCGGTCGGCGACATAAACGGTGCCGTCGCGCGCGATGGTCATGCCGTGGAGCAGATTGAACTGCTGCAAGGGCGGATCGTAACGCCGGTCGCGCGGCGCGCTGTCGTCGGGCACATGGCCGTAAGCGCCCCACATGCGCTTGAACTTGCCCGTATCGGCGTCGGCGACATAGACGCGGCGATTGACATAGCCGTCCGAGACGAAGAGCTCATTGTCCTTGGCCCAGTAAACCGGCTGGGAGGGATGGCCGAGGTTTTCTGTATCCAGGCTGCCCTTGCTTTTGCCGGTCCGGCCGATCTGCATCAGGAATTTGCCGTCGCGGGTGAATTTCAGGCACTGGTCGTCGTCACGCCCGGTCTTGGCGTCGCGGCCATTGCCGCAGACCCAGACATTGCCTTTCGCATCTACCGCGATGCCGTGCTCCTGCACCGGCCAGTCGAATTTGGCGCGTTCGCTCTCGCTCATGACCAAGGGGCCGCCCCAGCCCTGAACGAAGGTGCCGTCCTGGGTGAGCTCCACCACCGCGGGCGCAGCCATGCCGCTGGTCGGATTGGGCGGGTTCATCAAGGTGAGACGCAATTGCGTCGGCCGGGAATAGACCCAGACATGGCCCTTGTTATCGACGGTCACACCGCCGGCGGGGCCGAACACATAGCCATTGGGCATCTGCTTGGGCCAGTTGCGATCCACTTCGAACACCGGATGCAGCGGCGCCCCAAGGGCCGGGGCCGCCGTCAACACGCCCAAAAGAGCCACGCAAATGCCGGCAAAAGCGCGCATCCCACCCTCCCCTTTTCTTTTTGCGGTTGAGACTAGGCAACATCTCCGCCCGCGGCCAGCGTCTTTGCGTTCAGAACCGCACCGACTTCGAAACTGGGCGTCGTTTTGCCGCCTCTCTTTTCCCACCCTGGCGCGTTCACCATAAGGCCTGATCGCGCTGGCGGCGGGCCGGATTATGCGCCAAAAAGAACCAGAGGGGCTTATGCGCAATCGCAGAATCAGCGGCAGGATTTTTTCGGCGGTGATCATCGCCGAGCTGCTCCTGATCGGCCTTGTCTCATGGATCGCGGCGGGCGTACCGGGCCTGCGCCGTGACAGCGCGCCTCCATCGGTCAGCATCGAATTCGCACCGGCGCATCAGCCGCCCGCGCCGGTCCGGGCCTACGCCATCTGAGACTCTAGGACCGGCCGGCCACGCGATCGCGCGCGTCGCTGCGGGCAATTTCATCGTAGAGGCTGAAAATCTCTTCCGCGATCGCCGCGGCGTCGCGGTCGGTCAGCGCCGCGGGATTGAGCGTGACATCGTCATCGGCGTCGAGCGGACTGGTGGTGAATTTGGCCCGCATCGCCAGCAGCCGCTCATGGGCAAAGGCCGGCAGGTTCTGGCTCCCCAGCGAGGCCAGATGGGCCCGGAACGCTTCCGCTACACGCTGGGGCAATGGAGCCGTGCTGGTGGCCATGGCGAGCATCGCCAGATAAAGCTTGCCCCAGGCATAACCAAATTCGGTCCGCATAAAACCTTAGTTCGAGAAGCTCTGCTGTGCCGCGCCTGTCGCCGAGCAATAGCCGCCGGCACTCACGCCGGTCAGGTCCGTCTGGCCGTTGACGAAAGCGCTGCGATTGACATGGCCATCCCAGCCAGGGGCGGTCGTGGCGACGCTGGAAAAGAGCACCTTGCCGCCCGACACGGCCGCATTGGAACGGCCGGTGGCGGTGATGCAATAGACCAGCTCACCCGACGCCGGGCCGGCGTTGGCGATGGCGGCGCTGATCACGTAGTTGAAATGACCGTCCTTGGGCAGCTGGATCTGCGGAATGATGGTGGAGATTTCGCCGGTGCCCGACAGGTCCGGCGTGGCGACCTTGCCATCGACCTGGGCCTGAAGAGTCGCGGCGGCCTGAAGCTGCGACTGGGCATAACCGGCAATCGCGCCCGTAATATTGGCGGCGTCCTGCGCCACCTCGGCGGTCGCGCTGGTGCGGATGTAGGAGAACACGCGCGGAATGGCGATGGCGGCCAGGATGCCGATGATCGTCACCACGACCATCAACTCGACGAGCGTAAAGCCCTTCTGATTCCGTGTGCGCATGAACGATGGCCCTGCCTCAATTCGCGGGAGGGACAATAAGGCTTAAACTTTAATCGCTGCTTAGCGGCGGTTCCCGTGGCCGCGAAAAAGCCCATATTTTCAGGGCTTTTCGCGCACTTCCGTACAGGCCGGCGGGGTCATTTGTTATTCCGTAAGGGCGAAATTTTCAACATGGCTAACGGCCGGTTACTTTAATCGCTTGGCAACAGGGCGCCTCTACCATGGCCCGCCATGCGCGTCCTTTTCCGCCGGCCCGGCCGCCAGAGCGGCTTTACCCTGATCGAACTGATGATCGTGGTGACGATCATCGGCGTTCTGGCGACCATCGCGGTGCCGATCTATCGTTCCTATGTCCAGCAGGCGCACCTGGCCGAGGCCAAGCCCTATCTTCTGGACATCGCCTCCAAACAGCGCAGCTACAAGGTGCGCAACGGCCTTTATTGCTGCTCCAGCGGCACCCTGAGCGAAGCCACGCTCACCTCGGGCCTGAATGTCGATCTGAACGGCACCGGCAATTTCTGCTTTGTGGTGATCTGCCGGGACTCCGCGCTCTGCGCCGGCACCACCAGCACCAACTTCATTTCCACCTCCCAGGCCGGCGATCCGACGGTGGAGTTCGAGGTCTGGGCCATTCTGCGCGCCACCAGCACCACCACGGTCAGCGGCCCGCTGAGCACGACTTGCACCATGCCCACGACCAAGCCCACCCCGACCGGCTGGGTGCAGACCGCTTCCTCCGGCCTGACGGGCCGCGAGGGCCGCGCCGTGGTCTACCGCTATCCGCCGCCGCCCAACCGGCGCGACAGCGCTGCCGGCAGCGACTCGGTCACCTTCAACTGGCTGGAAGGCATCAGCGAGAGCGATGCGCTGCAGTGACCGCCTGAGAGGCCAGCGCGGCTTCACCCTGATGGAAGTGATGACCGCCGCGCTGATCCTGTCAGCGCTGGTGGTGTCCATCGGTGGTGGCTGGGTCGTGGCCGATCGCGAAACCGCCAACCTGGTCATCCGCCAAAAAGCGATCTTCACGGCGGATGCGGAGATGGAGCGGCTGACCACACTCTACGGCACCACCGCCTTCGCCGCCCTGGGGCCGGTCAGCACCACCGGCTATACCGAGACCGCCGCCTTTCCCTCCACGCGGCTGATCTATCCCACCAGCCTGTCGCCGCTCTATCTCACCGGCACACAGGACTATACCACCACCTCCGCCAACACCTTCAAAACAGGCTCGGTTTTCCAGGTCTGGATCAACAGCAACCTCCTGTCCTCGCTGAACCGCGCCTATGTCTGGGTGGACCAGGACCATAACGTCATGGGCCGGATCAGCTGGACGACCAGCAATATCAGCGCCAGCCCTTGCACCAGCCTGGATGGCTGCCCGTGCATGGACCCCACCGGATTGCTGGCAGGCAACTGCCAGAAGCTGGTTCTGTATCTGGAGTACCCCTACCGCCTGGTCTCCGGCAGTCCCGTGGCCGCTTCCCCTCTCCAGACCCTCACCCTCAGCACCATCGTCGGGCGTCACACATGAAGTCCCAACGCGGCTTCACCCTGATGGAAGTGATGGTCTCCACCATGGCCACGGCGGTGGTGATCGCCGCCGCCAGCGGCTTCCTGCTGCGCTTTCTTGCCTGGTATGACGAGCTGTCGGCCAAGATCGCCATGAACCGTCATGCCCGCGAAACCTATGACGTGTTTTCGCTGGGCGGCTTGGCCAGCACCACAGGCAATGACGGCACCAAAAATGTCTATGGCCTCAGGGAACGCTTCGCCGTGCCGAGCAGCTCGATGCGCACCAATTATTCCATTCGCTACATCAGCAACAACCTGACCCTGACACCAGACCTGATCGCCGGCATGAGCATAGCCTGCACCGGCACGGCAACACCCATGCCGGACTGCACCTCGGGCGCCGGCACCAAGACGGTGACCGGCTGGCTCGGCAGTCATCCGCAGACCAATACCAGCAGCCGCAGCGTTTCGAACAAGACGGTGGAAGTCACTTTCGCCATCATGAACCCTTTTGAAATCCAGCGGGCGGTCAGCCCGTCCGTCTTCGCGGAGAATTATCACTTCATTTTCACCCTCAACCGCAACGAGGATGATCCATGAAGCGCGGCCCCGGAAATCAGCGTGGCGGCGCCTTGATCGTGGTGATGATGGTGGGCCTGGTGATCACCATCGGCATTGCCGGCTTCATCACCAGCGGCATCTTGGTGGAAGCCCGCGCCGTGGAAGGTTCGCTGGCGCGCTCCCGGGCCTATTGGGCCGAGATGGGCAATTTCAACTATGCCCTCAGCCGCATTTCCAAAAGCAAGTTCTGCAGCAGTTGCCTGCTGCCCAATTTCAACGTCAAGGACGTGACCCTGGCGGTGAACCTGCAGGCCTATTTCAACGAACTGATCAATGTGAAGACCTGGACCTATCCGGACGAATCCTCCAGCTACACCATCACCACCACGGACAGTGCGGCGGCCGACAATACCGCGGGACGGCATCAATATAGCGGCTGGCTGATGGCGACCTCGGCCTATTCAAGTTCCTCCCTGGTTTCCGGATTGAACAACCATCTGCCCATCATGGAACTGCGGCTGTGTGTGGGTCTGTCCAACACCAATTCCCAGTGCGGCAATATCGGCAGCAACAATGGCGGGGTTACCACGGCCTATTTCAGCATCAACCGGCTGACCAACCTGCCGGGATGACCGTCCCGGGCCTTCGCCGGGGGCAAAACTTAAGCGGGCCTTAACCGCGATTTGCGAGATTACCGGGCATGAACGCGACTGGCACCTCCACTGGCACCCCCATGGTCGAGCCCTCCGGCGCCGAGCGGCGCCGCGAGCAGCGTTTTGAAGTCAATCTGAACGGCGATCTGGGCGTGGACGGGGAGATCCTGCCTGTCACCATAGGCGACCTGTCCGGCTCCGGCGCCATGCTGGTGCTCGACCGCCCGCCCGAGGAAGGCACCATCGCCGACCTCTGGATCACGGGCTATGGCGATCTCGAGATCAAGGTGATGTTCTCCGGCGACGGCCTCTGTGGCGTGATGTTCACCCATCCCGCCGAACATCGCGACCGCCTGCTCAAGTGGCTGACGCAACAGATGGCCGAAGGCAAGGCTGGATCGTGACCGCGGCCGATGCCGTGGGACTGGCGCCCGCTTTGCTGATTGGCGCATCTGTCGGCAGTTTCCTCAGTGTCGTCGCCGCGCGCCTGCCGCCCCTGCTTCTTGCCAGTCCGGACGGCCGCATCGCCGCGCCCCGCCTGATCTCGGCTCTGTCATTTCCCGCATCGCACTGCTCGCATTGCAAGGCGCCGGTGCGCTGGCACGACAATATTCCCTTCGTCTCCTTTCTTCTTTTGCGTGGCCATTGCCGCGCCTGCGGTCATGGCTTTGGCGCGAAATATCTGTTCCTGGAGCTGGGCGGAGCCGTCGCCGGGGCGCTGAGCGTCTGGCTGTTCGGCTGGTCGCTTGAGGCCGGCCTGTGCTTTCTGCTGCTGGCCTTCCTGCTGGCCCTGTCGGCCATCGACCTGGAAGAGATGCTGCTGCCCGATCTCCTGGTGCTGCCGCTTCTGCCGGCGGGCCTTCTGTTCCAGAGTCTTTATGGCGACGGCCTGACGGAAGGCATTCTGGGTGCAGCGGCGGCCTTCGGGGTGATGTGGGCGATCGGCGCGGCTTATGGGCTTTTGCGGCATGCCGAAGGATTGGGCGGCGGTGACGTCAAGCTTGCGGGGGCATTGGGCGCCTGGCTGGGCATCCTGAAAATTCCCTTCTTCCTGCTGGGCGCTTTCGCCGCCGGCGTGGTGGTGATGGGAGGCGTTCTGATTCTTACCCGGCGGGAAAGCCGCGCGCCTCTTCCCTTCGGTCCGTTCCTGGCCGCAAGCGGCGCGCTGTTCGTGCTGATGCCGGAAATGAACACGCTGCTCGCTCGTCTTCTGGCGGGTTGAGGCAGCCCTTCTTTGGACAGATCATTTTGACAGGCCATTCAAGGGGCCAAATCCCTTGATCGCCCCTTCCACCACACAGAAGGGATCGGCCATCGGTACGGCCGCGGTGCCACCACCGACCGGCGCATCGATCACGGAGGTGCACGGAATCCGCAAAGGCGTGTTTCGGGCCTTCATCTCGGCGGCACGGCGCAAGGTGTCCTTCACATGAGAGCGCGGCTCTATCACGGCGCTGTCATCGGGCCTGGAAAATCCGGGGCAATGCGTCCTTTGCTCCGCTGTGAGATTGGCCAGATTTTCCGGCGCGCAACCCAGCAGGGCCTGGCCGAGACCCCGGATGTCCGGCGTCAGGACCGGCGGCGCAAGGGATGGCATCGCGCCGGAATGTTCACCGCCTGGCTGGACCCTGACCGGCGCCCGCTGGCGCGCAGGCGCGGCCGGTGTTGGCGGCGGCGGCGCAACCTTGGGCATGCTGATCATCAACTCCAGCAGGCGCTCCGGTTTGGAGAGGCCCGCGCTTTGCGGCTTCACCAGGAATTGAAGCAGAGCCAGCAGCAGCAGCGCGTGCAGCAGCAGCACAAGCAGGGCGCTGATCGCACGCTGCGGTTGGCTGGCGGACGTCATCGGGAGCTCACGACCTGGTTGCTGCGGTTCTCCCGCCTGGCCTTATCATGACAGGACCAACATGGTTGGACAGCCGGGGCGCGGAGCCGGACTGAACACAGATTGCGACGGATTTCACAGCTGCGCGGCCCGCCTGGACCGCCCCGAGCCGCTAGTGGTCCGATTCCAACATTCGCATCCCCATTTGCGCCAGGCACTTTGCGAATGTTGGAATCAAAGGACCACTAGCAAATATATGATTCTAGTGGAGCTTTGGATTTGACATTCGCTTTCGGTGTTCGCGCCAAACAGGGTAGCGAACGTCAAATCCGCTCCACTAGTCGTTGCGCGCTTCCATGGTGGCGCCCTTGAAGATGGCGCAGCCCGCGGCAGGCACCGCCTTCAGCGCCTTGCACAGGGAGAGAGCTTCGTCCCGGCTGTCATAGGAGCCGAGCCAGGCGCGGTAGAAGGTGCGGCCATCGACGTTGCGCACCATCACACCACTGGGCAAGGTCTGGGCGCTGGGATTATGGGCCAGGATCTCTTTCAGCTTGGCGCGAATGGCGGCGGCGTTCTGGGTCGCGCCCAGCTGGGCATGCCAGGAGCCGAGCTTGTCGGCCTTCGGCAAGGGGCTGAGCATGGCTCTGACCGGCGTGACCTTCACTGGCTCCAAGGCCGGTTTGTCCGACGGTTTTGCAACTGTCTCATTTTCTGAAGCAGCGGCCGATTGCACTTTGTCCTTGACCGGCAGCAATGCGATTTTCGTTTCTGCGATTTTCAGCTCCGGCGGAGAAATCGAAGGCGCCGCGACCAGAGCTGGTTTGGGCAGGACGACAGGATTGGACGGAAGCGGCGCGGCAACAGGCTCCGGTGCGGCGACAGGAGGTGCAGGCGCGGCGGAGGGCAAATTGGCTGCGACGGGCGTGACCGCCAGCCGGTAGTTCATCAAGACCCGCGAGCCATCGGACTCCGGTCCGTATTTATATTCCATGCGCACATAATTCTGGGCATCGGGGCTGTACCACCAGCGCTCGAAGCCGGTCCAATCCGACCGCAGGGAGCGGGTGCGCCACACGACCACCCAGCAATCGAAGGTGCCGGCCGGAACGGTGATGGTCTCGCGCCCTTCCACGGTCCAGGAACTGGCATGCACCATGAGCTTGCCGTTGTTGAGATACTCCCGCTCGAAGGTCAGCGGCTTTGCGGCGGACAGGCTCTGGCCCGCATTGTTGGGAACGGTGCGGTAGATGGCCTTGCGGGTCGCGGTGGCGCTGGTGGAGTCGGTGCGGATGAAGCCGTCGCGCATGAAGGACTGGCCCGGCGCATCCAGCCGCTCGAACAGCGCGCCCTTGGGCGAGACAGACGCGACCTTCACGGCATAGCCGTCGCTGTAATGCCATTCGGAACCGGCGCTCCAGTGGGGCGCCGTCACCACGGTGTTGGAAGGCACAGGAGCGGCCAAAGCGCCCGTCGTCAGCAGCACGGCAGTCAGGATCAGCCTGGCGGCAAAGGAGATTTTCATGGGACCCATCCGCTGCGATTGACGCCGCCTCTGGGCGCCAGTTCGGCCACGAACATCTGGGCGCCGATCTTGAGATCGCGCACCGAATCCGGGCGCGGCAAGGCCCGCAGGCGCAAGGATTTGTCGGGCATCAGGCTGGCGTCGAAGAGAAAGTCCTCGCCCGGCCAGTCCTGCATGTCCAGGCCCAGGGCCCGGGCATGCGCCGCGGCTTGCGGCGGCGCGAAGGTATCGAAATGACCCTGGCCCATCCGCAGGCGGTTTTCGCGCGCGGCGATCTGCATCACCATGGTCTCGGCGCGGCCCTGCCGGGGCTTGAATATCAGTTGACCGCGAATATCAGGCATGAAAACACCTGCCGTCGCGATCAGGACCGCCAACACGACAAGCACGGCAACCGTCATCCGGTTTTTTCCGTTCCAGCCCATCACTCATCTTCTTCGAGGGCTTTGACCGACAGGACTTCATGGTTCGCCCTGTTGGCGCTCTGGTTCACGGCATTCAGCTCGGCGCGGGCGCGGCGGATATACTCGGCTGAGCCTTCCTTGACGGCGATGTCGCTCTGCAGGACCGAGCGTTCGTCCACGATCTTGGGGGTGATGAAAAAGATGGTCTCGCCCAGCGACTTCTGGCTCTTGTTGTCGCGGAACAGCGCCCCCAGGATTGGAATGTCCTTGAGGTACGGCACACCCGAGGTGGAGTTGATGTTGCTGTCGTCGAACAACCCGCCAATTACGAAGGTGTCGCTGTCGGGCACCAGAACATTGGTCTGCACTTCCTGGGAATTGACATCGATCTGGCCGAAGGAGCCGCTGCCGGGCGCGGAGTTTTCAGCCCGCAGGTTGAGGCGCACCAGCGACTGGTCGCGATCGGACTGGGCCGGCACGATGGAGGGCGTGATCTCGAGCGTCAGGCCGGTCTGGATTTCCTGCAGGCCCACGCCGCCATAGCCACCGGCGGTTCCCACCGTATCCACCTGAACATAGATGTTCTGGCTGCGGGTGATGCGGGCGGCGATATTGTCCAGGGTCACCAGCTTGGGCGCCGACAGGATGCGGGCGCGGTCCTGCGAGGCCAGCGCCTGGATCTGGGACTGGATCACGGCGGCGCCGCCGCGGATCACGAAGGAGGCGGCCGTGGCGCCGGTCGTCACGGCAGGCAGCAGGCTCAGCGCATCCAGCCCGTTGCTGGTGAAGAGTTGGCCATTGGTGCCGTTCTGGACCTGGCCGCTGCCGGTGCCGGTCGTGCCCGAGCTGCTGCCGCCGGTCGCGCCGGCGCTGGTGCCGGTATCCACCGCGGTGCTGCTGTTGGGATTGCCGACATTGACCTGCGAGCCGCGCCAGGCGACGCCGAGCTCCCTGGCCACGCCGACATTGGCGGTGACGATCAGGACCTCGATCTGGACCATCTGCAGCGGCCGGTCGAGTTGCGAGACGATCTTCTCCACCGCGGCAATGGCCGAGGGCGAGCCCTGCACCACCACAGAATTGGTGCGCGGGTCGATCGAGATGCGGGGATGACCGTAGGGCGACGGCCCAACCGTCGTGGCTGCCCCCGTCCCTGCCTGTTCGTTTCCGGCCATGACCGGGGGGCGCTCATCCAGGCCCAGGACGGACTTCAAGGTATCGGCGATGCCGGGCACGGTGACGGTCTTGCCCTGGAACTGACGGGTCGAAGGTCCGACATCGGTGAAACGCAGCGGAATGACTTTGACTTCTTCGGGACCCAGGCTGGCGACGCTGTCCTTTCCGCCGCGGCGGCGCCCCGCTTCCAGATTTTCCACCAGGGTCTGGATCTGCTTGACGCGGGCTTCATCGCCCGACACCGCAAGCGTCCTGGACGTCGCATCGTATTTCAGGCCGCCCAGCCCCAGGCCGAGATTGTTCATCGCCTGCACCACGTCCTGATAGCTGATGGTGTTAAGAGTGATGAAGGCCGAATTCTTGGCCTCGCCGGCGCCGCTGCTTTGGGCGTTGATGAAGACGGTCCTGGTGGAGTCATTATAGCTGTAGGTCAGATGATGCTGATCGATCACCTGCTCGAAGGCCTGCTGGATCGGCACCTGCTCCATATGGAAGGAGACGGTGTCGCGTACCTGCGGGCCGAACGACACCGACAGGCCATTGGCCTGCAGGATGCTGCGAAATACATTCTTGATGTCGTCATCCGCAGAAGTGCGGGTGATGGTCAAAGACCGATTCCATGGAATGTCGCCGACCGCGGCGGAGGCGGCCGCGGGCCATAGCGCAAGGCCAAGGCAAAGACCGGGAAGGAGGCGCTGAGTCATGAAGCGAGCCGTTGGAAAAAGCCGCGGGACATGACCCCGTTATAGGGTTAACTGGTAACCGCCCGCCTAATAACTGGTTACCGGATTGCTAACGGGGAAGGCGCCGCCCGCAGGCTAGAAGTTGCACACCGAGACGGTGACATTGTCCGTCGCCGGCCCCGCCAGCACTTCGTCCAGCAGCGCCTCACAGGCGCCCCGGGAGCTGGTGGCTTCCGCCAGAAGCTGCGCCATGCGAGAGGGCGAGAGGGCACCCGAAAGCCCGTCCGTGCAGATTAATATTGTATCACCGGGCGCGAGCGCGAGCGGCGCGATATAGGGAGACAGCGGGTCGGATATGCCCAGGGCCTGCACGATCATCCGCTTGGCCGGTTCCCGGCCCACCCGGCCGCCATCCAGCCAGAGCTGATAAAGGGAATGATCGCGGGACACTTTCGCGATCCGGCCCTTGGAGAAGTGAAAGACCGGGCTGTCGCCGACATTGAAGACCGTGGCCGGCCCCTTGGTGCCGTTCGGCGCCCATATGCCCGCGATGGTCGTGCCGCTGGGCCTTTTGTTGTCGGTACGCGTCTCGGTCGACATGCGGGCATGGACCGTCGCGAGCACCTCGCCGATCGCCTGCGCCTGCTCGTTGACCGACAGGCCGGCAAGAGCCGGCGCGAAAAGCTCCATGGCGCGCCTGCTGGCCCAGGCGCCGTCGCCCTGGCCGCCCACGCCATCGGCGACCAGCGCCAGGCCGTTGGCCGCGGCGATGAAATAGCTGTCTTCGTTGCGCGTGCGGGTATGCCCCTGATGGGTGACGGCGGCAAAGCCGCGAACAATAGTGGCGTCCTCAGTCAGCATGATGCGCTCCTGCCGGATTGCGGCGGAAGTGGATCTTCTGCACCAGGGCCTGGTGCGACGTGGCCTTACCTGATGGGACAAGGCTGACGCTGGAAGGACCGATGTCGGTGATGGTCAGGTCGCCCAACCGGTCGCCGCCCCGATAGTCCTTGCCGTCAATGGTGGCCACCCGGTCGGCGCCGAACTGGGAGATGCTGGTGAGATGATAGGTCCAGCTGAGATCGCCCAAGTCACTGCCGGCATTGGGCAGCGGCACCGGATCGCCGATCTCGAAGGGATTGCGGATGGCGGTGTAGCTCACCAGCGCGTCCAGATAGTCCGCGAAGGACGAAGGCGCGCCGGGCGTGGCCGTGTGCTGGATTTCCACCGTGCCGGTCACCCCGCCCTCCTCGTCCGGCGCGAAATCGAAAGCGTCGAGCGCGACCTGGAAGGTCTCGAGCCGGCCCAGGAAGGCCATCATGTCCCGGAAGTCCGCATGCAGCCCCAAGGTGATCTTCTGGGGATCGACCGGGTTGGGGGTGACACTGCGCACCGAAACATTGTGGGCGCTCGCCCCCTGCTGCACAGCCGTCAGAAGCTCTGGAATGGTGGCGCCGTCCGTGCCGCCCGCCGGCGGCAGCTCGCGGACGGGATGGTCCGCTTCGATCCGCAGCATGTCGGAAAGGGTTTCAAGCCCCGCAGCGGCATTGGCCGCCGGGGTAAAGTGCCAACGATAGAGCGCAAAGAGGCTTGCCAGCAGAAGCAGGAGCCCGGCTCCGATCTGGGCCTGTGCGGGACGATCCAGGGTCATGGCGTGGCCCTCGCCAGCTTTCCGGGCGCAGCTGCCGAAGCCGGTGCGACCTTGGCAACGATCCGGAAAACGCTCTCGTCGCTGTCCTTGCTGTCGGCCTCGCCGGCGCCGGCAAAATTGATTTCGGTGAAGCGGCGGTGCAGGGCGGCCGAGGCGGAGAGGCGCTTCATGAACCGGCCGATCAGCTGCAGATTGTCCGCGTCCCCCTTGGGCAGGGTGCCGGCCAGTTCGAAACTCGCTCCCGTCGTGCCGCTGGGCTGCACCAGCGCCAGGCGCTTGAGCTTCATGTCGTAGGGCATCATCGCCGCCAGCGCCATCATGTCACGCGCCCAGAGTACCGGTTCGGCGGCGGCGGGCTTGGGCCCGCGGATATTGGCCTCGGTCATGCGGGCCAGGGTGTTGCTGTAGAGCGTGGCGGCGGTGGCGCCCCGCTGTTCGATGGGCGCCAGCAGGAAGATGTAGGTGCTCACCAGCGCCACCAGCGCCAGGCTGGCTGCCGCCAGCGGCATCGCGAACGGCTTCAGCATCTCCAGGGTCACCGGCTGGGACGAAGCCGACTTCCATCTCGCGGCCACGCTCTGGCGCGCGGCATCGGACGGCTGGCTGCCGGAGAGCACAAAGCGGCCGCCGGAAAAATCATAATGCTGATTGCCGATCTTGAGCAGGCCGGTGCGCATGCCTTCCAGCAGGTTGAGCGCGGGTGGCTTGTCGGGTTGGCGCCGGGCGACATCGGTGACGCCGACCTGAAGCATGTCGGAGAGCCAGCCGGCAAAGCCGGAAATGCGTGCGCCCAGATGGGACAGCCTGAGTTCGCCTGCCCGCCCCGCCAGGCGCTGGAATTCGAAATAGTCGCCGGTCGTGGCGATCTCGCCGGTCAGCTTTTCCAGCATCGGCATCAGCGCCATGGCCGTGCCGGTATGGGCGGCGGGCGTGCCCGCCGGCAGCGGGTATTCCTTGCCGATGGAGAGGCGCGTGCGCGCCGCCAGCGCCTCGGCCGCTTCGTGGGATTCGATGCCGTGCACCCGGGCATAGGCCTCGGCCAGATGCGCCGTGCCGACCGGCAATTGCCGGACGGCCACCGCGCCGGCGGAGTCGTTGGCCAGCGCCAGGGTCGAATAGCGGCTATGGACCGTGAGCTGCGCCTGGGTTTCCTCCGTCTCGCTCGTCAGCAGCGGCTGCAGCGACCAGGGACCGAAAAAAGTCGTGAAGCGCGCCAGCTTGCCCAGCGCAAAAAGCACCGCCGTCAGCCGGTCTTCCGGGATATAGACGACCACGCGCTTTTCGGTCTCCGACGCGGCGGTCTCGCCAAAGCGATGGGAGGCAAAGCAGACCGGCTTGCCGCCCAGCTGATATTTGCCGAATTCGGCCAGCGCCCGGCCCTCGAAATGGCTGAGCTTGGCCTGGCGGCTGTCCACCACGGAGAGTTCGGGATCGTCGAGAAAGACCTCGACATTGCCGACCTGCATTTCCGCTTCCGGCGGCAGGGCGTGGATCGCGGCGGTCAGAAGCGCCTGCGGCTCCACGCCGTTCTCCGCCAGCCGCTCGAACCTGCCGACCTCCTCGCCTGCCTTGTCGGTGAGCACCAGCTCGCAACGCGTGTCGTTGAGAAAAACGCGCAAAGAACAGTCGCGCTCGGTGTCCGGCAACTCGCCGGAGCCCCGCTTCCCTTTCCACCAGGCGCGATAGAAATTGAGGAGCGACATGATCGCCGCCTTAAGCGAAAGCCGTTGCGGGCGCGGATTGCGCGGGCTTGGTGGGCGCGGGCGCGTTTTGACCGGAACGCCAGACGCCGGCGCCCAAGGTCACATCGCAACCGGCCGGAAGCGGCACGCTGCGCGAGAATTCATGTCCGGCGAGCTTGATGGTGCTTCCGGCGGCCGGCATCAGCCAGAAGCCGCCATGGCGCCAGACCAGGCTATCGAAGCCGGGCTCATGGGCCGCCGTCGCATCATTCTCCTGACCGCCATCGGGGTGGAAAAGCATCCATTTCTGATTGATGCTGGCGCCCTGGTCTTCGTTGTTCGCCACTCCGAAGGTCAACTCGACCGCGCCGGAATGGGTCACGCGGAAACACAGCCAGGCCGGTGCCGGCTCCCCGCCGTTCTTGCCGACTTCCAGGATGGTTTCGCCTTCCGTCAGGGCCACGCCTTCGCGGGGCTTGAGCCGCACGCCGTCCAGGAAATGGCCGTTGGTGCTGCCCAGGTCGCTGATCATCCAGCGGCCCTTGTCCCGGTAAAGGCGCAGATTCTTGGTGCCGCGCGACAGCCAGCGGCAGGGAATGATGACATCGGCGGGCGCCGACGGCGACTCGCGGCCGATGGTGAAGCTGTCTGCGCCCATGAGTTGAACGGTTTTCTCACCCTCGCTGAGGACAAGCGAGGATTCCAGCAGGGAGCGCTCGAGTTCGCCCTGCAGCGCCCGCAACTTGGCACGGAAGTCATTTTCAGGCTCGGCCTGGATCGCCTTGTGCAGCAGGGCCAGCGATCCGATCAGATCGCCGCCCAGAACAAGCGCGGGAAGCCGCGCCGCCATATCGCGGCCGCCTTCGCCCGCCGAGGAAGGCGCCGAGCTCAACACGACAGTGGCGTCGTCATCCTCGTCGGATCCGCCCAGGATATCGGCCAGCAGCGCATGGACGGCCTTGAGCTTGTTGGCGGGGCTGTTGGCGCGGGCCAGGCTGTCGGCCTCCCAGCGCGAGAAGAACGGCACGATGGCATCGGCGGCGATGGGCTTGGAGATGAAATAGCCCTGGGCATCGTCGCATTGCAGGTTGCGCAGCTCCTGGAACAGTTCGTCGGTCTCCACCCCTTCGGCCACGATCTTGAGGCCGAGCTTGCGCGCCAGGCTGACGGTGGATTCCACCAGGGTGCGCGCTTCGCTGCTCTTGAGCAGGTCGAAGACAAATCCCTTGTCGATCTTCAATTCCCCGAAGGGCAGCTTGTAGAGGGTCTCGAGCGAGGAAAAGCCGGTGCCGAAATCGTCGATGGACAGCAGGAAGCCCTTCAGACGCAGGCGCGAAAGAATCTCCAGCGCCAGCACCTTGCCGCCCTGCGAGGAGGATTCGGTGACTTCCAAGGTGATGCGCCGGGGATCGACGCCATATTCCTGGCAGCGGCGCTCGAACTGCTCGAACCAGGACATGCTGCCCATCAGGCGCGGCGAGACATTGATGGCCATGCGCAGGGTGCGGCCCGCCTCGTCCCAGCTGCGCAGGTCGCGGAAGGCCCGCACCGTCACCGCGTCGGTCAGATCCGCGATCAGATCATGGGCCTCGGCCAGCGGAATGAAATTGTCGGGATAGATCATCCCCAGTTCGGGATGCTTGATGCGGCACAGGGCTTCCACGCCGAAACTGGTTTCTCCCGCGCGGAACGGCACCTTGGGCTGGTAGTGAACCACGATATGGCCGCCGGCAATGGCCTGCGCCAAACCCTCGCGGTCGAGCAGGCGCTGGCCGTCGGGCGTCTTGATCAGTTCGGCGAGCTGGCGGGTGTTGAAATCGGCGCGCGAAAGCAGAATGACGTCCACGGACTTGGCCTGGAACAGGCGGCGGACCGAGGCGACCGTCTTGGCGTCGAGTCGGGTGATCGCCATCACGCGCGCGCGGCTGGCCTTGGTCAGCGCCTCGATGATATCCACTTCGTCGTCGCTGGTGCCGGTCAGCTCCAAGATGGTGGCGGTGGCCTTGGCGGCGCCTTCGCGCAGCGCCTCGCGGCCATTGGCGCTGACGAGCTCATAGCCCGCCGAATTCGCCCAGAAAGCGGTTTCGGCGACCAGCGATTCCTCGCTGTGACAAATCTGGATGACACCCTTGGAAGTCATTAAACCCGCGCGCGTGGAGTGCATCGGAGGTTAAGCATCGCGCGGAAACAAAGCATTAAACTGGGGCCGGAACGTTCGTCCGGCGGGCTATTGCACGGCCAGCCCGGAAACCTGGAAAACCGGGAGAAAGGCCGCCACCAGCATGCCCGAGATCAGCATGCCCATCGTGGCCGTTAGCAAAGGATTAACCGTGGAGATCACCCCTTCGAGCCGCTGGGCCCACAGGCTTTCGAAATAGTTGGCCACCGACACCAGCGGCGTTCCCAGGTCCCCCGACTGCTCGCCGGCCGAGATCATCTGCTGCACCACGCCGTGGAACAGGGTTTCGCGCTCGAACGCCTGGGCGATGCCTTCACCCTGCTCGATATGGTCGGCGATCTTGAGCAGGCTGCGTTCGATATATTTGTTGTTGTTGGCGGGCGCGGCCACCCGGATGCTTTCGATCAAGCCGACCGAATTCTGCACCTGGATGGCCAGGGTCTGGGCGAAACGGGCGATGGCCGAAAGCCGCATCAGATTGCCGAACAGCGGGATCCTGAGCTTGAGCCGGTCGAAGGTGACGCGCCCTTCGGTGGTGCGGACCCAGGCGACGAAGCAGATGCCCGTGATGATGGCTCCGCCCAGCAGGAAGGGCCAGTACTCCTCATAGACATGGCCGATATCCAGCACGAACTGCGTCGGCGCCGGCAGCGCCTTGTTGTAGCTTTGAAACAACGATTGGAAGCGCGGCAGGATGCCGAAGACCATGACGTGAAACGTCATGCAGAAGGAGCCGAACAGCAGCGCCGGATAGATCAGGGCGGCGCGCACCTTCTTGATGATCTTGTCATGGGCATCGAGATAGTCGGCGATCTGCTGCAGGGCTGTCCCCAACTGGCCCGACTGCATGCCGGCCCGCACCACGCCGATATAGGTGCCGTTGAAAATCTTGGGATAGTCGGCCAGGACGCGGTGAAAATCGCGGCCGTAGCGCACCTGTTCCACCACATTGGTCAGCACGGTGCGAAAGGAGCGGCGCGGGGAATCGCGCGCCAGGCTCTCCAGCGCCTGCACCAGAGGCAGATTGGAACGCACCATGGCGGCGAACTGCTTGGTGAAGATCAGAAGATCGGTGCTGGCCATGACCTGGTGTCCCTAGCCTTCGCCGAAGACCCGGAACAGCTCCGCATAGGTGGTGCGGCCGTCCGCCACCATCTGAATGCCGTTCGTGGCCATGGTGGTCATGCCGGATTCGTTCGCCAGCCGACGCAGCTCGTCGACGTCATGATTGTCGGAGATGATGAGCTTGCGGATGGCGGGATTGATCTCCAGCATCTCGAACACGGCCTGGCGGCCGGAATAGCCGGTGTGGCGGCAATTGGCGCAGCCGGTGGGCTGGCTCAGCGGCATGCGCTCGTCGATGTGCAGGCCCAGCCGCTGCATCTTCTCGTCGGAAACGCCCTCGGCCCTGAGCTGGCGCAGCACCTCGCGGCCTTCCACCATCACCGAGCAATGCTTGCAGGCGATGCGCACCAGGCGCTGGGAGATGGAAAGGGTCAGCGCCGAGGCCACCAGGAACGGGTCGATCTGCATGTCGAGCAGGCGCGAGACCACGCCGACGCAGTCATTGGCATGGATGGTGGAGAAGACCACATGGCCGGTGAGCGAAGCCTGCACCGCCATGCGCGCGGTCTCCGCGTCACGGCATTCGCCGACCATCACCACGTCGGGGTCCTGGCGCAGGATGGTGCGCAGGCCGCTGGCGAAGGTGAGCCCGATCTTCTCGTTCACCTGCATCTGATGCACGCCCTTGAGGCGGTATTCGACCGGATCCTCGATGGTCACGACATTGCGGCGCTCACGATCGGCGGCCGACAGGCAGGAATAGAGCGTAGTGGTCTTGCCCGAACCGGTGGGACCTGAGATCAGGATCATGCCGTGCGGCGCGGTGATCTTGTCCAGGATCAGGCGCAGATGGCGGTCGCGCAGCCCAAGCTGTTCGGGGCTGGGCCGCACCGCGGAATCGTCCAGCAGGCGCATCACCACCTTTTCGCCCAGCACGGTCGGCAGGGTGGAGACGCGGATATCCAGCGGCGAGCGGCGGATCATCACCCGGATGCGGCCGTCCTGCGGCCGGCGCCGTTCGGCGACATCCATCCCGCCCAGGACCTTGATGCGCGAGACCACGGCGGAATGCAGCGCCAGCGGCATGCGGCTCTGCTCATGCAGGATGCCGTCCAGGCGGGCGCGCACCACCATGCCCTCTTCCGTCGGCTCCAGATGCACGTCCGACGCGCCCTGGCCGTGGCAGCGCTGCAGGATGTAGTCCACCACCAGCGGCACATCGGCGGCGCTCGGTTCGCTGAGAAGCTTGGTTTCCTGCTGCCAGGAGACGTCAATCGGCACCAGGCTTTCATCGCCGGTCTTGGGCGGCTCGATGCGGGTTTTCAGGCTGCCCAGCACCGTCTGGAAGGCGGCCGGCAACACCACCACCGGCGTAGCGGACTGCGCCAGGCGGTCGCTGATCCAGTCGCGGGTGATGACATCGAAGGGATCGATCGCGGCATAGCGCGCGCCGCCATGGTCGTCGGGCTTGAGCAACAGGCAGCCGCGCAGATCGGCTTCCTTGAAGGTCAGCCATTCCGCCTCACTCAGCATCTGCTGCAATTCGCGGTCATTGGCGATGAAGCCGAGGCCGGCCTCTTCCGCCAGGCCCTGGTAGAAGGCGATATCGCCCGCCAGTGTGTTGATCTGGGCGATGGCGCCCAGAAACGTCGTGCCCTGATCGCGCGCCCGCAAAGACGCGGAGATGGCGTCACGCTGCGACAAGAGACCCCGGCTCACCAGATTGGTGATGATGGGACTGAAGAAAGCCTTTTTGCGTTTGCTGTCGTCTCTGGGCTGACCCGGCGCTGAGGGCGAGCCCGCGGCCGTCACGGTGGGGGCAAGCGTGGGATCGCTCGCCTTGGCCTCTTTCGCTTTGGCCTGGGCGCGAGCCTGCACCTTGCGCAGGAATTCCACCCGCGCGGCGTTGCCGGCCTGAGGCTGGGACGTGTGAGCGGGCGGAGCCGCCGGCCTGGCGGCGGGCGCACCGCCGACAACCAAGGTGGCATCCGCATCGGCGGCGCCGACCACGATGGTGGCGTCTGAATCGCCCAGCGGCATTGCGGGATTTGCCATCACCCGGCTCCGAACACGACGCGGAAACCGACATCCGCGCGCATGACGGCCTTTTCCAGGCGGTGGCGGAAGCTGGTGCGGCCGCACCCGGTCGGGCTGTCGAAGCTGCCGCCGCGGATGGCGCGCAGATCATTGTGGGCGTGCGAGTGCGGGTCGGTGGCGTCCAGACCGATAGTTTTCAGCAAGGTCTCGTCCCAGCTGTCCGAGCACCATTCCCAGACATTGCCGCAGCAGTCGGAGAGGCCGAGACTGTTGTCGCCCAGGCGATAGCTGCCGACCGGCGTGGTGCCGCCGCTGATATTGTCTATGTTGGCGTGAACGGTCTGGGGCGGTGTTTCTCCCCAGGGATAGACATTGTCGGCTTCGCCCACGCGGGCCGCCACTTCCCACTCCAGTTCGGTGGGCAGACGCCCGCCCGCCCAGCGGGCATAAGCCGCCGCATCATCCCAGCTCACCATCACCACCGGATGGTTGTCGGCGCCGAACAGCGCATGGCCGATCAGGGCGGGCGCGCGATAGCCGGTGGCGGACAAAAAGCGGCGATATTGCGCATTGGTCACCGGCGTCGCGCCAATCTGAAAGGCAGCGAGACGGATTTTCCGTTGCGGCTGATCGCAGATGCGACCGGCCTTTTCCCCCACCGTATAGGCGCCGGCAGGAATGGCGATAGCGGGAGGACGCTGGTCCGGCGCGGTCAGCGGCCGGAACGGATCCAGCAGCACCACCTTCGCCAGCACGGCGCTGCAGTCCGCGGCGGTGGCAGGACGCCTGTCGCGGTCATGCTCGATCAGCGAAAGCACCAGCCGGTCCAGCTCCGGCGGGATGGCGGCGCAGAAGGCGCTGGGTGGCACGATCTCTTCCGGCTTGAACTGGGGCAGTCCGCCGGTCTTGTAGACGTCCTTCAGGCTGCAGGCGGGAATCTGTCCATCGGTGAAGAGCTCATAGGCCAGGATGCCCAGCGCATAGAGATCGGCGCGTTGATCGATGTCGGCCAGCCCCTGATACTGCTCCGGCGCCATGTATTTGGGCGTGCCGCCCTCCAGCTGATGGGCGCGGTCGGATTCGTCGCGGCTGGAAAGACCGAAATCCATGATCACCGGATCGGTGACATCGCCTTTGCGCAGGAAGATGTTCCCGGGCTTGAGGTCGCGATGAATGATCAGCGAATGGGCCACGGTGAGGGTGGCGCAAAGCGTGGTGAACAGGGCCAGGCGCTTGGGCATCGTATCCAGCAGCCTGCCGCGCTGTTCCTTCAGCCACTGTTTGAGGTCGTGGCCCTCGATCAGGTCCATGACGATGCCGACGCCGCGCTCGCCTTCGTAGAGATCGTGGATCGGGCAGATATTGGTATGACGCAGCCGGCGCGAGATCAGGACTTCGCGGCGCAGCGACTCGATATAGCGGCGGTCGTCCTGGTGGGCCTGCTTGAGAATCTTGATGGCAAGCGGGATGCCGAGTTCGGAATCGAAAACGCGATAGACATCGGCCGAGCCGCCGGCGCCGACGGGCCGCCAGTCGACAAAGCGGTCCCCGGCAGAGCGCGGCTCCTCCAGCGTGGCGGGATCGTGCAAGACGGTAGCCTTGGCCATGGCTAAAGCCGCGCGGCCCTAAAGCCGCGCTTTCTCTCCGCTAAATTCGCTTAAGATTAGGGCCCCAGCCGTTAACATTATGTGGCATGGACGGTCCGCCGGCAGGAGGCGAACATCCCCATTTCCGCCCAAAACCGAGTTCGCGGCCCTCAGCAACAGGGTTTCCAAAAAGAAACCAGCGCATCCGTTCCCGGACGCGCTGGTTCGAAACCTGAAAACGCGTGGTGCGGTCAGCCCGCCGAGCCCACCGTCGCCGCGCCGGCCGCGGAACAATAGCCGCCGGCACTGACGCCGGTCAGGGTGGTCAGGCCGTTGACATAGGCGGTGCGGTTGATGTGACCGTCCCAGCCCGCCACGGTGGAGGCGATGCTGGAATAGAGGATCTTGCCGCCCGCAACCGAGGCATTGGAACGGCCGGTGGCGGTGATGCAATAGACCACGTCGCCCGACGAAGGGCCGCTGGTGGCCACGATGGCGCTGATGGCGTAGTTGAAATGGCCGTCCTTGGGCAGCTGGATCTGCGGAATGATGGTGGAGATTTCACCGGTGCCCGACAGGTCCGGCGTGGCGACCTTGCCATCGATCTGGGTCTGCAGCGCTGCCGCGGTCTGCAGCTGCGACTGGGCATAACCGGAGATCGAGCCCGTCATATTGCCCGCATCCTGCGCAACTTCGGCGGTCGAGCTGGTGCGGATGTAAGAGAAGACGCGCGGAATGGCGATCGCGGCGAGGATGCCGATGATCGTCACCACCACCATCAACTCGACGAGCGTGAAGCCCTTTTGGGATTTCCTGATCATGGGTCGCACCTTCACTCTTCACCCCGAGGGTAGCGGGATAAACATTAATATCGCGTTGGCACGTTTTGGTACGGTCCAACCCGAAACGAAAACAATAGGTTGCAAGACGCTAAACCTCTCTTAAGGCTTAAGGCATAACCTTTGATTGTTGCTCATCTGTTGGGTTGTCATGCCCACGTCAGAAATCGCCCATCTTACTGTTCTGGTGGTGGAAGACGTGCGCGCCACTCGCGTGATCGTGCGCGCGATACTACGGTCCTTCGGCATCGCCGATGTGGTGGAAGCCTCGGATGGCCAGGAAGCCCTGGAGGTTCTGGGCCAGCGCCACATCGATGTGGTGATCACCGATCTCTGCATGGAGCCGATGGATGGGGTGGAATTCACCCGCCGGCTGCGCACCCCCCGCAACGGCCTCAATCCCTATGTGCCGATATTGATGGTCTCGGCCCATGCCGACATCGCCCATGTAAAGGAGGCGATCGCGGCCGGCGTCACCGAATTCCTGGCCAAGCCGATCATTCCGGCGAATCTGGAATCGCGCCTTCTGTCCATCGTCCGCACGCCCAAAAAGCGGATCAGCTCGAAAACCTATTGTGGGCCCGACCGCCGCCGTTCGAACAGCCGCACCGGCAATCAGCGCCGGGCAAGCGACAAGGTCGACACGCCCATTTCCTGACAGCGCAGAAAGAAAAAACCCCGCATCGAAGATGCGGGGCTTTCCCAGTTCTTACTGCTTGATTACCTGGCCATCCGGCAGGCGGATCACGCCCCAGCCGCCGTTCAGGGGATCGGTGCGGCGGAAGGGATGCTTGGCGGCTTCCGCTTCGTCGATCTCCACGCCCCAGCCCGGCTTGTCGGTGGCGTAGTAGTAGCCGCCGCGCATTTCCGGCAGACCCTTGAAGATGGCGTGCTCGGCCTCGTTGAAGGGCGTGAACTCCTGGATGCCGAAATTGGTGATGTTGAGATCCAGGTGGATCATGGCGACATGGCCGATCGGCGAGACGTCGCCGGGGCCGTGCCAGGCGGTGCGCACATTCATGATCTCGCCCATCGCCGCGACCTTGCGCGCCGGGGTCAGGCCGCCCATCTGCGAGATGTGCATGCGCATATAGTCGATCAGCCGATCCTTGATCAGCGGCGTCCATTCATGCGGCGAATTGAACAGCTCGCCCATCGCCAGCGGCGTGGATGAGGCTTCGCGCACATTCTTGAACCAGATGATGTCTTCCGGCGACAGCACGTCTTCCAGGAAGAACATGCGGAACTGTTCCAGGTCCTTGGCGAACTGAATCGCTTCGGTGGGCGTATAGCGTTCATGGGCGTCGTGCAGCAGCTCGACTTCCACGCCCAGTTGCTTGCGCGCCGCCTCGAACAGCGCCAGGGCCCGCCGCTTGGCGGCCTCGCGCTCGAACACCGGCTCATTGTGGATGGCGGGGAAACGCTGTCCCGCCTGGCGGGCGCCATAGCCGGCCATGCCGGGCACGCCCACCTGCATGCGCACATGGCGGAAGCCCTGATCCATGAACTTCTTGGCGTTATCCACCACTTCCTGGATTTCCGCGCCCTCGGCATGGGCATAAAGATCCACCCCCTCCCGCGCCTTGCCACCTAGCAGCTGGTAGACCGGCATCCCGGCCATGCGGCCCTTGATGTCCCACAGCGCCTGGTCCACGCCGGAGATGGCATTGTTCAGCACCGGCCCGTTGCGCCAGTAGGAGGAGTTGTAGGCCATCTGCCAGATGTCCTCGATGCGGTCGACGGTGCGGCCCACCAGCAGCGGCTTGAGATACAGGTCCACCGCCGGTTTGATCAGATCGGCGCGCTGGGTGAAGGTGGCGCAGCCATAGCCATAAAGCCCGTCCTGGTCGGTGATGATCTTCACCACATCCAGCCGTGAACCCTTGGGGGCGCATTCGATGACCTTGATGTCGCGGATCTTCGGCATGGCCATGCCGCGCGCGGCCCGCGCGCTGGCTTCCTGGGCTGCAGCCTCCTTCTGGCTGAGCAAAGCCGCCGCGGCGCCGCTGGCCATGGCCGTCCGAAAAAATTCGCGTCTGCGCATGTGGATTTTCCTTCCCCCGATTTGCAAAAGACCGTAATTGGCCCCTCGCCTATACGGCAAGTTTTCCGCCGCTTCACGCCCTAAGATTGCTCGACAAGATTGCTGCGACGCAACACGGAGAATGACATGACCGACTATGTTTTCGCGAGGCCCGTGCAGCCCGCCGTCAAGGTCGCAGGCGAGACACGGCTGTTTCCGGTGCGGCGGATTTTCTGCGTGGGCCGCAACTATGCCGACCATGCCCGCGAAATGGGCGCCGATCCCACGCGCGAGCTGCCTTTCTTCTTCTGCAAGCCCGCCGATGCGTTGGTGGCTGACGGAAGTGTCATCCCCTATCCGCCCCAGACCCAGGACCTGCAGCATGAGATCGAGCTGGTGGCGGCGATCGGCAAAGGCGGCAGCAACATCGCGCGCGAGGACGCGTTGTCGCATGTCTTCGGCTATGGCGTGGGCATCGATCTGACCCGCCGCGATTTGCAGCAGGAAGCCAAGGACAAGAAGCGCCCCTGGGACTGGGGCAAGGGCTTCGACAATTCCGCGCCCATCAGCGCGCTCCGCAAGGCAAGCGAGATCGGCCATCCCGCCGCGGGCCGCATTCACATCAGCGTGAACGGCGCGGTGAAGCAGGATGGCGATCTGTCGCAGCTGATCTGGCCGGTCGCAGATGTGATCGCCTTCATCTCCCAGTCCATGCGGCTGGAGGCTGGCGACCTGATCTATACCGGAACGCCCGCGGGCGTCGGTCCTGTGAAGCCCGGCGATGTGCTGAAGGGCGAGGTCGCAGGTGTCGCCAGCCTCACCGTCACCATCAAGCCCTAAGGCAGGCGCTCCAGCCCCTTGGACTTCCACAACCCATTGTGGTCGGGCCTGAGCATATAGGCGATGAAGCCCTTAGCGGCGTCGGCCTGGGTAGAACGCGCCGATACTGCCACCTTGCTGTCGATATAGGCGTGCAGTTCTGCCGGCACGGTGCCGACCAGCTCGAGCTCGGGATGGTTCAGCACTTCGCAGATCAACTGCAGCGCCATGTCGGCTTCGCCACGCACCAGCGCCTGGCCGCCCTCACCCTTGGTGCTGATCTTGCTCTTCACGCCCTTGAAGATGGCATTCTGGTGCAGCATGTCGTTGATGATGCGCGCTTCCATGCTGCCCGGCGCGGGATTGGAATAGATCACCGTGCCGCCGGCCTTGAGCGCCGCCGCCAGTTTGCGTGGGCTGGAGATATCTGGATGCGGCTTGCCCCTGGGAACCGCCAGGCCGATATAGACGCGGCCGACATCGGCGGCGGTGCCCGGCACCACCGCGCCTTCCGCTTCCAGGCCGTCCATGAAGGAGACCGGCGCCACGATGATGTCCGCCACCGGCGTGCCGGTCTTGGCGTCATTGATCAGCGCGGCCATGCCCTTGGAGGTGACGGTCACCTTGACGCCCGTCTCCTTGGTGTAGGACGCCGCCAGATCTTGGATGCCGGAATTGAACACCACGCCGGGCGTAAAGACGTGGACTTCTGGGGTTTGAGCCTGCGCAGGGGGCACTAGGAGCGCGGCGAAGGCCGCGGCCAAAGCGAATTTGCGCATGCGAGGTGTCCTCTCTGATCCTTGCTGTCTTACTTGCAGGTTACTTATTTGCATGTCCCTGGGGGCGGGGTATGCGGCAGCGGCCGTCCCGGCAGCGCGCCTGTGATCTTGCCGTTATCCACCGCGGCCACGCCATTGACGAACAATTCCTGCACACCTTCCGACAACACCGCCGGATGGATGTAGTCCGCCTTGGGCACATAGCGGTTCGGATCGAACACCAGCACGTCGGCGAAATAGCCGGGCTTCAGATAGCCGCGCTTGTCCAGCTTGAAGATGTCGGCGGTCAGGCCGGTGGAATGGCGGATGAAGAAGGCTTCGTCGATCACATGCTTCTGCTTCACATAGACCGCATATTTGGTCTGGAAGGTGGCGTATTCGCGCGGATGGCCGACGCTGCCGTCGGAGCTGGTCACCACCCAGGGCTGCTTCATGAAATTTTCCAGATCGCCTTCGGAAATCACGAAGGAGACGATCGAGACATGGCCCTTGCTCTCGCGCAGCACGCGCACCGCCGCATCGACCGGATCCAGCTTCCACATCGCGGCGATTTCGGAGAGATATTTGCCGGTCCAGGGCGCGGCCTTGCCCTTGGACATGCCTGTGCTGTCGTCCATGGTCATGCCGCTGGTGATCAGGATGGCCTTAGGCCCACCCCGGCGGTCCAGATTCTTGACCATCTCCGCCTTGATCTTGGGCATCAGGGCCGGATCGTCGAAGCGCTTGAGCATGGCGGGCGCGCCGCCGTCAGAGGCCCAGCGCGGCACCAGCGCCGCGTCCAGGCCGGTGTTGGAGGCGAGCCAGGGATAATTGTTGGCAGTCACATTCTGGCCCTTGGCACGGGCATCGTCGATCAGCCTGATGACATTGGTGGACTTGCCCCACACGTCATGGCCCAGGGTCTTGATGTGGGAGATGTGGACCGGAATATGGCCTTCCCGCCCAATCCGCAGCACTTCCTGGGTCGAGGCCATCAGGCCGATGGAATAGGAGGATTCGTCGCGCTGATGGGTGTCATAGATACCACCGCGCAGGCCCGCTTCCTTCGCCAGCGGAATCACTTCCTCGGTCTTGGCGAAATTCTGCGGGGCATAGAAAAGTCCGGCGGAAAGCCCGATGGCGCCCTCGCACATGCCCTGGATGACCAGCTGCTTTTCTTTCTCTGCCTCGGCGGCGGTGGGGGCGCGCGCCGCCTCGCCCAGCACCTGTTTGCGGATGGCGCCGAAGCCGACATAGGAGACCACATTGGTGCCGATGCCCTGGCTGCTGAATTTGGCGAACTTGGCCTTGAGATCGGGCGGGCCATTGCCATCCACCCCGATAAAGACGGTGGAGACGCCCTGCATGATCCAGGCGGGCACGGTCCGCTGGCTCTTGTCGGTGTCTTCCAGGAAATGGTCGGCATGGGTGTGGGCGTCGATCAGGCCGGGCGACACCACCATGCCCTTGGCGTCGATGGTGCGTTTGGCCGTCATCGGCGCCTTGGGGCCGACATAGATAATCTTGTCGCCCTTGATGGCGACATCGCCGGTGATCGCCGCGGCCGTAGAACCGTCATAGATCTTGCCGCCGGTGACCAGCACGTCGGCCTGATCGTTCTGTGCCGAGGCCGCCAACGGCAGTGCCGAAGACAGAAGCAGCGCCGTCAGCAGGCGCGCCTTGTAGGAATGTGCCGGTTGCATAGTATCCCCTTGTTCTATTTTTCTGCTTTTGGATGGCGCGCGGGCGCGTCCCATTTTTCGGGAAAGTTTAGGCTCGCAAGGTATCGCGTCAAGCAGAGGCGCCCCCGGCAATGGCGCCCGCGACGCCGCGTCGCTAAGCTTCGCCGCAAAAAGCGCGGGCCCATGACGCCCGGCTGGGGATTTTATGCGCAAGGGTCTGACTTTTCTGGTTTTTCTGGCGACCCTGCTGGGCGCCATCGTCGGTCTGGCCTGCCACAATCTGATCCACGACCCCGCCACCTCCGCCGTCATCCTCGAGGGGTTTGGGTTGGTCACCACACTCTTTCTGCGTGCGGTGAAGATGTTGATCGCACCCCTGGTGCTCGCAACCCTGGTGGCCGGCGTCGGACGCATGGGCGATGCCGGCGACATCGGCCGGGTGGCGCTGAAAGCCATGGCCTGGTTCATCGCCGGTTCGGTCGTCGCTCTCGCCATCGGGCTTGTGATGGTGGAAGTGATCGCGCCCGGCGCGGGCCTGCATCTGAAGGCGGTCGCCGGCGAGGCGGCGGGCGCGCTGAAAGCCCCGCCCATGACCCTGAGCGGCTTCCTGACCAATCTCGTCCCCACCTCCATCGCTGACGCCATGGCACGCAATGAGGTGCTGCAGATCGTGGTCTTCTCGATCGTGGCGGGCATTGCCCTCACCCGGCTGGGCGAGAAAGGCAGGCAACTGCTGGTCATCATCGAGCAGCTGGCGAACCTGGTGCTGCAAATGGCCATGTTCGTGATGAACCTGGCGCCGGTGGCGGTGTTCGCCGCCGTGGCCGCGGCTCTTGCCACCAACGGCACCGAGATCATCACCAAATATGCCGCCTATGTCGGCGGGTTCTTCCTGGCGCTGGCGCTGCTCTGGGGTGCGCTGATGGCGGCGGGCGCGGCGGTGCTGGGCATGAAGGGTCAGAAGATCCTGATGAAGGCGGTCCGCGAGCCCGCGCTGATCGCGCTGGCCACCACCAGTTCGGAATCGGCTTATCCCGTGCTGCTCTACAAGCTGGAGCAGATCGGAGTCTCCAACCGCATCGCCAGCTTCGTGCTGCCGCTGGGCTATTCCTTCAACCTGATCGGCTCGATGTGCTACTGCACCTTCGCCGCCCTCTTCGTCTCCCAGGCCTTCGATGTGCCGCTTTCCGCCGGCCAGGTCGCCCAGCTGCTGTTCCTGATTTTCGTGGCCAGCAAGGGGATTGCCAATGTGCCGCGGGCCTCGCTGGTGGTGGTGGTGTCGCTGTTGCCCTATTTCCATCTGCCCGATGCCGGGGCCCTGCTGATCCTGGGGGTGGACCATTTCCTGGACATGGGCCGCACCTGCACCAACACGGTCGCCACCGCCATAGCCGCGGCCAGCGTGGGCAGCTGGGAAGGCGACAAGGTGGCCCGCAGCGAACCGGCGGGCTAGTCTCGCGGATTAGAAGGAAGGACAGACATGAAGCTCGATCACACCGCCGCCGGGGTCTATTCCATCGCGCCGACGCCGTTTCTGGACGATGGCAGCATCGACTGGACCTCCGTCGACCGCATGACGGACTATTATTTCGAGATGGGCTGCGACGGCTTCACCATCCTGGGTGTGCTGGGCGAAGCGCCCAAGCTGGATGCCGAGGAGGCGCTGGCGCTGTGTTCGCGCGTGATCAAGCGCGCCAGCGGCAAGCCGATCATCGTGGGCGTTTCCGCCCCCGGCTTCGCCGCCATGCGCTCGCTGTCGCGCAAGGTGATGGATATGGGCGCCGCCGGCGTGATGATCGCGCCCGGCGCGGGCCTGAAAACCGACGACCAGATCAGCGCCTATTTCCGCAACGCCATGGACGCCATCGGCAGCGACATTCCCTGGGTGCTGCAGGACTATCCCCAGTCCACCGGCGTCACCATGTCGAACAACATGGTCAAGCGGGTGGTGATGGAAAATCCCTCACTGGCCGTGCTCAAGCATGAGGACTGGCCCGGCCTGGACAAGATCACCACCCTGCGCGGCTGGGAGAAGGACGGCTCCATCCGCAAAATCTCCATCCTTGTCGGCAACAACGGCCTGTTCTTCGATTTCGAGCTGGACCGCGGCGTGGACGGCGCCAATACTGGCTATGCCTTCCCCGACATGCTGGTGGAGATGGTGCGGCTGGCCAGGGCCGGCAAGCGCGACGAGCAGCATGACCTGTTCGACGCTCACCTGCCGCTGATCCGTTATGACCAGCAGCCCGGTGTCGGCCTTGCCGTGCGCAAATACATGCTGGTGCGCCGGGGCATTCTTTCCAGCCCCGCCATGCGCAAGCCGGCGCCGGCCTTCTCCAAGGAAAGCCGGGCGGACGTGGACTATCTGCTGAACCGGCTGGCGCGGCGCGATCCGCGCGTGAAACTGCAGGCAGCCTAGAGCCTGATCACCGGACGCGTTTGACCTTATAGAGTCCGTATTCGCCCTGAATCTTCATGGAGAAGGTACGCATCACCGCTGGTGAGATGGTGACAATCATCTCCTGTGGCTGCCGGTTCCAGTGGGCGGGATGGGCGACATCGTCGCCCGTGACCTGTTCCCAGACCTCGCCATCCGCCAGGGTGACGACGAATTCGCCGCTGCGGTGGAACGAATAGGACTGCATCGGCACGGCCCGCACCACGGGCTTTGCCTCGCTCAATATGCCGGTGAAAAATCCGCCCGACCGTGGCATGGGCGGCGGGCCCGATGGCACTGGCTGCGGCCGCGGCGCGGCGGAGGCCATGCGCGGCATGGGCGGTGGCGGCGGCGCGGCAGCGCCGGCCGGGACCGACAGGCCCAATGCCGCCCGCATGGGTGTCGCCGCGCTATAGTAGCAATCCAGCCATGCCCGGTCGCCCGCGGCACGAATGCAGCCGGCGGCGCCGGACATCACATCGTCACGCACCGATTCATCGCGCGGCGTCCCGCCTGCCGGCGGTGCGTTGGCCAGCCGCACCTGCGCCGCCAGCGCGGGCGCCAGGTTCAGCGCGGTGCGCACGGGCTGAGCCGCGCCGTAATAACAGTCCAGCCATTGGCGGGAATCGGCAATCACCGAACAGCGGAAGGCGCCCGCCAGGGCATCATCGCGCGGACGGCTCGCTGCCGGCTGTGCGGCCAGCAGCGCGAAAGGCAGAATCCACCAGAGCCGGCGCATGACATATCCCCTGTTACAGCCCGGCGGTCTTTGCCGCTTGGACACCCAAACAGTGTGGAGCCGCAAAGCGGCGTTGACAAGACACGCCCGAAAAGACGGAAAATGGGCCCAAAACGGGAGGGGACGACATGCGCGGGATCATGGTCATCATGCTGGGGCTTCTGGCCTTATCCGCCCCCGCGCCCGCGGCGGAAAACCCGGCCAAGGTCCTGACCGATACCGGCGCCAATCTTTCCACGGCGCAGTGGAAGGTCACCGCCGCCGAATGGGCGTCAAATTCAAACAAGGGCGGCCCGGCCTGGAGCGTCGAGCTCAAGACCCTGCATGGCGGGCGCCAGGAAGGTGTCCAGGTCATCGAGGTGGACAATGGCGCGATGCGCTTCACCATCGTGCCCACCCGCGGCTTCGAAATCTGGAAAGCGCAGGCCGGCCGCCTGAGGCTGGGCTGGGATTCGCCGATCGGGGAGATCATCCATCCCTCTTATATCCGGCTGACCGACAATGGCGGCCAGGGCTGGGTGGCCGGCTTTGGCGGTCTGATGGTGCGCGGGGGTCTGGCCTCCTTCGGCTCGCCCGTCCAGGACGGCAATCAGCAACTGTCGCTGCATGGGCATGTGGACTACCTGCCCGCCAGTTTCGTCAGCGTGCGTTATGAGGCGTCACCGCAGCCGCGCCTGGTCTTCCGTGGCATCGTAAACGACATCCAGACCTTCGGGCCCCAGCTGCGCCTGACCTCGGAAATTTCCACGCCCATCGGCAAACCGGAAGTCAGCTTCGACGATGTGATCACCAACCTGTCGGACGTGCCCCAGGAGATGGAGCTGCTCTATCACACCAATTTCGGCACCCCGATCCTGGGCGCGGGCGCTGAGTTCGTGGCGCCGCTCAAATGGGTGGCGCCGATGAATCCGGCCTCTGCCGTGGGCGGCCTCAAGGACTGGAACCGCTATAGCGGTCCGCATCCGTCCGGCTATGTCGCCAAGGTCTTCAACATGCAGCTTCAGACCGACGCCAAGGGCATGACCCAGGCCATGCTGAAAGCGCCGGACGGCGCGAGCGGCGTCGCCATGCGTTTCGACACCAAGGGCCTGCCTTACATGTCGCTATGGAAGAACGAGATTTCGCCCAAGGCCGGCTATGTCACCGGTCTTGAGCCGGGCACCGGCTTTCCCAATGCCCGCCCGGTGGAACGGGCTGCCGGCCGCGTGCCCAAGCTGCCGGGCGGCGGGACCTATCGGGTGCATCTGACGATCGCCGCCTTGCCGGCCAAGGCCGATGTGGACCGCGCCGCCGCCGAGATTCAGGCGCTGACCAAATCGGCGCCCGAAATCCGGCAGAAGCCTACGGGGCCTTAGGAGCCGGGGCCGGTACCTTGCTCTGTTCGAAACGGCCAAGCAGACAGATCTGACCCGACTGCAGCACCCGGATGGTCTGCTGGTTCTCGCAGATATCGTTGACGCCATGCAGAACCCAGACAAAGCCGTTGAACTTGAGGTCGCTGCAGACGCCCTGAAGGCGATTCACCAGCACACGCCCGTCGCGCATCTTCAAGGTCAGAAGCTTGCCGTCGTTGGAGGGCGTCGTATTGACGATATCCCGTTCTGAGACGCACAGCGCCTGAGCCGGTGTGACGAGGGCCGCGGCTGCGGCAGCCAGGCAAAGAGAGGCGAGGAATTTTTTCATGGGGAACCTCCTGGCGTCATTCTCCGCCAAAGCCGCGGCCGCAACAACGGCAAAAGACCCGCATCTGGCGCGGAAAACCGGGCTGTACTAGGGTCGGGCGAAATTTATTTTCCAGGGACCATGCCGGATACGCTTCAGGACCAGGTTGCCGCCATCTGGGCGCGCGCGCTGGGTGTCAAAAAAGTAAGTCCCGACGATAATTTCTTCGCCCTGGGCGGCCATTCGCTGCTGGGCGTCAAGCTGATCGCGGAAATCCAGGCGCGCACCGGCATGGAAGAGGAGTTGCGGCTGTCGGACCTGATGGAATATCCGACCTTGGGCGCCTTCACCGCCCATCTGAAGAGTCTTCAGACGGCCGAAGAATCCGGCAGCATCTAGTGTCGTGGTTTCGAAGTTCGCCAAATTATCGATATCAGCCGCGAAGCGAACTTCGAAACCATAACGACACTAGATTCAATAAATTGCTAGTGTCCTTCGATTCCGAAATTCGCCAAGAGTCCGATATAGAGATCGGGCGAATTTCGGAATCGGGACACTAGCGGCGCCAGGCTACTGTTACCACCAGGCCATCTTTCACCGCATACCGGCCTTCAAACGCCTCCGCATCCCGCCCTGCCGTGAAGCTGTTTTCACCAAGGGTGACGTGAAGGCCGTGAAAGCGCAGCACACGCTCGCGCCCCGCCTTGTGACAGGCTTCCTTGGCGCCGAAGAGAATGGTGGCAAGCCTTGACGGATCGGCCCCCCGCGCAAGCGCATCGCATTCGCCGGGATTGAACAGGCGCGGCCACAAATCTTGTGTGACGCCGCCGATCCGCTCCGCATCCACACCCAGCCCAGCGAAGTCGGCTGCGTCCGCCACGACCGCGGCGGCATAGCCCTGGGTATGCGTGATGCTGCCAACAATCCCGCCAGGCCAGACAGGTGCACCACCGTCCGCCCGCGCGATGGGACTGGCATCGCGGTTCATCCGGGCCAGGGCCGCGTGCGCGCAAGCCCTTCCCAGGGCAAAGTCGCGCCGCCGTTTTTCCGCCGCGCCGGCAACCGCGTGTTCTTCTTCCGGGTAAAGCGACAGCGCCTGGCCTTCGTCGTACAGTTCCGCACCGAACAGACCCGGCGCAAGGATGGACGCCAGCGGGCCGCTCAATCGGGTATCGTCTCTGCGAATATCTGGAACAGTGTGGCGGTGAAACTCTCCTGATCGGCCGGGCTGATCACGCCCTGGTAGAAATGCAGCGAGACCTGCGCCTCATGGGCCAGATCCATCACGTGCAGGAACAGTGGCGAGGACCGGCGCGGCCAGTCCTGGGACAGGGTGACGATGTCGGGCGGCCAGGCTGCCGCAGAACCCGGCTTGTCTCGCCGTTCGGCCTTCTCGCGCGTGGTGCCGACCGAATAATAGTTGAAAACCGCCGGGATGCGGTTGGGATAGTCGGCCGCCTCGATGCCGGGCCGCACGCAATGGGGCGCCCAGAAATGCAGGGTCGGGATGCGCAGCGCCAGCGCGGCGTCATATTCGACCATGATATCCCGCATGACCGTTTCGAAATCGGCGCTCTCGGGGGCATGAACAGCCACCGCATCGGCGCAGAACATCAGGCCCACGGTATTGGCAAGGTCCAGGGTGGTGCGCTTGTCGCCCAGGATGCGCAGCGGAAACCCCTCCATGCCCGACCAGCGCGCCATGGCCCGCGCGAAAATGGTGAGGAAGATCAGGAACGGCGTGACCTTCAACCTGTCCGCCAAAGCCCGCACCTTGTCCAGGACACGGCCCGGAATAGTGAAATTCTTCACGATGCGGATGCCATTGCCCCATTGCAGCAACCTGCCATCCGAAGGCGCCTTCATGCCAGGCTGGGCCTGATACCAACCCCGCCAATGCTCGATCAGCAACGCGCCCTGATCGCTTTCCAGAAACTGGCGCTCGGCCGTGGAGTAATCCTCATACAGCGCTGACGGCGAGGCCTGCGGCGCGCCATGATCCAGAATGTCCCGCAATTCATCGAGCACGATGTTGCGGGTGCCGGCGTCGGCGATCATGTGCGCCGAGGAGATGGCGGCCAGGCTTTCGCCGCCCGGCAAGGCAAAGACCTTGGCGCGGGTGAGCCATGTGCCTTCGATCCGGTTGAGCTGGGCGCAGAATTGCTGCGCCAGCGTCTGTGCCGCGGCCCACGCGTCTTCGGGGCCCGCGCCGCTGAGGTCCTGCTGCTCGACGACAAAGCCGTCCGCCGGGTTGAGAAAAGCGCGCAAGCCTCCGTCATGCGCTTGGAAGCGCGCGCGCAACGCGTCATAGCGCCCGATGACCCGCCGGATCGCGGCGATAACCTCCGGCACGGCGTGGGGGAAACGTCCCACCATGCTGATATTGAGGGCAACGGGTTCGCCTTCCCTGGGGGCCCCGGCAAATTGCCGCCACATCTCCTGGGCCACGGATGGCATCAGGGGCCCGACCGGGGCCCGCGCGTTCTTCAGGGCGCGCGCGGCATTGCGGCTTTTGAGATGCTCCACGATCTGATCGCGGCGCCCGCGCAGAACCTGGCGGTCGGCCTCGGTCAGCGCGCCCGCGGGCGAACGGTAGCGTATCTCGCCATCCGCCAGCGAAAGCAGGATGCCGCGATGCTCGAACTCAGCGATCAGACTCGCGATGGTCATGGACGCATGACGGCGAGGGATGCCGCCAGAATTCGACTCTTATAAAGAGACAGGCCAGCCAAGAATCACCCGTAGAAGTTGCTGGGAGTTATGACATGGCTGCGAAACACGGAAAAGAAAGAGGCGCTAGAGCAAAACCCCAGGTATCGAGGCGATCTGGTCTTCCCAGCTCTGCTCACTCTCGGAGTGGCGCGGCGTGTAGCGGCACAGTCCCATCACGTAGGCCGGCTCGCCATTGTCATTGGAAAGCGGCACATATAAATGCTCCGCATCCAGATATTCCCGGCCGCTAATATGCACCCGCCCGATAAACCGCATGGGCTGAGCGCCATCGAGGATGATGTTCATGCTCTCGATCCATCGTGGCAACAGCTCCGGCGGCACGCACTCGTCAAAAGTCTTGCCGGTGTGACTGCCCAGAACTTCCGTGACTGTCTGTCCCGCCAGACGCCAACTGAACCGTTTGGGATTTTGGACATCGCGTTCAACCAATACGATGCTACGCAGTACTTCCTTCAAATCGCGCGCTGTCATATCGGATCGTGCAGGCATGGCGCGGCCATTTGCCTTGAGGCGCCATGTCTCAAGCAGACGGTCATACATAGGCGAGGTAAAGGAGAGACTTGGATCACAGAAGTAATACCAATTCTCTCGCATCGCCTTTTGGTTGTAGGCTTTTGCGGCGGCGCTGACGTCCATAACTCCAATTTTGGAGCAAAGTACTGAACGTGCCGTAAACTAGAAGTAACATTTCTCGTCGCGCCAATGGTTAAGTAGCGCTCCCACCGCCATATTTCGAGGATTTCCGCCTCTACCGCGGTCACACCAGACAAAGGCGCCACTGCTGCGAATCTGGGGGCCGGTAACCTCAAAAGCCGATTGCCATTTATCTTGCGACACTTAGCTTTTATGGTTTCGACGCGTTAAGAATGGCAGCGACAAGGGCTATGGCAAGGCCGCAAGAGAAATTGATGGCACGGGATGCAAGTGCCAAGAAGCATGGCAGACACCAGTTGGACGAGCTTGACCCCCGTCGGGTGGCTCGGAACTTGGTGCTATTCAAGCCCGCTGAAAAGGCCATAACGGAAATCATGGATCAAGCCCGTTTGAGCATTCCCGGTCTGACCTCGACGGAGGATGTGCTCAAAGTCATGCGCCATAACTCAGACAGCGTGTTTGCTGTTTCGCGCAGGAGCAGATTCGACGAAGCCGAGGCCTGCGCCGAAGGCTTTATTGCAATGCTGCCACTGAACAAGCTGGGAGCTCAGCTGCTCGCTCTCGATGCGCTGGAAACAAACAAACCTAACCCGAAATTTCTAGCTACAGAGAATGAACGCCCAGAATTGATCTATTGGTGGGCAGTATTCGCGCCCGGTTCTCTGGCCGCCGGCATGGCGCTCTTTATGGAACGACTCAATTCGTCCCAATATTCCGGTCTAGATGTCTACGCCAGACCTGTCACAGCGGAAGGACGGAAGTTTCTTGAGGTGCTGGGCTTTACGGAGGGCGCGCGTCTCTACGGAAGTGACGCTCCGCATCTATGGGTGTTTCCGCGCCATTCTGACAAACCGCTATACGACTCTTATGTCCCCGGGGTGGCGCCGGGTAAAATTGGCATTACGGTTGCGCGAACTTTCGAAGACCTCAGCCGGGTCATTTCGATGCGCAGCGCGGTCTATATCGCCGAACAGGAATGCCCTTATGAGGAGGAGTTTGACGGCAACGATCTCGCCGCCACGCATCTGCTGGCCTATATCGGCGACGAACCTGCCGGCTGTCTGCGAATTAGATTCTTCGCCGACTTCGCAAAAATTGAACGCCTTGCCATCCGCAAGGAATTCCGGAAGAGCCGGGCCGCTTTCCAGCTGGTCCGCGCTGCGCTGAAGCTGTGTCAGAAGAAGGGTTACCGCCGCGCCTATGGCCACTCTCAGACGCGGCTGGTGAACTTCTGGGCGCGTTTCGGTTTCCACACTTTCGACGGCGGCAAAAGCCTTGTCTTCTCCGATTTCGACTATGTGGAAATGGTTGCCGAGATCGAGCCGGATCCCAATCCCATCTCGCTCGGAGCTGATCCCTATGTAATTATCCGGCCGGAAGGCCGCTGGCATGCCTCTGGTATTCTGGAAAAATCGGCGTCCCGCGACGCGACCAGCCCCTCGGTTGAAAAAAAGTAAAGATAGAGCCGACAGGGCTAACCACCGGTTGCCTGATGACAAGGGCACTTCTCTAAAGTAGCTTGAACTATACTCAGCCGGCGTGCGCGCCTGCGAGGTTGGGGGATGTATGGAACTCGGTAGGCTGGTTGCCGCCCTTCCCGGAAAGAAGGGGGTAACCCACACCTTTGAACGCGGCAAGATTACGCAGCATCCCCATTCGGCCCTGCATCGCGATGTTGTGCGGGTATCCGACGCCATGCGCGCCTGGGGCGTCCGGCGCGGGATGCGGGTCGGCATCTATGCGCCCAATTCCTATCACTGGCTGGTGCATGACCTGGCGCTGATCGAGCTGGGCGCCATCTCCATGCCTTTCACCGATGACTTTGCCGGCAAGGTCAACCAGGAGCTACTCGACAAATACAATATCGCGCTGCTGCTGATCTCCAAGCGCGACGCGCGGTTGTTTCCGCAAAAGCCGGCCCATGTCGCCTTTCTCGATGCCGACAATGACGGAATCGTCGCCCTGGATCGCTCGGCGAATGACGATCCGGACGAGGCCGATCAGCACAGCCTGGTTTTTTCGTCCGGCTCGGCCGGCGGACTCAAGGGGCTGGTGATAAGCCGCAAGGGGGTGGAGATCACCCTGCCGCCCGTCATCGACGCCATCGGCATGACCAGCCGCGACCGGCTGCTGCTGTTCCTGCCCATGTCCAACTTCCAGCAGCGCAATATGTGTTACGCCGCGCTTTGGTACGACTTCGACATCATCATCACCGACTACACCCAGCTTTTTGTCGCCATGCCGGCGCTCAATCCCACGGTGCTGATCGCCCCGCCGGTGCTGTACCAGATGATCCATGCCGACTATGAAAAATATCCCGGCTGGAAAAAGGCGGCATGGACGGTCCTGGGCAACGCCCTCTCGGTTGCGCCACGCTTCCTGCGCCGGCCGCTGGCGAATCTGCTTTTCCGCGACTTCTACAAGCAGTTCGGCAGCCGCATCCGGCTTCTGGTCACCGGCATGGCGCCCATCCGCCGCCACATGGGCAAGTTCTTCAGCCGCATGCAACTGCCCCTGTCCGAATCCTACGGCATGGTGGAAGCCGGCTCGATCACCTATCGCCCCGCCGGCTCCAGGCAATATGGCTCGGTGGGAAAAGTGCTTCCCGGCATCAAACTGTCCTTCACACCAGAGAACGAAATCATCGTCGAGCGCGAGACGCCGATGACCCTGCGCTATTTCCAGTGCTCGGAGGGCGAAAACGAACGCACCTTTGTCGCCCCCGGGCGCATTGCCACCGGCGACATGGGCCGGCTGGACGAGGAGGGCAACCTGTTCCTGCTGGGCCGCAAGAAAGAACTACTGGTCACCGCCGGCGGATTGAAGGTGCATCCCGAAGTGATCGAGCAGGAACTCAACAACAGCCCCGACATATCGCATGCGGTGATCTTCCTGAAGCCGGACGCCAATCATCTGACCTGTGTGGTGGACCTGACACCGCCGGGCGGCGAGGACGTCAAAGCCCGCGTGCAGAAGTTCACCAACAGCCTGCCGGCCGCCAGGAAGGCGGCGCAATTCGTGGAAGTGATCTTCGCGACCGAGCCGTTCACCAAGGAGAACGGCATGCTGCGGCCCAATCTCAAGATCGACCGCAAGGCGATCGGCGCCCGCTACCTGTAGCCGTCACTCCACCGCAGGCGGCGGTCCGTGTGGCTGGGCCCGGTGGCAGAGCCACACCAGTACGATCCCCAGCACACACAGCCAGGCCGAGATGGTGAACATGTCCACCGAGGCCAGCAGATAGGCCTGTCCCACCATATTGCGGCTGACCGCGGCCTTGGCGGAAAGGTCGGACAGGCCAAGCTGCTGCAGCAGCGACAGAACCTGGTTGAATACCGGCGTGAAGCCCGACGTCATCTCCGCCAGCCGGCTCTGATGGAAAGCCTCCCGCCTATCCCAAAAGGTGGTGATCAGGGAAACCGAAAAGCCCGCCGCGACGATGCGGGCGAAATTGGACAGGCCCGCGGCCGCGGGCACCCGCTCCTGGGGGATGCCGTCCAGCAGAATGCTGATGGTGGCGATGAAGAAGGAGCCCGACGAAATCCCCTGCACCATCAGCGGCAGGGCAATCGCCATGAAGCTGGCATCGGCGGTCAGGCCGGCGCGCAACCAGTAGGAGACCGCCGAGGCGGCAAAGGCGATGGTGGCGATCAGCCGCGCGTCATAGCGGGCCATCAGCTTGGCCACCAGCGGCGTTACCAGCACCGCGACCGCGCCGGTGGGCGCCGAAACCAGGCCCGCCCAGGTCGCCGTGTAGCCCAGCTGGGTCTGCAGCCATAACGGGATCAGCAGCATATTGGCCAGGAAGATGCCGTTGCCGAGACAGAAGACGATCGTCCCCACGGCGAAATTGCGATTGCGGAACAGCGAAAGATCCACGACCGGATGTTCTTCGGTCAACTCCCACAGCAGGAACGCTCCGAAGCCCAGCAGGGAGATGATCGCCAGCCAGACGATGCGGCTGGATTCGAACCAGTCCTCATTCTTGCCGGTATCCAGCATCACCTGCAGCGCGCCCGCCCATACCACCAGAAGCCCCAGCCCTATTGTGTCGATGGGAAGTCTGCGCGTTTGGGTTTCGCGGGCGCCCAGATAGCCCGAGACCAGCGCCACCACCATCAACCCCACCGGCACATTGATCAGGAAGATCCAGCCCCAGTGCCAGGAGTCGGAAATATAGCCGCCCAGGATGGGGCCGCAGATCGGCGCCACCAATGTGGTGATGGACCAGATCGCCAAAGCGGTGGCGCGGCGCTGACGGGAAAAAATGGACAGCATCAGCGCCTGGGAGCCCGGAATGATCGGCCCGGACAGCGCGCCCTGCAGAATGCGGAAGGCAATCAGCGACTGAAGGCTCCAGGCGATGCCGCACAGGAACGAAGCCAGGGTGAAGCCCAGCATGGAAAGCGCGAACACCCGCACCACGCCGTAGCGCTCCATCAGCCAGCCGGTAATGGGCACGCAGATGCCATTGGCCACCACGAAGGAGGTGATGATCCAGGTGGACTGCTCGGTGGAAGCGCCCAAATCGCCCGCAATGGTGGGCAGCGAAACATTGGCGATGGTGGTGTCCAGCACCTGGGTGAAGGTGCCCATGGCCAGCGCAAAGGCGGTGACGGCCAGCGCCGCACCGCTGAGAGGCGCCTGTCCGGAAGCGCTCACCGGACGCCGTTTTCGCGCAGGATGCGCGCCACCATGGCGTCCACCTTGGCGTCGACATCCTGGCCGGTCTCGCCCCGCATCACGCCGGTGACCGGCGTGCTGGCGACGCGCGGGCCGGACTGATCATGCACGTCAACCTCGGCGGTGACGGAAAGCCCGACACGCAAGGGATTTGCTTTCAGCTCACCCTCATCCAGCGCAATGCGCACCGGCACCCGCTGCACGATCTTGATCCAGTTGCCGGAAGCATTCTGCGCCGGCAGCAGCGCGAAGGCCGAGCCGGAGCCCGCGCCCAACCCCGCGACGCGGCCATGATAGGCAACCTTGCTGCCATAGATGTCGGTGGTGATCCTGACCGGCTGGCCGATACGCATGCGAGCCAGTTGCACTTCCTTGAAATTGGCGTCCACCCAGACGTCGGAGAGCGGCACCACCGCCATCAGCGGCGCGCCCGCATTCACCCGCTGGCCCACTTGCACGGTGCGCTGGGCGATGACCCCGTCCACCGGCGCCACGATCTTCATATGCGCCAAGGTGATGGCCGCGGCGCGCAATTGCGCTTCAGCCGTCAGCACATCGGGATTGTGCGCGATGTCCACGCCGGCAATGGTGGCGCGGGCCTGGGCAAGGCCGCCTTGCGCCGAATTGACCGCCGCTTCCGCCGCGGCCACGGCATCGCGCGCATGGCCCAGCTCTTCACCCGATACGGCGCCGGCCAGCGCGCCCTGGCGGCGCTGATAATCGGCGCGTGCCTGGGCCAGCGCCACTTCCGCCTGGCGCAGCTGCGCGGAATAGGAATCGGCGCTGGCGAAATTGCCGTGCACGCCGCGCACCACCCGCGCCAGATTGGCCGCCGCCGCCCGCATCGCCACATCGGCCACCGACGGATCCATTTCGATCAAAAGCTGGCCGCGATGAACGGCTTGCGTATTGTCGGCATAAAGCGCGGTGACGGTGGCATTCTCGCGGCTGGTGACGGCCACGATATTGCCGGCGACATAAGCGTCGTCTGTGGTTTCGCTATAGCGGGCGTTGAGCCACCACCAGGCGGCATAGATCAGCGCCGCGATCACGACGACCAGGCCGAACCAGAGAAAGCCTTTGCGGCGTATCTCGGCCCGCTGGGCGCGTGCTGCGGTGACATCGCTCATCGCTTGACCTCCTGGGCCGGCGCCCGGCCATCCAGAACGGGATCAAAACCACCGCCCACCGCCAGCAGCAAGGCAATGCGCTGGCTGGCCGCGCGGGTAATCAGCACCGCCATCTGCTGGCGGGCGGACAGCAAGGTGGCCTCGGCGGCCAGCATGGGAATCTGTTCCGACAGGCCCAGGCGGTAACGCTCCCGGGCCAGATCGAAGGCGCGGGTCGCGCTGTCCACCGCCAACTGCTGCTGATGGCGCTGGTCGGCAAGGCTGGCCACCTCGGTCAGGGCGTCCGCGGTCTGATGCACCGCCGCCACCACCGCGCCATTGTAATCGGCCACGGCCGCATCCAGATCCGCGGTGGCATACGCATACTGGGCGCGGACGCGGCCGGCGTCGAACACCGGCAGATGGATGGCCGGTCCCGCGCTCATCACCAAGGCATCGCCGGTAAACATCTTGTCCAGGCCGACGGCCTGGAATCCGATCGCAGCCGCCAGATCGATGTTGGGATAGAAATCGGCATGGGCGGCGTCGCGGCCATGCAGAGCGGCGCTGATGCGAGCATGGGCCGCCAGAATATCTGGCCGCCGCGCCAGAAGATCGGCCGGCAGATGTTCCGGCAGCGGCAGCGCGCTTTCCACCGCTGCGGAGGGACGGGTGATGTCGCCATAGACATTGGCGCCCTCCCCGATCAAGGCGGCGATGGTATGGATGCCCAGATCGCGCGCCGCTTCGGCCCGCCGCAATTCCATCCGTGACGTGGCCAGAAGCGCCTTGGCCTGTTCCAACGAGGCTTCGTTCTCAAGACCGGCGGTGACCCGGCTCTGGGTCAGATCCAGAATGGCCTGCCGTTCCGTCACCGTCTGGGTTGCGATGTCGATATTGTCCCAGGCCAGCAACAGATCCACATAGGACTGCGCGAACTGGCCGGCCAGCGCCAGCTTCGCGGCGCTGGCATCCAGCGCAGCGGCTTCGCTGGCGGAGCGGGCGCGCTCGATCAGCGCCGCCTGCTTGCCCCAGAAATCCAGCGACCAGCGCAGCCGCGCCTGTGCATCGCCCACCCATTGCCACGAGCCGCCGAAGGGGCGCGGATAGAGATAGTCGTTGCTGAGAAGCTGGCGCGTTTCAGTGGCATCGATATTGAGGTTGGGATAGGTGCCCGTGCGCGCCACGGACAGCTCAGCCTCAGCCGCACGGATGCGCGCCAGCGCGCCCTGCAAGGTAGGATTGCCGGCCAGCAGCTTGGTCACCAGCCGGTCGAGCTGCGGATCGTTGAACGCCTTCCACCATTCAGGCTGAGGTCGCGGCGCGGCTTGCGCGCTCAAGCCCAGGCTCTGGGGCGCGATCTCGGTCTGCGATGGCGTGGTGGGCGGGGCCTCGACGCAAGCCGCGAGCGGCAGCGCCAGAAGCAGGGCCCAGCTTTTCTTCACGTTTGTCCCCGGCAGTCAGCAGGCCAGTTTCGCCCGATTCGCCTTTTCTTAAGGTTACTACAGGACTTGCGAGATAAGTACCTGAAACTCCGCCGCTATTTTGGTTTCCGCATCCGGTCGGCCAGGGCGATGGCGCCGAAGATCACGATCAGATAAAGCGGAATGAGCGCCACGGCCCGGAACGAGGCCGCCGCCGCCGCGGTCAGAATGTCGTGGAGTTCCTGGCCCTGCGCGTTGGCCGCAAGCTGGGCATCGCCATGGGCGGCGGCCAGCTTGGCGCGGTCATAGATCGCGCCCAGGGTGGGCAGCACGACATAGGTGGAAAGCGCGCCCGCCGAGCCCATCAGCCCGAACACCATGGTGCCGCTGCGCGGATAGCGTTCGGCGACGGTGGCCAGCATGGTCGGCCAGAAGTAACAGACCCCGAAGCCCCAACCGGTGGCGGCGATCAGCGCGCCGACCGGACCCTGCGCCAGGCTGAGGCCATAAAGCCCGGCGGTGGCGAAGGCGGCGGAAAAAATCAGCAGGCCGACATTGCTCAGCCGCTTGACCAGCGGCCCCGCGAAATGGCGCATCACGAACATCAACCCGCTGACATAGGCGAGCAGTAGGATGCCGCGCATGCCCACGATCTGGGACAGCGCCACATCCACCCATTGGCCGGGCGCGAATTCGGTGGAGGCCGTGAACATCATCAGCACCACCCAGAGGAAGATGGTGGGGCTCTGCAAGGTGGCGCGGATCATCTCGCCTGGCGTCACCGGCGCGTCGGTGGAGAGGCTGACGTCGGGCAGTCTTTCCTTCATCGCCATAATGCCGAAGATCACGCACAAGAGGCCCAGCGGCACATACATCAGCCGCCAGGAAAGGCCGGCCTGGTCACCGAAAATGCCGATCAATGAACCAGCCACAACGCCGGCCGGATACCAGGCATGCAGGATGGAAAGACGGCTGACGCGATCTTCGGGATAAAGCGCGCTGGTGAGCGGATTGATCACCGTCTCCACCAGGCCCCAGCCCAGCCCCTGCACCAGCATGCCGATCAAGAGGCCGTGATAGGGCGAGACGCCCAGCGAGCCGGCATGGCCGACGATGACGAATCCTAGAAACAGCAGCACGGCGGCGGCCACCAGGGCGCGGCCAAACCCGACGCGCGCCAAAACGGCGCTGACCAGGAACAGGGTAATGGCGAAACCGGCAAAAGCCGCGCCCAGCACGGTGCCGATCATCTCTCCCGCCCGCGCCTTGTCGAGGGCATCGAGGTAGTCGGCACGCATATGCACGGCGGTGGCGGCGCGCAGCGACACGGCGGCGCCCGCCGTGAACAGCGCCATCAGGGCCAGGACAAAGATACGGCCGCGGTTGAGCGGCGCGGCACTGGCCGCATCGTCTATGATCATTTTGTCATGGCCGGGTTTTCCCGCACCCCTCCCCAGTATTCCAAGCCTAGCACAGGCCCATCGCTTCCCGTAAAGTCGCGCCCATGCCTCTTCATCCCGATGCCGCCTTGGCCATTCAGCGGGCCGGCGACCTGCCGACCAATCTGTCCCCCGACGAACTGCGCGTCGCCTATGAGCGTCAGCGTTTGACCTTGCTGCCGGAAAAGCCGGCGGTGGCGATCACCTATGAGCTTGCCATCCCCAGCGACTATGGTCCCGTTCCGGCGCGCTTCTATCGCCCGATCAAGGACAAAAGGCCCTGTCCGCTGCTGGTCTATTTTCATGGCGGCGGCTTCATGCTGGGAACGCTGGCGCTCTACGACACCACCTGCCGCCGGCTGGCGGTGCAGAGCGGCTGCGCGGTGCTGTCGGTGCATTATCGCCTGGCGCCGGAGACGCAGTTTCCCGGCGCGGTGTTCGATGCCTATGCCGCCACCCGCTGGGCGTCGGACAATGCAGAACTGCTCAACATCGACCGGGCGAAGATCGCGGTGGGCGGCGACAGCGCCGGCGGCAATCTGGCCGCGGTGGTGGCGCAGATCGCGCTGGACTCGGAAGATCTCGATGTGGCGCTGCAGCTTCTGATCTATCCCATGACCGACCAGAGCCGCCCCTATCCCTCTTACGAGCGCAACGCCAGCGGCTACATGCTGACCACGGCGGCGCTGAACTGGTTCATGGACAACTACATTCCCGATCACGCCGATCGCAAGGACCCGATGGCCTCGCCTATGCTGCGGCCCGATCTGAAAGGATTGCCGCCGGCGCTGATCATCTCGGCGGAATTCGATCCCCTGGTGGATGAGAATGAAGCCTATGCCAACCGGATGAAAGAGGCGGGCGTTCCCACCCACTATGTCTGCTTTCCCGGCATGATCCATCCCTTCTTCACCCTGGGCGGCGTGGTCGCGGACACCAAAAAGGCCGAGGCGCTGGTGGCGGAACATCTTCGCAAACTGGCGCGATCATGAAAAAGCTCGTTTGGGTTCTGGCGCTGCTGTCGGCGCTTCCGGCGGCGGCCTGGGCGCGCGACTTCACCAGTCAGATCAGCGAGGCCAGCGAGATCGCGAAACTGCGGCCGGAATTCAAGGTGCCGGACGAGCCCAACCAGCTTTTCTATGTTCAGCGTTCGCCCAATTCCAACACGGTGATCTATGCCGCCAACTTGGACGCCAAGGGCAATCTGAATGCATCCGCGCCGGTAGAGGCCTTCTGGCGCAAGTTCAACATCGATGGCAGCAAGCAGCCGCTGAACTTCATCGAGCGTATGACCGCTTATGGCGTGAAGCTGGACCGAGGCAAAGCCGGCCAGCCCGTGACCTTCAGCATCGCCGCCCTGCCCGAGCGCAAGCTCACCGTCTCACTGGACGGTGAGCGTCGGCCCCAGGCGCTGATGCAGATCGGCAGCCACAGAGTGAAGGTCGCCTATGTCTATCTGCATGTCGTGGAAGGCGGACTGATGCCCAGCGTGCCGGACCTGGATATCTTCGGCACCGATATCGCCAGCGGCAAGGCGATCCACGAGCACCTTATCCAGAAGTAGCGCCCTGTTCCGCAGCCGCATCCGCGTAGTGCGGCGTGTCTTGCAAGCGCACGCCCAGGCCGCGCTTCTTCTGAAGCACCACCAGCACCCGCGCCAGGCCCGCCAGCAGCAGCAGCGGTGCCAACCAGCCGGCCCAGAACGGCGCGATGTAACCGAACTCGCCCATCAGGATGAATGCTTTGGAGGCGAAATGGGCCAGATAGCCCGCCAGCAGCACCGCCACCAGCGCGAACCAGCGCGTGGCATAGGCGAAATAATGCAGCGACAGGGCCGCTCCCATCAGCGCCATCAGGACGGTGAACACCGCCTCGCCGAAATCCAGCTGCAGCCGGGTCTTATAGCCGCTGAGGTCCTGGGACATGATCTGGGCATGCGCCAGGATGCGCAGGTCCCCCAGATACAGATATTGCGGCGACAGGCCGAGATTGCGCAGCCACAGGTCGTTCAGGTTCATGGAAATGGTGCGGCTGTCGAAGCGCATTTCCTTTTCCCGGGGCGCCCCGCGCGTCGAAAGCACATCGCCCCGATCGGTGGAATCGGCGCGCCAGTAGCGGCCGTCCGTCAGACGCCACAAATTCCGGCCCATCGGCTGTGCGACGGCGGCGGTGTCCACTTCCGCCAGATGGCCTTCGCTGTCCAGCCGGTAGATGGTGACATCGTGCAGTTTCAGCGGCGGCCCATATTCGATCTCCCCACGCAGCAACCCGTCCGGCAGGGCAATCCAGTGCATGCCGCCCGACTGGCCGCGGTCCAGGCGAATGCCTTCCCGCCCCAGCCGCTCGGCCATTTGCACATGAATGGCAGCGGGCCTTGCAAAAACGTCCAGCCCAAAGAGAAAGGCGCCGATCAGAAGCCCGGCAAACAGTGCCGGCATCAGACAGAAAAGCGGCGAGCGACCGCTGTTCCAGATCAGCAGGCGCTCGCGGGATTCGGTGAAGGCGCTCTCGCTCCACACCACACCCAGGAAAGCCGCGAAGGGAACGAAGGGCGGCAGCAGGTCGGGCAGGCGCAAGGCAGCCAGGCGCAGCAGCGAGAAAATCACCCGCAGCGGGCCGCCATTGAACAAAGCCACCTGCGGCAACAGATCGATGGCCAGCGCCACCGTCATCAGCGCCGCGGAAACCATCACCGTGTGGCGCAGATAGGCGCCCAGCATATAGCGGGAATAAAGCCCGAAAGGCGCCAGATGGATCGGCTGGGCGCCCGTACGGGTGGGCGCGGTCATGAGCGCGCCAGTTGCGGGCGCACGAACTCGGCATGGCGCCACACGATGAGGGTGAAGGCGCCATAGGCGACGACGCCATAAAGAACAAGCACCGGCAGCAGCGCGCCGGCGACGCTGAGCGGTGCCACGCTGGTGATCACCCATTCGCAGAGAAGATTGACTGCCATCAGGCCCAGGCACGAAAGCGGCAGCGCAAACCAGTTCGTGGTGCGATTGGTGAGAGCGACACCGAGGAGCGCCACCAGTGGCGCCAGAAACGACAACAGACTGCGGGAAAAGCGCTCGGCCAACAGGCGCATCTGCGCGGCACGGGCGTCGGGAGAGTGATAATCCGGCACGAAGAGCTGCTCAAACACCGTCTGCTCCACGGTGTTGCTGCTGCGAGCGGTGAAAGGCAGCAGCTGGTCCACCATCATCAGTTGGCTCATGTCCCGCACCTTCATGGTGATGGGCGGAGCATCCGTCAGCGTGCCGGGACAGTTGGTGCATTTGACCGGGCCGGCCGTGCCGCCCAGCGGATGGGCATCGGCAAAGGTGTGGGAGGTGAAATCGCTGAGATTGAGCACGATGCGGCCGCTGAGATCGGGTCCGTCCAGCCGGGCCTGCGCCGCCGTCACGATGCGCGACGTGTTGGGCCCAATCTGCTGATAGACGAACAGGGTGCGGTCCTTGCCCGGCGCGGCCTTGGCCTTGCCGCTGGCATCGATCGTCGGCACCTGGCCCGGCGCCGCGGGTGGCGGCGCGCCGCCTTCCACGCGCTCCATGGCATAGGCCACATAAGAGGGGAAATAATAGAACTCGTTCTTGGCCACGCCTTTTTTCAGCGAGCGCAATTCCGAGCTGAACAGGATCGAGCGCTGGGCATAGCGCGACATCGGATCGAGCAATCCGGAGCCGATGGCGCTGGTGACTTGTCCCGCCAGCGCCACGATCAGCACCAGAACGCCCAGCTGATAAGGACCAAGCCCCGATGCGAACAGCACCAGGATCTCGCGGTTCTCCCGCATCCTGAGCAAGGTCATGTAGCTCGCCATCAGAATGGCGACGGCAAGCGCCAGGTCGAAAATCTCGGTGGAGGTGCAGGCCAGCACCAGGGCGATGCCGGAGAGGTCGGCCTCGTGCCGCACCGCGTCGCGGAACACCCAGGTGAAATGCTCGGCCAGGAAAATCGCCTCGATCAGGATGATCACCGCCAGCGCCTGGCTGGCGATGCGATGAAAGAAGCCCCTGGCATATTTGCCGCGCAGGAAGTGCCCCAAAGTCACTGTCAGAGGCGTGATGCGCGCGACGCCTGAGGTTGGGGGGCTGCCGGCGATGCTGCTATCGCTCAAAGCCGGAATTCCTCGCCCAGATAGACCCGCCGCACATCTTGGTCGGCGACGATCTCGGCGACATCGCCTTCCGCCAGCACCCGGCCGCTTTCGATCACATAGGCGCGGTGCACGATGCCCAGAAGCTCGCGCGCCTTGTGGTCGGTGATCAGGACACCGATGTCGCGCTCGGCTAGGTGATGGATCATCCGGCCGATCTCCTCGGTGGCATGGGGATCGACCCCCGCGAAAGGTTCGTCCAGCATGGCGAAGCTGGGCTCGCAGGCCAGCGTGATGGCGATCTCGCAGCGGCGGCGCTGCCCGCCCGACAAATCGCCCACCTTCTTGGCCTTGAGGTCTCCCAGCCGGAATTCCGCCAAGAGGTCGTCCATCTTCTGCTTGCGGGCGGCAGAAGCGGCCAGCCGCGCCTCCAGCACCAGCCGGATATTCTGTTCCACCGTCAGGCCGCGCGGCACGAAGGGGGCTTGCGGCAGATAGGCGATGCCGAACCGGGCGCGGTCATAGAAAGGCATGGCGGTGACGTTGTGACCGTCCAGGACGATGGCTCCGGCGTCGGGCCGGATCATGCCGGTCAGCATCTGGAAGGTGGTGGTCTTGCCCGCGCCATTGGGTCCGAGCAGCCCGACCACTTCGCCCCGTTCCAGCTGCAGCGTCACCTCTTCGATCACCCGGCGTCCGGCGAAAGCCTTCACCAGATGCTGCGCTGAAAGCATGGCTTGCTCTTCGAATCTTCGGGCCGAATCTGTGAGGCAGGACGGCCGGATAAGCAGCCCCTGGAACCCTGACCGGCGGCTGTTTTCGCCTTTATAAGGATACTATGACGCAGGTTCTGGGCTGTACAGCAAAGGGCATGAAACCGCCGTGGACTGAACAAATGCTACCGAATGTTACTTCGGGATTGGCGCGAAACGGGGAAATATGCGAGTCCCATTAACCTATCACCAGCGAATCAGTGGTTGTGATAGGCCCATGAATACGATTTTTGGGGCCTGGCAGAGACACTTACCGTGATGGCGAAGGTTGTGGCATACAGATTTCGCGTTATGCTTCGGCTCGCGGTCAACCGGCCGCGGGGAGCAGACGCCGAGCAGCATAATATTGAGGGGCAATGACGACTCATTCCGCGGCCGCTGAGCAACCGGCGGTCCCTGCTGAAAATGAGCAGTCGAAGCGCAAAAGCGTCGTTGACGATTTTGCTGGCTATCGCGCTTTGCGCCGCCGCATCGAAGACATGCAGGCCGCCGGGCTGGAAAACCCTTTCTTTCAGCCGCGTGACGGCGTCAGCCACAGCATTATCCGCCGCCATGAAAAGAGCCTGGTCAGCTTTTCGGGCTATAACTATCTGGGCCTGAACGGTCATCCGGCTGTCATCGCCGCCGCCAAGAACGCCATAGACAAATACGGCACCTCCGCCTCGGCCAGCCGCATCGTGGCCGGCCAGATCGATCTGCATGGCGAGCTGGAACGCAAGCTGGCCAACTTCCTGGGAACCGAGGATGCCCTGATCCTGATCAGCGGCTATCTCACCAATGTCAGCGTCATCTCTCACCTTCTGGCCCGGCCGGATGCGGTGATCTATGACAGCGGTGCCCATAACAGCATCATCACCGGCGCCCGCCTGTCGGGCGCGCGCACCTTCACCTACCCCAATGGCGGCTGGGACGGGCTGGACGAACTGCTGGACAAGGAACGCGCCGGCTTCCGCCGCGGCCTGATCGTGGCCGAAGGCGTCTACAGCATGGACGGCCAGATCCTGGACCTGAAGCGCGCGGTGGAAACCAAGAAGCGCCACGACCTGCTGCTGATGGTGGACGAAGCCCACAGCTTCGGCATCGTGGGCAATACCGGGCGCGGTGTGTGCGAAGCCGCCGGCATGCCGGTGGACAGCATCGACGTCTATATGGGCACCTTGTCCAAGACGCTGGCTTCCAGCGGCGGCTATATCGCCGGCGACCGCGGCCTGATCGAATATATGCGTTATCTCTGCCCGGGCCTGGTCTTCAGCGTGGGTCTGGCACCCGCCGACACCGCCGCGGCCTTGGCGGCGCTGGATATTCTGGAGCGGGAACCCCACCGGCCCCGGCGCCTGCGTGAGCGCGCCCGCTTCTTCCGCCAGGTGGCGCGCGAGCATGGCCTGACCGTCTGCGGCGATGAAGAATCGCCCGTCGCCTCCCTGATCGTGGGCGACGACAAGCTGGCGGTGGCGCTGTCGGCCGGCCTTCTGGCGCGCGGCATCGAGGTGCAGCCCATCGTGCGCCCGGCGGTTTCCGCCACCACGGCCCGGCTGCGTTTCTTCCTCACCGCCAATCATACCGAAGAGCAGATTCTGGAGACGGTGCCGGTGGTGGCCCAGCAACTGGAAAAGCTGCGCCGCGGCGTCGAATAGCGCGTGAACGGCGTTAAAGACGCCCGCCCGCTCAGGGTTGCGCTGGTCACAAGCTCCTACAATTTCATTGCCGATGGCGTGGCGCTGACCTTGAACCGGCTGGTCGGTTGGCTGGAGGCGCAAGGCGTCACCGTCAAGGTGTTTGCGCCCACCGCCGATGAGCCGGCTTTCGCGCACCAGGGTGAGCTTGTTTCGGTGCCGTCCTTCCCTTTGCCCGGCCGTCCCGAGTACCGGCTGGCCTTGGGCATGGCCGGCTTTGTCCAGCGGCAGCTGCTGGATTTCCAGCCCGACCTGATCCACATCGCGGTGCCCGACCTGCTGGGCCTGGCGGCGCTGAAACTGGCGCGCAAGCACGGCATTCCCGCCGTGGCCAGCTATCACACCCGTTATGAGACCTATCTCAGGCACTATTGGTACCTGGCCTGGCTGGAAAAGCCGCTGAAGCGCTATCTGGGCTGGTTCTACGGCCAATGCCGCGAAGTCTATGTGCCCTCGGAGTCGGTGCGCGAGGTGCTGCTGGCCGACGGCCTGAAAGACAATTTCAAACCCTGGCCGCGCGGTATCGATACGGCGCGGTTTGATCCGCAAAAGCGCAGCGCCGCCTGGCGCGCGCACCATGGCATCGGCGCCGACGAGACGGTGGTGCTGCATGTCTCGCGCCTGGTGCGGGAGAAACGGCTAGATACGTTGACCGCGGCGCTGGGTGGCATCACCGCGCCGCATCGCGCCGTGATCGTGGGCGACGGCCCGGATCGCGCCCTTGCCGAGCGCGCCTTGCCGCACGCCATTTTCACCGGCTTCCTGAACGGGGCGGAGCTGGCGGCGGCCTATGCCTCCTGCGACCTCTTCGTCTTTCCCAGCGACAGCGAAAGCTTCGGCAATGTCACCCTGGAGGCAATGGCCTCGGGCCTGCCATGCGTCTGCGCCGACGCCACCGGCAGCCGCTCGCTGGTGGTGTTCGGCGAGACCGGATATCTCGCCCCTGCCGACGACGCGGGCGCCTTTGCCGGCTTCCTGACCGCCCTGGTCAACGATGCGGGTCTGCGTCATCGCATGGGCGCGGCGGGCCGCGCGCGCGCCCTCACCTTTTCCTGGGACGAGACCATGGCGCGGCTGCTCTGCTATTATCGCGCGCTGGCCGGAGCCTAGTGTCGTGGTTTCGAAGTTCGCAATCATCGACATCACGCACGGGGCGAGCTTCGAAACCAGAACGACACTAGGAATTAATAAATTGCTTGCGTACTTCGATTCCGAAATTCGCCCGGAGATTGGTATAGGGACCATGCGAATTTCGGAATCGGGACACTAGCCCGTGAAGATCGTTGATGTGTGCGAGTTCTATTCGCCGACGGGTGGCGGCGTACGCCGCTACATCAACCAGAAGCTGGAGCTGGCGGCACGTTTCGGCCATCAGCTGACTGTCATTGCGCCCGGCGCGGAAACCCGCATGGAAAAAGCCCATGGCGGCGCCATCGCCTGGATCAAGAGCCCGCACCTGCCCTTCGACCGCAATTACCGGATGTTCTGGAACGCCAGCCAGGTGTGGAAGGCGCTGGATGCGCTGCAGCCCGATCTGGTGGAAGGCTCCTCGCCCTGGCGCGGCGGCTGGCTGGCGGCGCGCTGGCCTGGCAAGGCGGTGAAGGTCTTCTTCATGCATGCCGATCCGGTGGCGGTCTATCCCCAGACCTTCCTCGGCGGCCTGTTGGGGCCGGAGCGGGTGGACCGGCTGTTCGGCTTTTTCTGGAGATATCTTAACCGCCTCAACAGCAACTACGATGCGGCCATCGTCACCAATCCGGCGCTCAAGGAGCGCTTCGCCGGCTTCGGCCTGGAGAATATCCAGGTGGCGCCCTTCGGCGTGGAGCGCAGCAAATTCTCGCTCGCCTTTCGCGACCTGACGGCGCGGCGCGAGATGCTGGCGACCTGCGGCCTTCCCAACGACGCCGCCCTGCTGATCGCGGTGGGACGGCATCATCCCGAGAAGCGGCTGCGCACCATTATCCAGGCGGTGACGCGGGCGCAACGCACGCGCAAGATCGGGCTTTACATTGCCGGCGACGGCTTCCTGCGCGCCTCGGTCGAGCGCTGGGCGCTGAATGGGCGCAATGTCTATGTCGCGGGCCAGATCAATGACGCGGATCAGTTGGCCACCGTGATGGCATCCGCCGACGCCTTGATCCACGGCTCGGCGGCGGAAACCTTCGGCCTGGTGCTAGCGGAAGCGCTCTGTTCCGGCACGCCGCTGGTGATCCCCGATGCCGGGGCCAGCGCCACCTTTGCCGGCCCCGGCTATGCCGAGACCTATCGCGCCGGCGATGCGGCGGAAGGGGCAGCCGCGATCCTGCGGCTTCTCTCCGGCGATCGCGCGGCGCAATCCAAAGCCGCGCTGGCCGCGGCCGACGCACAGGTCTTCACCGTGGAACAGCATTTCGCCAAGCTGTTCGAGATCTATGAGCGGATCGTGGCCGACCGTTCGACGCGGTAGAGCGTGTACCAGTAAAGCGGCAGCAGCTTCAGAAACCTGTGGCGTGCCGCAAATTCGGTGTAGCCGGCGATATAATCGGCACCCGCTTGGGCCTTGCCAAAACGCGCCAGAGGAAACTCGGAATAGAGCAAGGCCGCATGCGCGTGCCGAGGCAGCGGTGGCGGCACGGGTGTGTCGCTGATCAGATAGACCGGCCCATCATCCAGCAGCGATGACAGCCGCGCGGCATCCAGCTTTTCAGACCTGAAGCCGGCCGGCCGATAGAGCGGATAAGACTGGAATGGCGTACCCAGGCTGTACACCGTGCCCGGCCCGTGGCGGTAAAGATATTCCGCCATCGGCATGTGCGGGCGCACGCCGAACGGGTAGAGCGCAAAATAGATCATCGCCGCGACGGAAATGGCGGTGACGGCTTTCGCTGCCACGCCCTTGCGCCAGCTCCACAGCCGCTCGAATGCCTCATGCCAGCGCGGCAGGCGCGGCGAAAAGCCCAGCACCGGGAACGCGGTGGCCAGGATCGCCAGCGGAAACAGGAAGCGCGCTTCCTTGTGCGCGATGAACAGATGGGCCAAAACAAACGGCAATGTCGCCCAGGTCACGACATGGCGGGTATTGCGCAGCCACATCGCCACCATACCCGCCATCAGCACCAGGGTGATGGCAAAGAAGATCTGCGCCGGCAGCAGATAGAGATAGGCAAAGACCGGCTCGCGGCCGAACTGATGCGCGGCCACGCCCTGCACCAGATTGACGTCGACATAGCCCAGCGGCGGAAAGACCCAGGCACCATAGCCCCAATGGTCGGCACCTGCACCGATCGCCAGCGCCGCCACGCCGCCACCAAGAAAAGCCGCCAGGCCCGCAACGCGAACGCGTGCCATCACCGCCAGCCAGGCGAACAGGCCCAGGCCCATAAGACCGGTCTGATAGCGGGACTCGAAGGCCAGGCCGCACAACAGTCCCGCCAGCGCCAGACGCGGGGCTGTCTTTGCGCCCAGCGCCGCGGCCAGGCCCAGCGCGAAAAAGCCCGCCGAAAATGTCTCCGACGAGGTGCGCACGAACAGATAGGGCAGAAAGCCGAATAGCGGCAGATAGCGCAAAAACGCCCGCTTCTCGTCCTGGCCCTCGACAGTCGGCAGGATGGCGCGGACAAAGGCGGCCAGCGCCGCCAGCGAGAACAGGCCGGTCAACAGCCGCAGCACAAAGACAATGGTGAACATGTCCGTCAGGCCTAGCGCCCGCAGCGGCCAGGCAATCAGGAAATAGAGCAGCGGCTGGAACCAGGGCCGGATGCGGGCGGCAAATTCCCAGGGCAGCTCGGCCGCCGGGGTGATGCCCAGCTTGAACCCCATGAACTCCAGCACCTGGTAATGCTCATCGGGGAAATAGAAGGTGTTGCTGAACCAGGCGGTGACGATCGTCACGACGGCCAGGATCACCAGACTGCGGCGCAGTTCTCTATCCATGGGTCAGACTGTCAAACCAGTCGAGATACGCCCTCGCGCAGGCGCGCGGTTCGAAAGGCGCGGCCATGGCTTTCAGCTTTTCGGGCGTCGCAGGCTGCGCCAGCACCTCCATGACCGCCGCGGCCAATTGCGTGGGATGGCGCGAGGCCACGATACGGCCGGTCTCCGGCGCCGCGATCAGATCGTGCAGCAGGAAGGAACAATCGGCGCTGACCACCGGCAATCCTTGCGCCAAAGCTTCCACCGCCACCGCCGGGCCGCCCTCATAATGCGAGGTGATCAGCAACATATCTGCGTCGGCCAGATAGGGCTCGATCGCCGCGACATGACCCTGGAGCGTGACGCGATCCTGAAGGCCCAGCGCGTGGACGCGCTGCTCCATAGCGGGCAGCAGGCTACCCTCGCCCAGCATGGTCAGATGCAACCCCTTTGCCGCGGCGATGACATCCAGCGCCAGCAGAGGATCCTTCTGCCGCTCCAGCCGGCCGATCCACAGAATGCGCTTACCGGTCCGTGAACGCGCCGGCACCGGCTGGATATAAACCGGATCATGCAGCGCGACGACATTGCGGCCGGGCAGCATCTCTTGCAGCTGGCGCCGCAGCCCCTGGTTCATGGCGGCAAATCCGGTGACGCCCCGCGTGAGCCAGCGGAAAATACCGCCCGCCAACGGCACACCCGGCACCGGCGGGTTGGAGATCTTGAGCGCGATCGGCGCCCGCGTCGCGGCCCGCAAGCCGTTGGCCAGAGCCGCGTGGAAATTGCCGGGCAGGAAAATGATGTCCGGGTGCAAGCCGTCCAGCCGCCCGGCCATGGCGCGCGCCAGGGAAAGCCGGGAGAACAATCCCCGCAGCACCGGCGGATCGAGCGCCACCACACGCACGCGCGGATCGGTCTCGTCGCGCAGGCCGCCATCGATGCTGCCGCACAGGATGGTGACGTCGCGTCCGGCATCGGTCCAGGCACACGCCAGGCCCAGTGCGATCCGCTCCGTGCCGCCGCGGTGAAAATCATGCAGGCAGATCAGGATGCGCCGCGCGGTCATCGGTCGCGCTCGAAGATCCAGATGGTCTCATCCAGGCTGTCATGAATATGCGCCACCGGCCACGGCCCGCGATAAGAGGCGGCATAGGCCAGGCGATAATTCAACTTTTCGCTGGTCAGGGCAGTGAAATAGAGGTGCGCGTCGCCATTGGCGAAATCGGCCCGCTGCAGCGGGGAATAGATGCGTCCCCGACCTAGCGGGACCGTCGCGCGCAGATAGCGCCGCGCCCAGACCAGGCTCAGCACAATGAAGCGGGATTGGCGGGGCGCGATGAACGGTTCCTGCCGCTCCGTAACGCCCGGCAGCGGATTGCGCAGCCGCAGATCCGTTTGCCCGATCCGGGTCACCAGCGCTTGCTGCGGAAAGCGCGGCAGAAAACAGTTCTGGCCATAGGTCTCGATCGTATCGCCGGGCTTCACATGGGCGGCAAGCCAGGCTTCGGCATCGTAGCGGGGATCCAGCAGCAGGGCCGCATTGACCGCGACGCACCAATGCAGCGCCAGCAAGGCCGTCACCCCCAGCAGCGCCCGGCCTGCCGGTCGCAGGTGGTTTTGCGCCGCAAAGGCCAGGGTGTCGGCGGCGATGCCGATATAGAAGCAGGCCAGGACGCCTTGCGGCAGCAGGAAACGGTCGTCACTGCGCAGCGCCGCAAAATTGAAGCAGAGCGTGAAAGAGATTGCCGCCAGCAGAGGCAGCGCGCCCGCCAACCGCTGCGTGCCTTTGGTGTGGGCGAAATACAGCCCCAGCCCGGCCGCCGCCAGCACCATGGGCAAGAGGCCATAGCCCCGCGCGAAATAGCCAAGCATATCCTCAAGCAGCGCGAGCCAGCCGCCTGGCCCCGACAGATATTCCGCATAGTCGCGGCTGGCAGGTCCGGCAAGGAAGGCAATGCGCCGGGCAAAACCGCCCGGATTGGTGATGGCGCCATCCACCAGCAACAACAGCAACAGCGCCACCATCGCGGCCGGCAGCAGGGTCTTCAGCACCTGCCCCGCATGGGCGCGTGGCCAGCGGTCCGAGGCGAACCACAGAAGCAGAAACAGCGGCAGGCTGAGCAGGAACAGCGCATAGGCCTGATCCTTGGTGGCGACCGCCGCCGCCGCGAACAACGCCGCCAGCCAGAAACGGCGCGGCGCTTCCTCTACCACTGCCCGCATGCACCACAGCAGCGACAGCAGCCCCCAGAACAGGTAGGGCACATCCAGATTGCTGACCTGGCCATAGTAAGTCAGCGCGAAGTTGAGCGCGCAGGCGCCGGCGGCAAACAGACCCGCCCGGCGGCCAGCGACCAATCGCGCCATCTCGCCGATGGTCCAGATGATCCCCAGCGACATCGCCAGCGCGGCCAGCCGGCCGAGAACGGCAAAATAAGTCATGTAACGAGGCTGGGTGATGGTCGCGATGACGTCATGCGGCGACAGGGATGGCGCATGCGCCAGCGCCCAGCCCGCCACCGGCAGGGACGGCAGGGCCAGCAGCAGCGCATGCAGCGGCGGATAGGTGAAATAGGCACCCGGCTTGTAGGTCAGCGCCAACGCGGTGAGGAAATTGCGCGGCGCAAAGCCGTCATCGTCCCAGCCATCGGCCGCGGGCAGGCCCCAGGCCAGCCCCGCCAGCCTCAGGCCGGCCGCCAGCATCAGGATCCAGAACATCGGGGACCGCAGCAACCGGCTCATTGCGCCTGCCATTCGCCGCGCGCCAGCAGCCAGGTAATCGTCGCCACGCTGGCAGCCAGAACCAGGTCGGCGGCGGCCAGGATCACCAGCACCGTGGCGACCGGGGTCAGCGCGATCTTGGCAAGCCCGGCCGTGGCAATGCCGGCGCCGACAAAGATCAGATCCTTGTTGGGCACCAGCGGCAGGCGCGTCACCACCAGCCGCAAGGTGACGAACTGGAGGGAGGCGATGGCGGACGGCAGCGCGCCCGACAGTTCCCACAGTCCGAATTCAACGGCCAGCACCATGGCGGCGCGGGAAAAATGGATGGCGAAGACGGTGGCGATCTGGCGGCGGGAAAGCGCGGTCAGCTTGCGGTGGCCCAGGACCAGAATGGCGGACAGGATCAATGGCACCGTGCCCGCCAGCACATAGAGCGCGACATGGGCGCCCATCACCTTTGGCAGATGCAGACCGCCGTTCGCCAACAACAAGAGCAGCAGCAGATAGACCATGGCAAGGCCGGCGCCGCCCGAGAGGATGTTGGAATCCTTGATGGCGTGCACCAACAGGCTGCGCGAGACATTGAGATGCCGCCTGGCCCAGAGGAAGAAAAAGGCCTCGCCCGAATAATCCAGCATGAAGCTGTTCATCAGCCGCTTGCGCAGGATCACCGCCAACGGCGGGCGGTTCGCGCCCCAAAGATTGCGATAAACCAGATAATCGCCCAGCGGCTGAAGAAAAAATTGCATGATCAGCAGCAGATAGAAGCCCGGATTGGCGGGCCGCGCCTCCCAGATCTGTCGCCAGCCCAGCGCGGTCAGCCGGTGTCCGATCACGGCCAGCAGCAAAAGCGGAATACCCCATTGCAGCAGCAGCAGGCTGAGGCGGCCGACGAAGCTGGCCTTCAGCCGCGACAACAGGCCCGCTTCGGGCGCAAGGTCAGGCGAATTCATGAACGGGCCAAAACCCGGTGCAGGATAAAGCGCGGCAGCAGATTGGTTGCGGCGCGCAGGATCCGGAATTGCCACGGCACCACGATGGTGGCATCGCCGCGTGCGATGCGGCGGCTGATGACCTTCGCCGCCGCATCGGCCCCGATCAGGAAAGGCTTGGGCTGGGTCACCTGCCGGCTCATCGGCGTGTCGATGAAGCCGGGTGAGACCAGGGTCACCGTCACGCGATGTTTTGCCAGCCTCAGGCGCAAGGCCTCGGCGAACATGCGAAGACCCGCCTTGGTGGCGGCATAGGTCGGCGCCATGGGCAGGGGATAGGATTCGGAGATCGAGCCGATCAGCACGATCTGGCCACCGCCGCGCCGGGCCATGGCATCGGCCATCAGATGCGCGCCCACCACGGGCGCCACGAAATTCACTTCCGCGATGGCGCGCGCAACCTCTGGACCTTCCGTTACCGCATCGTCCGGCGCGGTGCCGCCAAGACCGGCATTGAAGATGGCCAGATCGATCGGCGTCGCCGCATCGGCCGCCGCCAGCCTGGGTACGAAGCCCGCGCTGTCGCTGAGATCGAACAACTCGGTACGGGCTTCCGCTCCCCGCGCGCGACAGTCTTGCGCCACCTCTTCTAGGCGCGCGGCATTGCGGCCCCATAACAGAAGCGTAACGCCAGCACGCGCCTCGGCCCGCGCCAGGGCCGCGCCGATGCCGCTGGAGGCGCCCGTGATCAGGATGGTCTTTTGCCCCATGCGCGCCCGATAGTGTCCCGCCCCAATGCGGCAAATGCTTCCTACCAAATCGGGCGATGCGAGGCTATGGTTCCGCGCCTTTCAGCAAAGGAATCCGGGCCTTGAGCGCAGCAGTGGAAATTGTCCCGGTACGAAGCAAAGCCGACTGGCGCGCCTTCCACCACCTGCCCTATCGCATCTATGCCGATGACCCCAACTGGGTGGCGCCGCTGCTGCTGGAGCGGCGCTTCCACTTCGACCCCAAGCACAATCCCTATTTCCAGCACGCCAAGGCCGAGTTCTTCATCGCCCGGCGGGGCGGCGAGGTGGTGGGGCGCATCACCGCCCAGGTCGACCGGCTGCATCAGGAGCGTTACCACGACGCCGCCGGCCATTTCGGTTTCATCGAAGCGATTGACGATCAGGACGTCTTTGACGCGCTGCTGAAAGCAGCCGAGGACTGGCTGCGTGCACAGGGCATGCAGCGCGCCATCGGGCCGGTGAGTTTTTCGCTGTGGGACCAGCCGGGCCTGCTGGTCGACGGTTTCGACACCCCGCCCTATGTGATGATGAACCATCACCGCCCCTATTATGCCGGCCGCATCGCCGCCGCGGGCTACGCCAAGGCCGAGGATCTGATCGCCTACGCCTACGACCCCCAGGCCTCGACCCAGACCTGGGAGAAGCTGATGGCGCGCGCCCTGCGTGGCGGCGAGGTCACCTTGCGCAACATCCGCATGGACAAGGCGCATTTCCGGGGCGAAGTGGCGATGCTGCTGGACATCATCAACGACGCCTGGTCCGACAATTGGGGCTATGTGCCCATGACCAAGGCGGAGATTGACGATCTCGCCGGAGTCCTCAAGCTGCTGCTCAGGCCGGGCGATGTCGCCATCGCCGAATACAAGGGCGAACCGGCCGCCTTCACGGCCATCTTCCCCAATCTCAATGAAGCCATTCGCGACATGAAGGGGCGGCTGTTTCCCTTCAACTGGATCAAGCTGCTCTGGCGCATGAAGGTGAAGCGGCCGAAAACCGCGCGCATGCCGATGATGGGCGTGCGCAAGTCGCTGCAGGCCTCGCCCATCGGCGCGGCCTTGGCCCTGTCGGTGATGCGTTCGGTCCGGGATTTCAATTTCTCGCTGGGCGTCACCGGCAGCGAACTGTCCTGGATCCTGGAACGCAACACCAGAGTCCGCCATGTGATCGAGATGGTAGGCGGCAAGCCCTACAAGACCTACCGGGTGTATCAGCGGGAGATTTAGAAGCTCTCCGGATCAAAGCCGTGAATGCGGCAGACCCGCCTGGCCAGCTTGCGGAACTTCGGGTTGTGGTGGCCGCGCGCGGTTCCGGTCTCGTCCTGATAGAGATGGATCATCTCATGCGCCATGGTGGAGAGCAGCACATCGGTGGTCTTCACCAGCCCGGCGGAAATGGCGATCTCGCTGAAATCATCCCCATCGGCACGACGATGCCGGCCGCGAAAATGACCGAAGCGATCCTTGGCGCCCATCACCCGGAAGCTCACATGGTCGGCGTGTGGCAAACTCCAACTGCAAAAAGGCGGGCTGACGCGCAGATATTCATACGCGCCTTCGAGCATTTCCGGAGTGAGGGTCAGCCCTGCCATGACACCGCTAAAGTAGGCGCAAAAGCATAACGCGCAAGGCCGGGGGTGGACGCGCGGCGGGGCGTCGCGGGGGCAAGAAAAGCCCGATTTTACAGGGTTTTTCCGGGCAATCCGTGTACGGAAACAAACGTTATAATCCAGTCACATAGCAGGCCCGCGCGGACGCGGGATTCCCCCAAAAGCTGAAGGCGTCGCGGGTCTCCTGATCAAGGAGTTGGGCCAGCCGGCGCCCTTGGCCAAAGCGCTGGTAGAGGGACCCTCGACATCCTGGAAATTGCCCTTCCGCCCCGTGCCGGCCTGGACGCCATCAAGGCGATTGCCGCAAAGGTCCTGCACGCTGTGGTGGACATCCGAACCGTGGTTAACGCCGGGCAGTTCCGGGAGGCCGGGGGCTGGGCCAAGGCCCTCTGAAAAGCCGGAAAACCCATCGGAAAACCGGAGATTTCCGCCCCAATTCCGCCAGGCGAAGCCAGAGCTTTCAGCTACCGGTTGCCAGACCTTGAGGTTATAAGGGCGCCGCAAAAACGGGCCCGGACTGCTTGTCAGCACGGCCCTTTCGGGGACTATCGCATGATTCACGATCGTATGGCGGTGCTGCAGGCAATGGTGAGCCAGGGTGTGATCCCTGTCTTTTTCCATCCCGACACCGAGGTCTGCCTCAAGGTGATCCAGGCCTGCGCCAATGGTGGCGCCAAATGCATCGAGTTCACCAACCGCGGCGACTTCGCGGCCCAGACCTTTTTGGAGGTTGCGCGCCATTTCGCCAAGGCCGATCCCAGCGTCATCATGGGCGTGGGTTCGGTGGTGGATGCGCCGACGGCAGGCTTGTTCATCGCCAATGGCGCCAAGTTCGTGGTTGGCCCCATTCTCAACGCCGATGTCGCCAAGGTCTGCAACCGCCGCAAGATCCCTTACAGCCCGGGCTGCGGTTCGGCCTCGGAAATCTCCGCCGCAGAGGAACTGGGCTGCGAGATCGTCAAGGTGTTTCCGGGTTCCAGCGTCGGCGGCCCCGAATTCGTCAAGAATGTCCTGGGCCCCATGCCCTGGACCCGCATCATGCCCACCGGCGGCGTCGATACCTCCGAAGAGTCGCTGAAGAAGTGGTTCGGCGCCGGCATCGTTGCCTGCGGCATCGGCTCGAACCTGATCACCAAGGAGCTGCTGGCGGCCAAGGATTATGCCGGCATCGAGAAAAAGGTCGCCGAGACCGTCGCCCTCATCAAGCGCATCCGGGGAAAGTAAGCCATGAGCGATATCCTGAAGATCCGTCCCGCCTCCGACGTGAAATGGGACTGCGTCTCCTTCGGCGAGGTCATGCTGCGCTTCGATCCCGGTTTCGGCCGCGTGCGCACCGCGCGCCAGTTCCAGGTCTGGGAAGGCGGCGGCGAGTACAATGTCGCCCGCGCCATGCGCAAATGCTGGGGCAAGCGCGCCAGCGTCGTCACCGCCCTGCCCAGGAACGATCTGGGCTGGCTGGTGGAGGATTTCATCTGCCAGGGCGGCGTCGACACCTCGCACATCATCTGGCGCGACTTCGACGGGTTGGGCCGCAACACCCGGGTCGGCCTGAACTTCACCGAAAAGGGTTTCGGCATCCGCGCCGCTTTGGGCTGCTCGGACCGCGGCCACAGCGCCGCCTCGCAGATCCGGCCGGGCGAAGTGAACTGGGAGAAGCTGTTCGGCGAGGAAGGCGTGCGCTGGTTCCATACCGGCGGCATCTTCGCGGCGCTCGCCCCCAATACCTCCGAAGCAGTGATCGAGGCGGTGGAATGCGCGCGCAAGCACGGCACCATCGTTTCCTATGACCTCAACTACCGCGCCAGCCTGTGGAAGAGCCAAGGCGGCAAGGAAGGGGCGCAGAAGATCAACCGCAACATCGCGCAATATGTCGATGTCATGATCGGCAATGAGGAAGACTTCACCGCCTGCCTGGGCTTCGAAGTCGAGGGGCTGGATGAGCATATCTCGGCTATCGACCCGGCGAACTTCAAGAAGATGATCGCCACCGCGGTCAAGCAGTTCCCCAACTTCAAGGTCGCCGCCACCACCCTGCGCAACGCCAAGACCGCCAGCATCAATGACTGGTCCGCCATCCTTTATGCCGGCGGGCAATTCTATCAGTCGATGATGCGCGAGAATTTGGAGATCTACGATCGCGTCGGCGGCGGCGACGGCTTCGCCAGCGGCCTGGCCTATGGCTTCCTGGAAAACAAGGGGCCGCAGGCGGCGGTGGAATATGGCGCGGCGCATGGCGCGCTGGCCATGACCACGCCGGGCGACACCTCCATGGTCAACGTTGCCGAAGTCGAAGCGGTGATGAAGGGCAAGGGCGCGCGGGTTATCCGCTAAGCTCTCAAACTCACTCTCCATGGGCGGGCGTCGTTACGCTGTCGCTAACGACCCCAGCCCATCCAACTTTGCATCCAAAAAAGGAAAGTTGGATGGCCGGCTCGGAGGCCGGCCATGGTGAGTATGAGAAAATTGTCGCAGATCAGCGCTTGACGTACTTCAACACCTGCTTCTGCCCGACTTCGGCGACATAGACTGCGCCCTTGCCGTCGGCCCAGATACCTTCGCCGCCGCTGGTGGAACTGCCTTCCGGGTCGGGGTTGGTGTCGGGGATGAAGTCCGTCACCACGCCATCCTTGACGCTGCCGATGCGCACGCCGCGCCTGAAGCCCGGATGGTGGCCATAACCCTCCTTGTTCTTGGACTCGGAGTCGGTGACGTACATGATGTCGTTGCGGTCGATGACGATGCCGCTGGGCCGGCCGAACTGGGTGAACTGGCTCAGGAACTTGCCGTCCTGGGTGAAGACCTGGATGCGGTTATTGTCGCGGTCCCCGACGTAAATATTGCCTTTGGAATCCATCGCCAGGCAGTGCGGCATGCCGAACTGGCCGGGTCCCGTGCCCGATGAGCCCCACTGCTTGATGAACTTGCCGTTCGCATCGAACTTGATGATGCGGGGATGGCCCTTCAAGTCGCGGGTATGGTTTTCGGCCACAAAGAGCGTGCCGTCGGGCGTCACCAGAACCGCATTGGGTTCCGTGAACAGGTTGGGACCGCTGCCGGCGACGCCGGGCTTTCCCATGGTGCGCAGCAGCTTGCCGCCGGTGTCGAACTCCCGCACCACTTGTCCTTGCGTCTTGCTGCCTGTGCCGTCGGTCGGAACATTGTCCGCGACCCATAAGTGATCCTGTTTGTCGATGAAAAGGTCATGGGCGAACTGGAGCAGGCCCGAACCGAACGCCTTGACAAAATTGCCGTTGGCGTCGAACTCCATCACCGGATCGAGCTTGCTGCCCACACAGCTGTTGGCGGCGCAGCGGTCCACCACCCAGATATGGCCCTTGCTGTCGCCCGCCACCGCGCTGGACGAGCCCATGCTGCGGCCAGGCGGCATTTTGAAGAAGCCCGGAACTTCCTTGTAGCGATTGGTGGTGGGATTGGGCGCAGCCTTGGGCTGGTCGGTGGGCTGGGCCAGCGCCGCCAACGGCGCGACCAGAAACAGGACAAGAGCGGCGGGCTTGATCATGGTCACTTAAATCCCCTTTTTGTTGCCACGATAGCAGGTGGGTGGGTGATTCCCGGAAGCGAGAATTTTTGTACTATGTGCCCTATAAAAACACAGCAGAAGGCCATTTTGTCCTCGTTGTTGCGACAGGCTCGCAACAGTAGGCGGCTTTAAAGCCGAAATCTGGAAAAGGCTTGCACTTGCGAAATGGAGTCCTTCTAATCCCCGCCAACCGCGAAATCCCCCGCCAGGGGAATGTTTTTTCCGGAAAGGAAATACAATGAAGATCAATCCCAAGAAGTGCGTCGCCTGCGGCAACTGCACTTACGTCTGTCCGATGGGCGCCATCTATGTCGATCCGGAGCTGAAGCGGGCCACCATCAACCGTGACGAATGCGTGGAATGCTATGCCTGCTACAACGGGCTTTCCAAGGAAGTGCTGCCGCCCAGCACGGTGCGCTTCGTCCGCCGCACCCTGGCCAATTTCCGCGTCCGCTTCGAGCCGGAGCCCGACGTCTGCCCCACCACCGCCTTCGAGCCGGACCAGCTGGAATGGCCGCGCGTGGTGCGCCGCGCCTTCTCCGACCCGCGCGTGCCCCATGAATCCACCGGCGTGTCGGGCCGCGGCACCGAGGAAGTGAAGACCAACGACGTCACCGACCGCGTCGGCATCGGCCAGGTCGGCTTCACCATCGAGCTGGGCCGTCCCGGCATCGGCGCCCGCTTCCGCGACTTCCAGGAGATGAGCCGGGCCCTGGCCCAGGCGGGCGTCTCCTTCGAGAAGAACAATCCCATCACCACCCTGATGACCGACGTCAATACCGGCGACATCCGCGCCGACATCCTGAACGAAAAGGTGATGAGCGCCATCATCGAGATCAAGGTCGAGGTGGCGCGCACCGAGGAGATCATCCGCATCATCTGGGAGGTCGAAAAGCGCATCAACACCCAGGTGGTGATCGGCGTGGGCGTGCGCTGCGACGAGAATGGCGAAGAGACCATCGTCCTGCCGATCCTGCAGAAGCTGGGCTACGACCCGCAGCGCGCCAAGACCAATATCGGGCTCGGCCGCAAGGTGATCCGTGATTTGACCAACGCCGCGCCCATCGCGGCGCCGAAGGAAATGGTGACCGCATGACCAATACCCTGCACCGCTACGGCAAGGCCGAGAGCTTTGTCGACGACTACATCGTCTTTTCGCTGCCGGCCAAGAGCAAGGCGGCGGGCCAGACCGGCGACGCGCTGGCGGCCCAGAAACGCTTCATGCAGATCGCGGCGGAATACAGCCCCTGCAGCCTGGGCGATGCGCTGCATGGCGGCTCGCTGCGGCCGACCAAGAGCAAGAGCATCTTCGGCCACTGGGGCAAGCGCAACAGACCGAACTTCAAGAAGGTGCTGGCGGGCATGACCAAGGCCGGCACCATGGCCGCGGTGTTCGACAAGCGCGAAAATGCCGAAGCCTTCGTCAAGCGCATCAAGGAAGAGCAGCTTGGCCTGTCGGTGAACATCTCCTCCTCCATCGAGAACGCCAAGAATGCCTGCAAATTCGCCGGCATCCCGCGCCACTCGATCGCCTATTCGCTGGGCTTCGAGAAGGTGGGCGACAACACGCCGGGCAAGCAGGCCATCATGCTGTCCACCATGTGCGGCCACGGCATGCTGTCCATCAACCTGGCGCAGAAGATGATGAGCTTCGTCAAGGAAAACCGCCGCACGCCCAAGGAAGCGGCCGAGACCATGGCCCGCTTCTGCTCCTGCGGCATCTTCAACACCACGCGTGCGCGCCGCATCCTGGAAGATGTACGGGTGGGCGTGAAATAGCTTTATTTCCCTGCCTTGGATAAAAAGCCCGCCGGATTGCCGGCGGGCTTTTTCTATGACCTATGACCGGACAGAATTCCTCTCGCTGGCCTAAAAGGCTCAGCCACAGATGAAACCATCGAGCACATTGTCGTCACGCTGGCGCAATTCGCAGATCAAGTTGCCGTCGGAGAATTCGACATCATAGACACTGTAGGGACGCTCTCCCGAAAAGGTCTTCTCCCCGAGATAGATCGTCGCTTGTATCATACCCAAGGGGCGTAACTCGTCCGGCGTCGGAAATCTCATGATTTGAGCCTGCGCATCGACAGGCTCTGTCGGCGCGCCTTGCGTCATTTTCTGGAGCAACCGTGCAAGCAAGGCCGATTTTCCGCCGCTATCGGGCGCATTTGTGGACAAAGACAATTTTTCGCCCACGGATTTGAACGGAGCATCGGATGATATCCCAAGCCGTTCGAAAAAGAATGTTCCATCAAAATTCGAGACGGAACGAAGTGTGCCAACCATTCCAAGGCGCGTGAATGTCGATCCCCAGATCAGGCGGATAGCGCCTCTATCTAGGGAAACTGATCCTCGATCGATGAACTTGGCGCTGAGGTGCAGTCCCGGGCAATGGATCGTGAGCGCGGCACGAAACTCTTCGATGCGGCAGAAGGCGTCTATGGCGGGTCCCCATTCGATCTTGGCAAAACCGGCCGGCTTGAACCCTTCCGGCATGGTGATTTTCCACACACCGGCCAGGCTTTTGCTGCTCACGGTCACGGTTTCAGTTTGCAGGTTTGCGTCCGCGGCCATGGCGGGAACGGCCAAAGCCGTCAGCAACGCAGCGATGATGAGCTTTCGCATTGAAGCTCCAAACTCGATCGAACGGTAACAATGTACCATAAGTCGGCAAGTTGGATTCCCGCTTACGCGGGAATGACAGCGGAGGGCGAAGATCAACTACCTCATGGCACTTTCGCCGCGTCCGCTTCCTTCACAATCCGTGCCGCATCGTCCGGCAGCATGTAGCGTTGCGCCACCAGCTTGTCGGCCTGGGCCTTCACCTTGGCGACGTAAGCCGCATGACTGGGATAGCGCTCTTCCAGCGATGGCCGCGGATCGCCCTTGGCCATACGTTCCGCCTTTGTCGCGGCAAAGGGGATATAGCCGCCGATATTGTTGCAGAAACGACCCTTCTCGAAACCGGCGGCGAAGACATTCCAGCCCACATAGGTGCCCAAGGGCGCGGAAATCAGCGGTGAACGGATGCCGTCCAGCTCATTGCCGTCGGCATCGATGCGCGGCATCAGTTGCGGCACGGGTTTGACGATGCGTGGCGGGGCGACGGTGATGGTGCCCGTCATGTCGGCATAATCGAAGCTCTTGCCCAGATCATACTGATAGGTGGGGGAATAGGCCGGCCGCGGCATACCGGCGATCTTTGGAAAAGCCCGATCGTAAGCCGCCGGCGTGATCAGCCCGCCGGACGCCAAGGTTGGATAGATGCTGGCCGGCGGTTCGGTCCCCTTGGTCACCCAGTCCACCAGGCCCGCAAACACCGCCTTGTTGGTGTCGGAAGCCGGGTTGGGGTTGGAGATCAGCACACAGGCTTGCGTCGCCGGTGTCACATGATCGAAGCCGCCGCGCCCCCCATTATGCGGCGCCCCGGCATTGTAATAACGGCGCACATTGGCCGGCAGCGGGATATCGGCGCGCGCGTCGGTGCCGACAAAATCCGGACTGGCATGCAGATCCCAGAATTCGGTCGAGCCGAAGATCTCCGCGATCTTCGGACAGGTCTTGTCCTTCAGGCAGCGGTCCAGCAGGCTGTGCTTGCCCTGCCCGCGCGCGGTGTCGTTATACATGCTCCACCAGTCGGGGCCATCGCTGCCCAGCTCGTAAAGGCTCACCAGACCGCCGGGCGCGGCAAAGCGATGGTCCATGGAGAGCATGCGCGGGCCGACGATGGGATTGAGCCCGTCAAAGACGATGCGGCCATCCTCGGCGGTGTTGAATCCCAGATTGATATGGGTGCGCAGATAATTGCCGGATTGGGAAACACCGCGCCCGATCGCCCAGCGCACCTGGCCCGCCAGCGGATTGGAGGAACCGCCCTCATAGCGCAGGAAGGCGACCAGATCGCGAGTGGCGGCAAGGCCGATACCCAAAACCTTCGGATTTTTTGCGGTGAAAGCCAGGGTGTAGGCGAGCTTGGGATCGAACCCGCCTTTCACACACAGCTGCGTCAGATCCGGCTTGCCGGGAAAGGGTGTGCTGCTGCAATCGGCAAAGGTCCAGTCGCTCTTGGGCACCTCCTTCTGATCGCCGGGCCTGTCATCGGAAGTGCCGGTGTAAAGCCGCGCGCCGTCTGCCGTCGCGACTTCGAAGGTGCGGCCGGGATAGCCGCCCTGCGGCCCGCCCTTGACGGGCATGGTGGTGGTGCCGGCCGGCATATCGGTGAAGCGCACCGTGACGGGGCCGGTGACCGGCGCCGAAGGCAGATCGATGCGCTGAACGCCAGGCTTGTCATCCAGATCGCCCTGCCAGCCGCTGAGGACATTGATATGGCCCTCGCCAAGAGCGGCCGGCGCGCCCCGGCCGCGATTGGAGACGTCATAGACCAGCACGCCGGAGGTCGCGCCCGTGGGGCGGGCGATGGCGAAGGTGGCGCTATATTCGACCCGGCCGGCGGTATTCTTCGGCGCCAGCTTGATGTCGGTGATGATGGCATTGTGCGGGTCGTTCGGGTTCAGCGCGCCCCTGAAATGGCCTTCGAGCAGCTCGTAACCACCCGGCAGCGGCCCGATCTTTTCCACTGTCAGGCCAGTGACCGCGGCCTCAGCCGGCATCGCAAAAATGCACGCCAGCAGCACAATCCTAAGCTTCATCCCCGCCCTCCCTTTTTCCGGCAGCATAGCGGGTCGCGTCAGTCTGGTCAGCGGCGGCGGCGGTCCAGGCTGGCGAATTCGGCGTCGGTCAGCACCAGATCGGCAGCACGGGCATTTTCCTCCAGATGCGCCACTTTCGAGGTGCCCGGAATGGGCAGCATCACGGGCGAGCGCTTGAGTAGCCAGGCCAAAGCCACCTGTCCCGGCGTGGCGCCCTTGGCCTTGGCCAACTTGTCCAGCGCCCCGCCGGGCCGAGCCAGATCGCCGTCACCCAAGGGATAATAGGGAATGAAGCCGATGCCATTGGCCTGGCAGTAATCCACCACATCGTCGCTGTCGCGGTCGGCCAGATTGTAGCTGTTCTGGACCGTGGCCACCGGAAAGACCTGGGAAGCCTGCTTGATGTCGGCGACCGAGACCTCCGACAGGCCGGCGCGGGCGATCACGCCCTCGTCCAGAAGCTGCTTCACCGCGCCGAACTGCTCGGCCCGCGGCACGCGGGAATCGATGCGATGAAGCTGCCAGAGCGCGATTGTCTCCACGCCCAGTTTTTCACGGCTCTTTTTGGCGCTGGCGATCAGATGTTCGGGCCGGCAGTTGATGTGCCACATGTTCGGACCGCTGCGGGTGAAGCCCGCCTTGGTGGCAATCAACTGACCCTTATAGGGATGCAAGGCCTCGCGGATGAGCTGCTCGGACACGTCGGGGCCATAGGAGTCGGCGGTATCGATGAAATCGATGCCCAGCTCCGGCAGCCGCTTCAGGACCCGCAGAGCCTCGGCCTTGTCGCGCGGCGGGCCCCAGACGCCGGGGCCGGTAATCTGCATGGCACCAAAGCCCAGCCGGTTCACCGTGACCTTGCCGCCGATCTTGAAGCTCTCGGACATGACGCCTCGCCTATGAATTGAGCCCGCGCGGTTCCTTGATGACCTGGCGCGCCGGCCAGGTGCGCGGCGTATGGCCGCTGATCTCATGGCCCGCATCATGGGCAAAGCGCCGGTTCCAGATGGTGGCCAGCAGCGACACCGCCGCGACGGCCCAGAAGGCGGCGGTAAAATCGGGAAATTGAGGCCGGTGATGGCCGCGCAGCACCATCGCGGCCTGCAGCGCCGCCGCGCCGGAGCAGATTCCCACCGACAGCATCAATTGCTGGAAGGTCGTGTAGAAGCTGGTCGCCGCGCCCATGCGCTGCTGGCTGACCTCGTCATAGGCAATGGTGTTGAAGCCGGTGAACTGGATGGACATGAAAAAGCCGCTCATCACCATCAGGGCGAACATCACCGGCAGCGGCCAGCCGGGCCGGAACAACCCGCAAATCATGTAACCGGAGCTGGCGAAAAAGCCGTTGACCACAAGCGTGTCGCGAAAGCCCCAGCGACGAAGCAAAGTGGGCGCCACCGGCTTGGCGGCGATGGAGCCCAGCGCGGTGGCCAAGGTCATCGCACCGGACTGCGCCGCGGTGAGGCCGAAACCAAGCTGCATCATCAGCGGCAGAAGATAGGGATGGGCGCCTTGGGTCACCCGCGTGATGGCGCCGGCCATCACCGACGTCCCGAAGGTGGGGATCTTCATCAGCGAAATATCCAGGATGGGATCCTTGGTGCGACGGGCGTGATAGACGTAAAGCACGCCCAACAGGGTCCCCACGGTCAGGAACGACAAGGCAAGATAGAGCAGCCCCTCATGGCTGATCAGCTCAAAGCCGAACAGGAACAGGCCAAGCGACAGGCTGGAGAGAAAGACGCCCTTATAGTCGGGCTTTTCCGGCACCTCGCCCTTGGTGTTGGAGATGTAGAGACTGACCAGCACGATGCCGATCAGGCCGGTCGGCACATTGAGATAGAAGATCCAGCGCCAGGAATGCAGATAGGTGACGATGAAGCCGCCAACCGGCGGCCCCAGGATCGGCCCGACCACGGCGGGGATCAGCACCCAGCTCGTCGCCTGGATCAGGTCGCGCTTTTCCACATTGCGCATCAGGACCAGACGTCCCACCGGCATCATCAGCGCGCCGCCGATGCCTTCGAAAAACCGAGCCAGGACCAGGGTGATGACATTGGGCGCGTTGGCGCAGGTGATGGCGCCGATCAGAAAAATCACGATGGCGCTGCGAAACACATTGCGGGCGCCGAAGCGGTCGGCGATGCGGCCCGACACGGGAATGAAGATGGCCAGGCTGATCAGATAGGAGGTCAGCGCAATGGACAGGCTGGTGGCCCGGACCCCCAGATCCCGCGCCATGCTGGGCAAGGCCGTGGCCAGCACGGTGCCGTCCAGCTGTTCCATGAACATGGCGGCGCCGACGATCAAGGCGATGGTGCGGAAGTGGGGCTTGCCGCCCCCGGCGGAATGCATGATTTGCCCCGTTTAGGCCCTCCCCTAGGCCTCGCGCAAGAGCCGGTTTTTCCTTGATTTTGCGGCGATTCGCCCCGCCGGGCTATAAGGGGCCATGACCCTGCAAGCGCTCTATGAGGAGGCCCTCGGCAGCCACCGGCGCGGCGAACTGGCCGCGGCCGAGCAGCTTTACCGCGAGCTGTTGGCCGCCGCTCCCGCCAGCTTTGCCGCCCGGCACATGCTGGGGGTGCTGAGAGCCCAGCAGGGCGCCACCCAGGAAGCCCTGGAGCTGCTGGCGGAAGCCCTGGCCCAGAAGCCGGACGCGCCGGATGCCTTGTTCAACTATGCCAATGTCCTGAAGGGCGCCGGCCGGCAGGAGGAAGCCCTGGCCGCCTATGACCGGGCGCTGGCGGCACGGCCGGACTATGCGGCCGCGCACGCCGCCCGGGCCGAGTTGCTCAATCGCCGGGGCAATGATCTCAGGGAGGCGGGCCGGCTCGAAGAGGCGCTTGGCTGTTACGACCGCGCCCTGGCGGATGCGCCCGCCTGGCCCGATGCCCTCAACAACCGGGCCGTGGCGCTGTGGAGCTTGGGCCGCTTTGATGCGGCGCTGGCGGGCCTGGATGCCGCGCTTGCCGCCAAGCCCGATTATGTCGAGGCCCATTTCAATCGCGGCAATGTCCTGCGCGACATGCGGCGGCTGGCGGAGGCGGAAGCCAGCTACGACCGCGCCATCGCGCTGGATCCCGATTTCGCGCCCGCCTATCGCAACAAGGCTTTTTCCGCGCTGCTGCGCGGCGACTTCACGCTGGGCCTGCCGCTTTATGAATGGCGCAAGCGCCTGACGCCACCGATTGAATCGCGTGAGTTCGCTGCGCCGCTCTGGACCGGGGCGCAGGACATCAACGGCAAGGCCCTGTTCCTCTATGTCGAGCAGGGGCTGGGCGACACTATCCAGTTCTATCGTTTCCTCGCCTCGCTGCTGGAGCGCGGGGCGCGCGTTGTGCTGTCAGTGCAGGACAGCCTGCTTGCCCTGCTGCAAGGCGCCATACCGAAGGTGATGGTGATCGGCAGCCGCGAGATACCCGCGGCTTTCGACTATCACATTCCGCTGATGAGCCTGCCGCTGGCGCTGGGCCTGACAGTCCAGACCATTCCCGCCGCCGTGCCCTATCTTGAGGCCGAACCGCAGCGCATCGCGCGCTGGCGCGCGCGGATCGGCGAAAAAGGCTTCAAGATCGGCATTTCCTGGCAGGGCGCCCGCGGCGGCGTCACCAGCCGCGCCATGCCGCTCTCCTGCTTTGCCGGCCTTGCCGGCCTTCCCGGGGTCAGACTGATCAGCCTGCAGAAGGGTTACGGCAGCGAACAGCTCGCGGCCCTGCCGCATTTCCAGCACAGTGGGATCCGAAGCTTGGAATTCACGTGACTTGAAGTCGCGGCC
>JADMIO010841921.1_pt1 | contig 99694 bp, 88 predicted proteins | sample 8958161 | NCBI WGS metagenome assembly JADMIO01 (sample SAMN16585339, study PRJNA669376) | soil metagenome | isolation source: Crop rotation soil | place: USA: Cullars Rotation, Alabama | collected 2011
CGCGACAACTTGTCCACGTGGAATTCTAAGCTTAGGATCCCAATGTGCTGGAAAGAAGAGCAACCGTTGGATATCAGCCGGTGAAAACTGCTCACCACCGGAGGTTGCGAAGACGATTCCCAGATCGAACCATTGCACACCTGAAGCAGTGATCTGGAATCTGGGTTCGATACGCTCCATATTTTGCGTGGTGCTTCGGCTGAGCCGTTCATCCAGTGTAACCGTCCACTCGTGCTGCAGTTTCGGAAACTCGCGGGCAAAGAAATTGAGGACGGCATCCTGTCCCACGAGTTGCATCCTGCCTTCAGTGTCGGGAGCCGAAAAACCGCTGCGCTGCAAGCGCGCGCGCGCGGCGCGTTCCGCGGCTTCATCGCGTATCAAATAGCGGGTTGGAGACTGCGGATCGGGAAACCACGCATCTTCACCGGGTGTCGCGACGCCGAGGGTCATGATGCGCGGACCATAGGAACATTGCAGCAGCGCTTGAAGCTGAGCCAGCCCACCTTTGAGTTCGAGGAGGAAGCGCGGGGCCTGTTGGTGAAAAGTGAAGTCTTCGAGTTTGAAATTTGCTCGCATTTGACCTGATGATTGGAGCTGCGGCCAAAACTGGTTTAAGAACGCCGGCACTTGTGTTCTGCGCAGTCGAACAGAGGCAGCATCCCTCATCATTGCTGGCAGAGCGAGCGGCTGAAAAGTGTGATTATGCCAAACCCAGTCTTCAATCATGGTCAAAGGCTTCGCTTGAGGTTCCATTGAGAGCGCAATTTCTCCATTTGCTTCAAGAGTGGCGTGGAGTGGCAAGTTGATTGGTGCTTTCGAGACTTTCACTGAAGTTCCTTTGCCCAGGGTGATGTTCGGGTGCTCGGCCAGCACAGGAAGCAAGGAGACCATGTCCCGGGTTGTTATTTGGAGCATGGCCGGCGTTTCGCCATTAGCGAGATCCTCGATTCGATCGATGATGATTGTGTCTCTTGAGGCAAACGCGAAAGATCTTCCCGCCGGCAAGGCATTGAGCGGACATCGGCCGCCACTCCATTTTGCTTCGAGAAAAAGCATCACTTTGCCCTTGGCGAGCGCCTGGTCCAAATTGGGAGGAAGGATGATGAACAATTCGGCAGCTTCGCCCGAGGGGTCACGTTTCAATCCCGAAGCCGTGCGTGTTGGTCGTCCGGGGCTGGAAGCAATCAGGGGAGACGGTGGACCGGGAGCTTTCTCACTTTTTTGCGCATTTAACCAATGCAGCCCCACAGCGACCACGTGCGCGCAGATCTTTCCCCACTCGCGAGCGTCGCGGCAGGTGCAGAGGTTTTCCATATCGATGTCGCTTTTGATGACCATCGAAGCGCGAAAGGAGGTTTCACTCGCCTGGACAACTCCGCGTAGTAAGGGAGGCGCCCAATGAGAGCTGAGCACCTGGCCCTGGGTGAGGTAAGCACGTGCGCGCTTCATCGCGTCCCAGCCGGCCGCCTTGCTCAGCAGTTCCTCGTTAAGTTCAACAGACATTTGGACAATATGAGGTTCGCGGAAGCTTCCGTAAAACATGAATCGTTGCTGCGTTCTTTGGGACGGAAACGCTATTCAAATCCGTAACACAAGAGTATAACAGATCCCATATTCAAACTGCGATGATGTCTGTTTCAAAATGGTTCTTAGTCCTGAGCGGATTCGTTTTCGCCCAAAGAGTTGTGGTGGCGCAAGAATACCGCATTGACAAGGAAAACATCCAACACTGGTCTCCCGCGGACCTTTGGAGTGGGATTGATGTCAAAAACTTGCCGCTCGATGTCCAAATCAACCGCTCGTGGGAAGAAAATAATTGTCGTTACGAGAAGCTAAACTACGTGAGTGAGATTGCGAACGGAACGAAGATCCGCGTTTTCGCGATCCAAGGTGTGCCCACCAAAGGAAAACGTCTGCCAGGCATTTTGCACATTCACGGTGGCGGACAGACTGCGTCACTGGCCTGGGTTCAGTATTGGGTCAAGCGAGGGTATGCCTGTGTGAGTTACGATTTTTGTGGTCCATGGGAAAAGCGAACCGAATACACGGATTGGGGACCGTTGGCCAAATATTGTAATATGGCCTCCAATGGTGTGTACGAGGTTCATCCAACGCCCCGGATGTCGGGTTGGTTTCACTGGGCGTTGGCAGGGCGGCGGGCGTTGACGCTGCTCAGCGAAAATCCGGCTGTGGATCGCGAGAGGCTCGGTATTTTCGGCATTAGCGTGGGTGGTACGCTGTGCTGGCTGGTGGCTGGTTCGGACGAACGTGTGAAGACGGCTATTCCAATCTATGGATGCGGATACAATGTCGACCGCCGAAAAGCTGTGTATGGCCTCATCCCCAGTGAGGACCAATTGATCTATCAGGAGGCACTTACGCCGGAAGCACACGCCCCGTATGTCCGGTGTCCGGTATTCTTTCTCAGCGCCTCCAACGATCATCATGGCTGGTTGGATGATTCCTTCGATTGCTTGCGCATGGTGAGCGGGCAGACGCGGCAGGCGTTTACACCACGTTACATTCACCATGTGGACCCTGACCAGGGAGCGGACATGCAGCCTTGGATGGATTGGCACCTCAAACAAGGGAAGGCGTTTCCACGCACTCCCAAGTTGAATGTTGACCTCGATGCCAATGGGATAGTGCGCGCGACAGTCCGCCCTGATCAGGTTACGAAAGCGACCAACGCCGTCTTCTATTATTCACTGGGAATGAAAATTCCACCCTCGCGCTTTTGGCGGAAGGCGGATGCGGCAAAAGAGAGTCCAGGGAAATGGACTGCGACGGTGCCCGTGATGAGCGCCTGGGATCGCGTTTCGGTATTCGCGAATGTTTTCTATGCTTCAGGGGTTTGTCTCAGCACCGAGCTTTCGTGCTTAATCCCGGGGCAATTGGGAAGAGCGCGGGTTACACTGGCGCGCACCCTTATGATCGATGATGGGAGCGTGGGCTATGAAAACTGGTTTTTCGGACCCGCTTATACCGATCCGAATGATTCCAGAATTTTGCTAACCTCGGGCGAGGACGAAGGACGGCATTACATTAGTGTTAACAAAGCGGTTTTCGGGAAAGACATTAACTTTACGATTGCATCGCATATCTTCGGCGACCCACAGTTTCAAGGACCGGCGGGGGCAATCCTGACATTCGACTGCAAAGGCAACTTCGATTCGAATGGGTTGACGATTACCTTTGCCGAAGGCGAGTGGATGCCTGGGGGAAGGAACTTCAAAGCAAAAATCCCTCAACAGGATGTTAATGGCGGTTGGAAGACAGTGGCCGTATCCCTGCAACAATTTAAGAATGAGAGTGGAGCAAGTCCCGCCAACTGGGGAAAAATCGACCGACTTCTGCTTTCGGGCGTGACCAAGTCGGAACCTCCGCTGTTCAGCCGTTTTCGATGGACATTGCCAAAATCCGAATGAGAAGCCTAAGTTTACAGATTACGGTCATCTATTGATAAATGCAGACTTGGGATCCATGCAATTGGGTGCCCAGTTGCCTAGCTTGGGGTCGCATACCTCCAAACGCCCGATCGCCTTCAAGTGCATTCCGGGTTTAGTGTCATCCTTGCTGCTCATCAAGTGTCTTATGCCCATTGCGCTCTTGCAAAACACTGAGAACACTGCTCTACTAGGTCATGGTCGACGCCCGGAACAAAGTTCGTCCAGAACCCTCCGCCCCTAATCAATAACATCCATGAAGCTGCAAACCATCGGGGCTATTCTACTTGCGGGTGCGGTCCTTGCCGCCATTGTTATGCAATTCGCCGGACTCGGCTTGGTAACAAGTCGCGCCCCAACGGCTGCACCGCAAGTCATTGCTGGGCCGCCAGGCAGCAACATAGTGAAGATCCAAGTGGGACCCTCGACTGTCTTTCATCTAAAGCGGATTACCCCGCTCGCCGGCACCGCAGTTCTGGGGTTAGTCTGCTTTTTGATTCCACGCCGCCACGAGACAACCGCTTAGCAGTGTAGTTCATCACAGAGTGGTGATCCTTTGACTTTCTGGCGATATTGCTAACCGAAGTTGCCGCTGCCGTTGGATGGGTCTGTTGGATGGTGACGATAACCAACATCGGCTCAGCTTTCTATTATCCAGCAAAAATCCGCGGCTCGATCAGTTCTCACGTGAAGGCCACGCAAAATGCTTGGAAATCACGCCTCGAATTACCTTTCGTTGTTCGTTTCGTGCTTGGCGGAACCTGGCATCTGAGATGCTAAAGGCGGGTAGAACAAACGTCCCGACCATGAAATCGAATCACGAGCAAGAGGTCGGAGCTTTCACGATAACCGAACTGTTAATCGTAGTTGGTTGCCTCTTGGTCCTCTCCGCCATCATTCTGCCGCAACTTGCAAGGCCCCACGGGCATGATTGTAGAATAAACTGCACCAATAATCTCAAGCAACTCGCCTTGGCCTTTCGCAGTTGGGCGCTTGATAACAACGACAGATTTCCGATGGAGCTTTCGGTTACGAATGGTGGTGCCAGGGAACTCCTTAATGCAGGCAACGTTTTCTCTGTGTTTCAAGTCATGTCAAATGAATTGAGCACGCCAAAAATCCTGTTTTGCCCAACAGAGGACGATCCAAAGCGCATTGCGGCAAGCACTTTTCAAAGCACTGTTCCTCAGGGCAGTTCCTCGAATCTTGTGCCATTCACGGGTGATCGCAATGTCAGCTACTTCGTGGGAGTGGACGCTACCCAGACCAATGCTCAAATGATTCTGACGGGAGATAGAAACCTGGCGATCGCAGGGGTTCCTGTCAGGCATGGATTATTGGATATGCCGCCGAAAAGTGCCGTGACCTGGTTCAAGCCACGGCACAATAACGGCGGAAACATCGCTTTGTCGGACGGCAGCGTACAGCAATTCAGTTCAGCAGCGGTGGGCAATTTGTTTAAAAGGTCCGGCGTCGCGACAAATCGACTGGCAATACCTTGAGAATAGGCTAAGGCAGCGAAGTGAGTTTCCATTCATTTTCGACCTTTTGAAAACTTACCGTCAGAGGCGACAAACCCGGAGCCAGTTCAATTTCAGCTTCAAGCGTCCGGTTATCAAACTGGTCGGTCTTGATGATACTAAATCCGAACAGGGCTTCGGAATGTTCAAAAAGCTTTTCGAAGGACCCTGCACGTTGAGCCTCAGACTGATACCATTCTGCCTGTTCCGGTGTGAGCGTGAGCAAGACATTCGTGGCATTACGGCTTTGCATCGCCCATAACAGAGTTTGAAGGGTATCTTGTGGGGTGTTGTATCCAACCATTCGAGCCTGGCTCTTGCGGACATAGCCGGGTGGCAGGGCCATCAGTCCATTGATCTGTCGCTCAGCCAATAGAAGTTTGAGTCGCTGATTTTCTGAGCGGACTTCAGCAAGTTCGCGGCTGCCCTGTGTCAGCATATTGACCTGATTTCGCAATTGAAGTAAGTCCCGGGAAACTGGGATACCAACCAAGACCGGAGCCTTCGAAGTGGCTTCTGTCGGCAGCGGCTGATGATAGTTCTCTGAGGAGCCTGTGAGTTGAGCAAGAAGGCGCTGCTGCTCACTTCTCAGGCTAAACAGTTCGCGATGTTGCATGAAAGCAATGCAAATCAATACCAAACACGGAAAGAGGAGCATTTTAAAAAGGACGTTGCGGTTCATTGCTCTGGCGTGATTCCCTCGGAATCACTTTGTTGAGATGGCACGAATTCTGGGACAATTGGTCTCTCCATGTAAAGCTTGCCATCCCGGAAGACAAAATAATCAGGATGATTCAGCGCGACCTGCATTTGGACGCTCCCATCGCACAAGCCCACATGACCATGAATGCGGCAACGAGAAAGAACGCGTAATGGTTCGTCATCTGAACCTGCCGGTGCAAGGTGTTCATAGGAACAATTGGCAGGCGTGAAGGTGGACCAGTCAGTTGCCACCTGGCGGGAATAATCAGCAGGACAAACCAGGATTTTCGGAGTGGAAAGTTCGTTGCTCATGCAGACGATGTCCGGTGGGAAGCGATCTTCATTATCCAGCGCCCATACTCGAACAGCCAGACCGAATTGTTTCAGGTTGTTTGCACACTGGACGGATATCGCTTTATCACGTGCCTTGGCCAATGTTTCGGTTTCATCGGAGGACATGCCGGCAATTCGAGGATGAGCGAGTTCTGCACGAAGCTTCTCGTTTTCAACGCGCATTTGCTCCAATTGAACCACTTGTGACGTAAGTTGATTCCTCAGTTTTGTCAGGCGCTCGATTTCCGCTTTTTCCCGGGACAATGCCGCCTCACGTAAACCGAGAGATTCGGTTACCCCCGCAACTTTTGGCTGAGCCGCACTGCTGACCCCGGATGTTAAGATTCGAATTGAGCTTCTGAGATAGCGGATTCTTAAATGTTGAGTGACGACGAACAGGGTACAGCCGAGCGCGAACAGCGACACCACTGTCATCGCCCGCTTACCGCTCATGCGACGATCCCATTCGACACACATTGCTTTGAGATTTAGACAATGTAACCGAGAAATGAGCACGCATTGAAATTGGCATTAAGGGGCTCGTAAGCAGCAAACCCACCGATCGGTTGTTCGGAATGTGACCATCTGGCGTTTTTGCCTTCCAGTTTAATTGGGTGAAGGGAGAATGGCGGAGAGAGGGGGATTCGAACCCCCGGTGGGGTTTAAGCCCACTCACGCTTTCCAGGCGTGCGCTTTAAACCACTCAGCCATCTCTCCATTGTGGCCCTTTACTCTGAAGAGGCTCTCCAAAGTAAGCAACATTTTTCCGTCCGCTAGCGTGTGTGCATAATGGTTTTGTTTGTTATTGATTTGTTTGACTGACCTGACCGCTTCAAAATCCTCGCTGAATGCTCCGTATTCCGACAAAAGACTATGACATTTAAACGACGCGCTTGGATGGTAGCTGGCTTGGTTGTGTTATTGGCCCAGTGGCGACCTTATGCGGGAGCGATTTCTGGCAAACCATCTCGCAAAGACGGCGGTGCTTTGAATGTAATCCCATCGCTGAAACCATTCATGCCGAGGCCGCAGGATTTTACGCTCATGTGGTGGGCGAATGGGCCACAGCAGTACTTGGGTATGAAGCAACCTCCTCCCGAGCCAGTGCTCTGTTTGCAAAGCGGAACGATTGGCCTGGCGATTGATACCAGCCGACTTCGCCTTCTTCACAGCGGAAAATTCGCGAAGGCGCTGGACATGCAGGCCGCTTTGCGGCAGGGCAATTCTGCGCTGTTTGCATTGCCGCCAGCACGCCTGGAAATAGGCCTGGTGCGGGATGGACGCAAGTTGACTTGTGCACGTTCCGCAGTCCTGCCCAAGGATGCATTCTACTTTCCAGTTCGCTTCGTTGAGAGCGGCCGGTTTTTTCAACGTGTGGCGATCGAAGGACTGGAATTTATCGATGACGCAGGACAAATATCGGAGATGAAGGGACGATTAGAGATCGCCTTTTGGCCGGATCATGCAGTTTTGTCCGTCGAGCTGGACAAAGGATTTGCGGATCAGGATGGAGCGATCTTCATCGAAGTCTCTGGCCAACGCTCTTCGTCTCCACTGAATGCGGGACGCCCGGCGGTGCTGGAACTATTCCCTTCAAACGCAGGGCGAAGCGCAGAGGTGCGAACGGATGGAACATTGAAAGTAAATGAGAGCCAACAGGTCGGTTGTACCGTGCTCAACATTCCAACACACGCCTGGAAGAATGCAAAAGGAACCTATTACCCGGAGGAGGAATTGGATCGGCTTGATCGCTGGAATTTCACGGTACGCAATGATCACCCGAGTGAGGCGGTGGCGCGGCTTATGTTTGTGGACGAGCATCCGCCCGCCATTACCGGTTTCACGCCATTGTTATGTGATACTGACGGGTCTCCCACCGGAATTCCCGTGCAAATTTCAAAGAATTGGCATCGCCGTGAAGAGAAGGGTGAACTGCCGCATCAGGGTCCCTGGTTTCACGGCTGCACATTTGTGCGATTGCCGGCACACTCGCAGCGCGAGTTTGTGCTGACAGTGGCCTATGCCCGTTATGGGGGCGTGCCGGCGGCTTCGCATGCGCAACTCTGTCTCATTGGCTGGGGCCACAATCAATTTTGGGAACAGGCAGCCATCGGAAGTTTTGGTGAGAGCATTTGCTATGAGCCTGGGCGCGTACAACGAAGGTGTTTCATCGATGACGTCCGTCCCTTGATGACTTTGCCCGACTCCGCGGCGAAGCCATACGGTTGGGCGGGCAATTGCGGCGGCGGTGACTTTCTGGTATGGATCGACACCGCGGGACAGTATCAAGGCTTTCGTAATACGCGCACGGATTATCGCGCTTACGGTCCGTGCCTCACAGATGTTTGTTACGTTGAAGAAACAGCGGGTGGCGAGATTGCCTCGCGAGTGAACGTATCGATTGCACGCAGCGATGACTACCTTCGGGCATTTCATCGTTTGCGCTACGACGTGCGGCAGCCTGTAAAATGGAAGCGTCTGGCCTTTTACCAATTAGGGGCGGATTATTACAACGCGACAGGCGCGCGACGAGTGGCGGTTGGCGATGCCACTGGCCTGAATGCTGAATGGGAACCGATCCGGGGCAAAGACGTTTATGACCGACGAGGCGTGCCACTTTCAGGTAAGTTACCGTGGATCTCGATTCATGGCATGGAACGAGGAGCGGTGAAACAGGGGGAAGCGTTGGCGAGCAGGGGGTTAATCGTGCGTTCGTGGAAAGCGGTGTTGGGTGGGAAAGTTTGCTCGGTACCGCATGCCTCGTTTTACGCGACAGAATGGGGCAAGGGAAATTTTCGCACCACGATCGAATTGTCCCCACCTCTTGAAATGGATGCGCTGAAGCCGGGGGATTTCGTGGACGCGGAGATCGAGCTAGTCGTATTTCCTTCTGATGCCCAGGCTTACTACGGGCCCAATGAGAATTTCCGAAAAGCTTTGAAAAAGGACGCGGATACCTGGGGGCTAGTACATCGGGAAACCTCTGATAATCCAGTGAGTGTTAAGGTGGAAAAAGGCAGACTTGAGCGTATTCTGCCTCTTCATATAACAGCAAACAACCAGGGCCGCGCCGTGTTTTCCTTTTCGGGCGGCATCGGCTACGTGCCCGTGACGTTCAGTGGCCTTAGCGATTACCGCGAAGTCGAACTGTTAGTCAATGGACAGTCCTTACAACAGAGGGTCCACGGGAATGATTTTTGGCAAACGGACTACGACGAAGTTCGCCAGCAATGGAGTGTTACTTACAATATCCTCAAGAATGGGGAAGGCTCAACCCGTTTGGAATTTCAGAGCAGGAGACGCCACTAGATAGCAGGCTTTTCATAGATTCGAAAATCGTTTTTACCGCGAAGCGTGAAGGAAAAGCGGCGTCTTGCCGCCGCAGTCCAGACAAGGTGCTGGCGGTAACTTATGGACTGCGGGGACATGTTCCCGCTTTGGCTTCACCGTTGAAGTTAAGACAGCCGCCCCCTCAATCACAAATCCCTCACATAAAGATTCATGAATTCAACCTTGCTGCCTGTGTCGCGCAATCCGAGAGCGCCTCGCTTGGGAGAATTTGCTGGAAGTGTGAAAAGTTGCTCCTTGCCGTTGTGTTCAATTCTCGCAGTGCGGTCTTTCACAGTAATGATGAAGCGCTGAAATTTGTCAGGGGTTGCGCCTTCCAAGGGCACTTCCCACTCCTTGTTCGCCATACCGCGCAACTGAATCTTCGGTATCGCCGGTTCTTTGTCCCCCGTTGATTTCGCAGGCCGACAATCCAGAATGAATTCTGCGTCGCCGAAATCGTTTTCTGTCCACAGCAACGCTTCCGCATTTGATTCACCGTTCTTCAGGGTGATGTGACCGCCGCCGGCTTGCCACCTTGCTGCTATCGCTTCATTCGCCTTCCAACCGCGCAGATCGAGGCCGGTGAACAGTGTTCGCCAGCCGAGATCCACTGGCGCAGTGGTTTCAGACGGAGCGCCGGATGAGGGCAATTCTTTAATGCGAACGTTGCGAAACTCGACAGGGGCGCCTTCGGATTCCAGAGCCAAATACCCCTTGCGATAGTTGCAATCTTCGCCTCCGGATACCTCCTTGCCGTTGACATGCAGCCGGAGCACGCCATTCGTGCAAACGATGCGGTAATGGTTCCATTCCGGCGAGCCTTTGCTTCGCTCCTCTGACGGGAAGCTGCGCTCACCATTATGCCTCCCAAACGGTTTCATTGTTGCCCCGTGGATGGGAAAGACGTCGCCATGGGTAGTGTACCATTCGTTCTTACCAGGCACATTGTACCCGTGGTCGAGCACTTGCACTTCAATCCCGCGCAAAAACGGGACTCCCGGCGCCGCGATGGGAGCGCCCCATATAAATACCCCAGAATTGCCGCCGCTCTGCAAATGCCGCCATTCGACTTCAAGGATAAAATTCTCATACTGCCGCGAAGTCCGAAGCGCGCCGGTCGGATGGCCCGTGCAATGAATCAAGCCCTCGCGCACACTCCAGGTTTCGGGAGCGCAATTCGCATTGACCCAACCGGTCAGATCGCGACCGTTAAAAAGCGGGACAAAGCCGTCGCTGTCGGCAGCTCGCGCCGCAGCCGCCACTATGAGCAACCCCATTATAATAGATTTCATGTTGATAACGTGATTGTTTAGAAAAAGCTTGGCTGTTGTCCCCCCCGCGTTTTTAATCCGAGCTTCTTGTAACTCAATTCGGTAGCGACACGTCCCTGGGACGTGCGCATCAGGTAACCTTCCATAATCAGATAGGGTTCATAAACTTCTTCGAGCGTATCAGGCTCTTCGCCGACCGCGACCGATAAAGAACTGAGTCCGACCGGACCGCCACCAAACTTCACGATCACAGCTTCGAGAATTCGTTTGTCCATTTCATCGAGGCCGTTTTCGTCGATTTCCAACATGGCCAGCGCTTTGTCCGCCACCTCGCGTGTAATTCGGCCCTGATGTCTTACCTGGGCGTAGTCGCGGACGCGACGCAGAAGATTATTGGCAATGCGCGGTGTGCCGCGGCTTCGACGGGCAATTTCACCGGCGCCTGTTTCCTCAATTTCAACCCCCAGCAGGCGTGCGGAGCGGATGACGATCTGATGCAATTGTTCGGACTGATAGTAATCGAGACGCTCGCGGATACCAAATCGTGTCAGCAAAGGCGCTGTCAGCAGTCCACTCCGAGTGGTAGCCCCGATGAGCGTGAATCGGGGAAGGTTTAGCCGCACGCTTCGAGCATTGGGGCCCTGGTCAATGATGATGTCCAGCTTGAAATCCTCCATGGCCGGATAGAGATATTCTTCGATGGTTTTTTGAAGGCGATGAATCTCATCGATGAAAAGCACATCTCCTTCCTCGAGATTTGTCAGCAGACCAGCGAGATCGGCAGCTTTCTCGATAGTCGGACCACTCGTGCTTTTGAGGTTCGCTCCCATCGCTTTGGCGATAATGTTTGCCAGCGTGGTTTTCCCGAGTCCCGGAGGACCGTTCAGAAGGATATGATCGATGGCCTCGCCGCGCTTTTTCGCAGCAGCCACGGCGATTTCCAGGCGTTCTTTTACCTTCTCCTGACCCGTAAATTCCGAAAACAGGGAGGGTCGCAACGTTAGCTCTAAAACCACGTCTGGCTTAGCCAACACCTCTGAAATCTTTGCGTGCGACATTGCACCTAAGGATGGGGCAAGAGTATCGGCGTGCAAGGCAAACCTGTGAAGGAAAAGCTTTAAAACCCAAGCTCCAAGCTCCGGAGAAGCTCCAAATCAGGCTCGGAGCGCGGACATTCCTGTCCGCAGCAGCCCCCGTTCTAAGTGCAGGCCTTATTATTTTTCGAAGCATTCTCCACGATGGCACGTTGCTGCGGACAGGAATGTCCGCGCTCCGATCTCGAGATCCAGCGGTGTCTTCTACTGGCGCCCTTTGGGCTTGGAGCTTGATGGTTCTATGGGGCTTGGATCTTGGTTCGTGATGTTTGTTTGTAGGAAAGGCTCTGCGCGGATTTGAAAACTCTTGCTTTAGATTCGCGGGGGTGTTAGATGAGAGTAAGACCCAGAAACTATGCCCGCTTCACCGAGAGACCGCTTGGGCTTCACTCTTATCGAGTTACTGGTGGTCATCGCTATTATTGGCATTCTGGCGTCTTTGCTGCTGCCTGCCCTGACTCGTGCAAAAGCGGCCTCAAAACGAATCCAGTGCATTAATAATGAAAGGCAAATGGCTGCGGTCTGGGTGTTGTACTCATCCGACAACAGCGATTGGCTGGTCAGCAACGGGAAAAATGATCCACCTACTACCAAGTTTCCACTTTGGGTTCAGGGCGCCTTTTACAACGCTATGGATAACACGAACTACGCGTACATTATCGATCCAAAATACGCTTTGTTCGGAAATTATCTCAGGACAACCAAAGTTTATCACTGTCCAACGGATCGTGAGTTGGTGAAGCTAGGAGGCCAATCTTATCCGAGATTACGGAGTTACGCCCTGAACGCTTATGTTGGCATGGGGAGTTGGGACGATCGGCTTTCGACTGCATTCAAAGTTTTCAAAAAACACGGCGATTTAGCTGTGGTCATGCCTTCCGGCACTTTGACATTCGTGGATGTGAACCCCGACAGCATTTGCTGGCCGTACTTTGGCGTTTATATGAACCGCGAATCATTTTTCAATTTTCCGAACAGTTCGCATAATCGGGGTGGGGTGCTTGCTTTTGCCGATGGGCATGTTGAGCGCCGTCGATGGTTTGATCAACGAACGATCACTGCTTTCTCGCCGGACTATCATCATCATGACGAATCGTCTCCAAGGAATGTTGATTTGGCCTGGCTAAGGGATCGGACGAGTATTCGCAAATAAAGGGCGGTTTCTCATCTTGAACGTGCCGTGACGCTTGCAATCGAGCGCGGTCTAATCCTGCAAATAACGGAGCCTTTTATGTCTAGTTATTCTTACGTTGCAATCGATACGGGAGGGAACGAACAGCGCGGCATGCTCGATGTTTATGATCAGGGTGAAGCCCTGCGCCGAATTAGAGAGATGGGGCTTTTCCCGACCAAGGTGATGGCCCCCCATGATCGCAAAAGGCGCTTAAGTGAACTCGTCCGACGTAAATTTGAAGCAAGCCGAACGGTTCCGGAGCCGCGGAGGGGCGGTCGAGTAAAAGCTTCACTCCTCTCAGTATTCACACGACAACTAGCCACACTGGTCGAGGCCGGAATGCCACTATTGCGGAGTTTGCGTTTGCTAAAGGAGCAAATGGCGAATCGACGCTTAAGAACGGTAATCGGCGCGCTCGAGCAGGGGATTGAGAATGGGTCTTCCTTTGCAGAATCTTTGGGGGCTTACCCAAAAGTCTTTGACTCGCTCTACATCAGCATGGTGAAAGCAGGTGAGATGAGTGGCGCGCTCGAACTCAGTCTGAAACGATTGGCAGACTTCATGGACAGGTCGCGTAAAATCAAAGGCAAGATCAAAGCTGCTCTGGTGTATCCTTGCGCTGTGCTCCTGGTGGCGTTCGGGATAGTGACCTTGCTGATGGTTTTCGTACTGCCGAGGTTCAAAATGGTTTTCGATGGTCTGCTCAACGGGATGGCAATGCCGGCTTTTACTGTGTTTGTTCTTAAATTGAGTGAATCGGTGAAGAATCATATCGTGCTGACAGCCGTGGCAATCATGGTTGTGGCAGGGGTATTTGCCGCGCTGCTCCGAACCAAACGCGGGCGTTTCTTCTTTGATTGGTTGAAACTAATGGCTCCCATCCTCGGACCTCTTTTTAGAAAAGCAGCGATCAGCCGATTTGCCCGGACGATGGGGACTTTGTCGAGCAGCGGTGTGCCCATTCTTCAGGCGCTGACGATTGTGAGGGAAACAGCCGGAAACGTTTTGGTGGCTAAAGTGATTTCAAGTGTTCACGAAAACGTGAAACAGGGCGAACCGATTGCGCCCACTTTGAAAAGTTCCGGTGTGTTTCCTCTAATTATCGCCGGGATGGTCGATGTGGGAGAAGAGACTGGCGCTTTGCCCGATATGTTGATGAAGATCGCCGATACCTGTGATCAGGAAGTCGAAAATGCGGCGGATGCTATGACCTCCCTTTTGGAGCCGGTCCTGATTGTCTTCCTGGCTGTAATTGTAGGGAGTATCGTCATCGCCATGTTCCTGCCGCTGCTTCGGATAATGGAAGTGGGGTTCGAGGACGGAAGGCAGGGAAAGGGAGGGGAGTGAGGTTGGTTAATTGGGTTAATTGAGTTAATTAAAGAATAGAAAGTGCCGGAATGCGGCGCGCTCCAAACGCTTCGCGAAATTGGAGGCGCACGCATTTGACCAAATCGTAGTTCAGATCATTGCTGTGGAGGTTGACCTTGCTCACCCTTTTGGCCATCGGGCGGAGGCCGGCGAAACCCGGGTCCACCAGGCCCGCGTTCGCCACCCGGGGGAAAAGGCGGACGCAGTTCGTCCGGTGTCAGTTTCCCGTCACCATTTTTGTCGAGTGCTTTCAAAGCCGCAACCGCGTTACCAATTTCCTGTTCGTCCAGCGTACCGTCCTTATTCGCATCGAGGGCGGCCATGAGCGGATGGATCGGCATGCGGCGGATTCGGGGTCTGTCCGGACCGGATCCATCCGGCGGTGGGCCCCCGTTATCCTGGGCGGTGAGGGTGTAGGCCAGGCCAGCGAGGCCTAACGCGAGTATGATTAGTTTTGATTGTTTCATTTGTTTTATTGTTTCTGTGTTTATGTTGCCCTCCGTCTCAACCGAGTGATTGCTCGGTTGAAATAACCATTTGCGAACAGAGGGAAATTCATGCATTGCCTGGAGCCAGGCCAATCGATTTTGAGCTTTACGATGCTGAGCAATATCTCATTCATGCGCTTACTTTAGCAGAGCCATTGTTAAGGGAACGTGAAGGAGCAAAAAATTGTGAAAAAAAGTTGAGGACGCAGGATCACATAACTACCTGCGTAGCCGCCGAGGTAACGAGGCGGATTTCGCTTGGAATTCGGGCGATTCGTTTCCGCCTCGTCACCTCGGCGGTTACCGGCGGCGAATTCATTTCTTTGGCCTTAATCTTCGCTTAAGGTTCCATTGCTTAGATTTTGTGCCGGGATAACTGCTGGAACATGAGAGTATTACTTGTTGAAGACGAGGCAGATTTGGCCTCGAGCCTGACCAGGGCATTGCGTGAGGAAGGCTACGCGGTGGATGCTGCCGTCGACGGTGTTGAAGGTTTATATAAAGCCGAGAACTCGGATTATGACGCGGTCGTCCTGGATGTGATGCTGCCTAAGCTCGATGGTTGGGGTGTGTTACAAAAGTTGCGTCAGACTAAAAAAACACCGGTGCTGATGCTGACTGCCCGCGACGCGTTACGAGATCGAGTGCATGGACTCAATGCCGGGGCCGATGATTATGTAGTCAAACCGTTCGATTTACCCGAGTTGCTTGCACGCCTTCGAGCCTTGATTCGGCGGGCGGCGGGTGAGACTCGCAACATCATTATTATCGGTGAAGTGGTAATCGACACCAGCGGCCGGACGGTCACGCGCTGCGGTTCTCCGGTCGTGTTAACAGCCCGTGAGTATGGCCTGCTGGAATATCTCGCAATGCACCGTCAAAAAGTCGTTACTCGGACGATGCTTTACGAACATCTCTTCGATGAGGACGATAGCACGTTCTCAAACTTACTCGATGTTCATGTCTCAAACCTTCGCAAGAAGCTGGGAGCGGAGTTTATCACGACCCGCCGCGGCCATGGGTACTGCATCGAATGAAGTCCGAAATTAGAAATCGGAAATCAGAAATCAAGAGGCGGCCTTCATCCGTAACCATGCAGTTGGAGAAGAGGTCCGCCCTCACCCCAGCCCTCTCCCCCGGGGAGAGGGAGGACCATTGGCCGCGTCGTGGAGCGCCACTGTTCGGTGAGTATCGATGGATTCCCGAAAGCTTCTCCCTCTCCCCGGGGGAGAGGGCTGGGGTGAGGGCGAGCTTCCTTTCTGATTGCATGGTTACGGCTTCATTCCGGACTTTCAAGCATGCTTAATTCGATCCGCTGGCGGTTGCAGCTATGGCATGGTTTATTACTGGTGCTTGTGCTGATGGGTTTCGGTTTGACAGCCTGGCAGCTCCAGCGCGCGACACAATTACGACGCATAGACGAGGAACTGCAACAGCGCGTCACCGTGGCAGCCGCTTTGACGCGCCGGCCTTTCGAGGAGCCTGGTCGTCCTCCATTCGAACGTTTTGCGCCGCCGAATCGCAGGCAGGAATTACCTCGGCTCAGAGGCTCTGAGGAGGGCAGGCCACGACCAGAAGCACGAGACGCAAGACTTCAGGATGAGAACCTGAATACGCCGAACGCTGACCTGAACCCGGCCATTCCTTTCGAAGACTCTGAAAGGGGTTATCGCAGCGGACCCTCCAGTCCGCCCAGGCCTGCGAGGACGCGGCCTCCTGAAGGAGCGCCTGGGTTTGGGGAGGAATTGCGTCCAGGTCGTTTGTCTCCTCAGGCCCTCAAGCTTTTCGAAGGCACGGGAAGCAACGCTTACTATTATGTCGTGTGGACACGGGACGGAAAGATCCTCTCGCGATCAGATACGGCGCCCGAAGCAGTAGTTCCGTGGCCCGGAGCAGGGCGCATCCGCAGCCGGAGCATTCCGCGGGCGCCTGAGCCCGTTCAGACACGCTTGAGAGGAAATCAGCGTGAAATGTTTCATTTTTCTCCACCGGGCGAATGCATTCTCGCAGGAACAAATATTGGTCTCGAGATTACCGAAATGCGCCGCTTCGCCGGACTTTTATTGGGAGCAGGAAGCGCGGTCCTGGTCTTCGGACTGGCTGGAGGCTGGTGGCTTTCTACCCGTGCCATCCGACCTATTAAAACCATCAGCGCAACGGCGACGAAGATTGCTCGAGGAGATCTTTCCCAACGGATTCCGGTGACGGATACAGAGAACGAATTGGATCAGCTTGCGGGCGTGTTGAATTCAACCTTCACCCGGCTGGAAACGGTATTTGCCCAACAAGCCCGCTTTACTTCGGACGCGGCCCACGAACTGCGAACGCCTGTCAGTGTGATGCTCACGCAAACTCAGTCCATGCTGACGCGCGAACGTTCGAGCGCCGAGTACCGGGAAACACTCGAGGCCTGCCAACGCGCCGCTCAGCGGATGCGGCGGCTCATCGAGTCGTTGCTGGAATTGGCGCGGCTCGATGCGGGACAGGACTCGATGAAAAAGGATTCGGTTGACCTGGCCCAGATCACTCGCGAGTGCATCGAATGGGTTCGTCCTTTGGCCGATGAGCGCCAGATTTCCATTCACACTGCTTTGTCGGCTGCCAGTTGCATCGGCGACGCCGATCGGCTTAAGCAGGTCATAACCAATCTGCTGAGCAACGCCATTCACTACAACAAAGAGGGAGGCGAAATTCGGCTGAAGATCGAACAGAACGCCCGCGAAGCGATTCTAACTGTTGCCGACACGGGAGTGGGGATCTCGTCCGAAAATCTTCCTCATATTTTCGATCGGTTCTGGCGCGCCGACCAGGCTCGTACTCATGCGGAGGGTCATACCGGCCTGGGCCTGGCTATTGCCAAATCGATTGTGGATGTACACGGAGGGTCTATTGAAATCATGAGCGAACCGGAGAAAGGCAGCACGTTCATTGTCCGCTTACCGGCCTGAATGGGGCATTTTTGTCTGTACTAAACCGGCCTTGGGAGCGCTGGCGTCTCGCCGGCGAGATATTGGGATATGCGAAGAAATCGCCGACGAGACGCCAGCGCTCCCAGGCAAAACGTCCCTTATTTAAGCACCATCTCTGTGCGTTTAACCACTTGGTTGTGGGGGTAGCACCCGTTGAATCTCCTGAACCAGCCGAGCTGGGCTGAGTGGTTTTGTGAGAAAGCCGGCCGCGCCGATAGCTTTTGATTCCCGCTGGCTGGCCTCGTATTCGTTCACGTTGGCCGTTACCACTATTACAGGAATCGCTTTGGTCGCTTCAGATTTTCGAAGGCGTCGCATGCTCTCCAATCCGTCGACTTCAGGCATCATCACATCCATGACAATCACATGCGGCAACTCGCGCGTGGCAATGTCGATTGCTTCGATGCCATTAGTGGCGGAGAGCATCTCGTAACCTGCCCGCTCCAGGTGTCGTTTGACCAACTGGTGCATGATCGGATCGTCATCAACTATTAAAACCTTCTGTGGCATGCGCTGGGCTGCCCACATTCAATCAATTTAGTACTTTGCCCGCAACCCCGGAGAATTACGGATACGCAGGGGAGGGGAGGGTTGCGCGAACAAATTCGCGCTTTGAACCCCTGAACCGCAAGCGGGTAGGGCGCGTCACTCCGTGCGCGCCGGGCTTGATGGATCTCGAAGTCGGCGCGCACGGAGTGGGCACGGTCTCAGGACATGGTTGACACTTTGATATCACGACATCGCTGACACATTCCAAGGCGCATGCCTTGGAAAACAAATAGCAAAGAAGAGCAACGGTTCGATTTGGTGCGGCAAATGATGGCGGGCTTGGTCTCGGTCATCACCCTGTGCCGACGCTTCGGGATTTCGCGCCAGACCGCGTATAAATGGCGGCGGCGGTATCGGCTGCGCAAGGTGCGCGGACTTAAGGAGCAATCGCGCCGGCCCTTGGTTTCACCGGGGCAAACGGGTGCTTTGTGGCTGCGGCGGGTGCGCCGTTTTCGCGGGAACCATCCCACTTGGGGCGCGCGGAAGCTGGGCCACGAACTGCGCCGCCGTTTCGGACCGCTGGGAGCGCCAGCGGTGGCCACCATCAACCGCTGGCTGAAGCGCTGGGGCTTGAGCCGGGGGTCCCGCCGCTCGCTGCGTGGGCCGGTGGTTTTGCGTCAGACCGTGCGCGTGGCCCGCCATTGTCACGAGGTCTGGACGGTTGATTTTAAAGGGTGGTATCGAACGGCGGCGGGGGTGCGCGTGGAGCCTTTGACGGTGCGCGATTTGTATAGCCGCTACGGTTTGCGGATCGCGCTTTTGCGCTCGACCAGCCTGGCTTGCACCCGGCGGGAGTTCGCGAAACTCTTTGCCGAGCATGGGCTGCCCGAGCGGATCCGCTGCGATAACGGCACGCCTTTTGGAGGCGCCGGGCCGACGGGCCTGACGCGGCTGAGCGCGTGGTGGGTCAAGCTGGGGATCGTGGTGGAATTCATTACGCCCGGGCGGCCTTGCGAAAACGGTTCGCACGAGCAGTTTCACCGCGTTTACAAGGCGGAAGTGGCGGCCCGGCCCGCGCGCACCGTGCCGGCGCAGCAAGAGCGGAGCACGCTTTGGCTGTGGGCTTACAATCACCAGCGCCCGCACGAGGCCCTGGGCATGCGGCGGCCGATCGAGCTCTTTGAGAACAACCCGCGGCGGCTGCCCAAGCGAATCAAAGCTTGGAAATATCCAGCCGGCTGGGAACGGCGCTGGGTCAAAGGCAACGGGGAGATTAGCTGGCAAGGGGTTCGCCGCTTTGTGGGCGAAGCCTTCGTGCGCGAGTACGTCGGACTCAAACCCAAACGGCGCGCAGTCTGGCAGGTGTACTTCGGCCCAATGCTGGTCGGCGAGCTGCATGAAAAGGAGCGAGGCCGCCTGCGAATGGCGAAGTATCGGCGGGCCCGCTGACCCTTGTTTGGGCCGCTCCGTTCCGGCTCGCTACGCTCGCCTCCACTACGCGGCCCAAACAAAGTGTCAGCGATGTGTTGAGCACGTTTGTCAGCGATGTCCTGATTCCGTTCAGTGACGCGCCCTACCCTTATGGTAAAAAAAGTCGGGGCGTTCCAGCGGAGGAACGCCCCAAAGGCGGGCCTATGAGAAGGAGTCCAGTAACCGCGCCTTTAAATGTTTCCAGGCTACTTGATTTCGTCCCAGGACACGATCAGGAAGCGTCCGTTTGTGTTCAATCGACTGAGCGCTTCGTCATAATGAAAATTGAAATGGCCGTTCATGACGACTGAATTGACCAGAAGCGCGCCGATGAAATCCTCGTACGCATGTCCGCCACCATTCATCTTAATGTCGGCCTCCGGGGCAACGAGAACGCCCTTGAATTCTCCATTTCCGTTCAGGGTAAAATTCTTGACGTTGGGTGTGGCATAGACGCCGAGGTTGGCGGCATAGCCACTAGTGTTAAAGAAGCCATTGCCGCCGATCGTGAGATCATTCCCATCGGAATAGAGGGCGAGCGAACCGCCGGGCGCAATTGTTACCTGGTCATTCCCGCTCATCTTGAGACCGTTCGGCATGACTAACCGCGCGTTGCCGGTGACCAGAGTCTTTCCGGTCAAATCGCTGGCCGTGTAGTAATCGCCGTTCGCGAGGACATGGTCGTAGTGATTGGTCTCGTAAATTGGTTGGCTCTGATAAACAACATAGCTGTAGGTGTACGTCGTGTACTGATAAGTGTAGATGGGATAGGTGTAACTCAACTGGCTCGCATAGGTATAGCTGGCGACTGGATAGTAATACCACCAGTTGACGTCATTTCCGGTCTGCCAGGGAGTTGGGCCGCACCAACCAGAAGTGGGTTGATTTTTTACCTTAACTTGTGTGGATGAACAATTCGTTGTCAACTGTGGCTGGGCGCCGGGATGTGTGGTCACGGTAGCGAAGCCAATGTAGTTGGTTAACATCCCAGGTTGGGCTCCAGGGTAAGTGTTAACCGTTTGATACGTGGTATTCGTAGTAAGACCGGGCTTCGATCCGGGATAAATCGAGGTGGAAGCGGTACTCGTGTTGGTCGTGATCGGCCCGACGGACTGACCAGCGGAAAGCACGGGCAGGGTCGAAACATTATTATACGCTACCGTATTCGTACCAACCTGGACGCCGGCGATGGTGACGATATCCCGGGGTCCCGGGTCCAGCCCGCTGTTATAGGGCAATTTGATGATTGGGAAGGTATAATTTGCGTTATTGAAGAACCAACCGTCTTCGATTCCAGTATGGGTGGCCTGCCAGGAGTGCTCTCCGATCCCACCGTTAACCCCGACGGTCGCGCTACCGCCCGGGCCGACATAAACTTTTCCGTAAATGTTCGCGTTACCAATGGCTACCGTATTGACCACGCCATCGTTGGAAGCGACGTCCCCGCGATTTCCGGCTTTCGTAGGGTCATACTGCGCACTCGTGCTTTTCGCCGGATCGGCAGAATCGAAGCTGTCGGTCAAAACGTTATTACCATTCATGTCGATTTTATGCCTGGCAACCATCGCGCCCAAAAACAAGCTGGCTTTGGAACACTTCACCCGAATCGCTCGAGAAATGGTGGAAGATTCGGTCGTGTTCCCTCCGCCGACTGCGAAGAGCGGACCGAGTGAATTTTGCGCCAGGGCAGGGGGGGTGACAAATGCTCGCGAGGTGATGTCGGGAGCAAAGGCATTGCTGTAATCAATTGAAACCGTATAACTGTTGCCATTGCCTAGAGAGCGGGAGATGCTGTAAATGCTGCCGCTGGCTGTCCAGCCGTCGCTGGCCAGGTTGGTATAGTTATTGTTGAGCTGTGACAGGCCTTCCTCGACGCCCGCCTCAGAAACCGCCAGGGCCATGTTCCAGGTCTGCGACCGAAAGCCCAGCAACGATTGTTGGTTCGTGTAGCTGAGGTAGCCAGCAATGCTCACGGCCAATATGGTGACCAGGAAAAGTGTTATCACCAGCGCGTTGCCGGCGTTTTGATTGAAGTTACGTTCTATTTTCATGTCTGTTGCTCTGTCTGTTGCTCTGTTAGGTGCTCAATGTTGTTTTCGGATAATGATTTTGGCGGTTTGGACGTTTTCACTGACTCCAGGACCTCCAGGAATTTCTCGGGCAGTTTTCCAGGTCAGCCGGAGAACTTTGACCGACTCGGACCAATTGTTCGTTGCCGCGGGGTATTGATCCCAGGTGCCAAAAATATTGTTTCTTTGATAAACGTCGAAATTGATGAGCGAACAACTGGAAATTAACACTTTGACACTTCCGTCACCGGCCGTGCGAATGAATTGTTTTACCGTGGGGTTAAACCAGTAAGTGACCGACTGGCCATCCCCGTTAATAACGCTGAAACTGTTGCTTTGCACATCCGTGACGATCCTGGCCTGGCGAATCTCTTTGGTCAGGGTATCCATGGCGACGCGGTTGATTTTGTCCAGTTCAGCGTAATTGGCCAGCGAAGCGAACCCTCTGGTGCTCACCAGGTACAGGGTGCAGACCGAGGCTGTGGCCACGCCGAACAAGCCGGCGGAGACCATCATTTCAACCATGGTAAATCCCCGGTTGTTTTTCCGGCGAAATAATCTAGTAAACATAATTCTGAATCCCATCCCTGGCGATGTACGTCACATTCGTGCGTCTGCGAAAAATTCCATCGCTTTGCCATTGAATGGTCATAGTCAACGTGCGCATGTCGTTGCTATAGGAGGTATTGTACGGGAAAGGCGTAACGGCAACGGTGCCGCTATAGGTGATTCCCTGCGAATTGCTAACCGCAGTTGGATCAAAGCGCTCGGAATATGTCGTGGGAATAAATCCATTCGAGAGGACCTGGTCCCAATTGCAAAGCCGGATAGCCTCGGCTCTTTCGAGCATGAGTTGGGTCGCGCGCTGATTTTCCCGCACGTGGCCCGTTATGGCAAAGGCGTATTTGAAGCAACCCATCAAACCTGCGGCACCAATGTTGATGATCAGCACGCACATGATGATCTCAGTGAGAGTAAAGGCCCGCACGCCTTTGGCTGGTGATGCATGGATATGGATTCTCATCGCTCCCTTGGTTTGAATGTCGTCTTAAATCTTGCTCGCACTCCGTGTCAGTGCCTGCCGGCATAAGAGCAAACGGCTTGCCAAGTTCGTCGAACAAGGGACAAGGGATGGTGTGCAGGGAGGTGCTCTAAACCCGAGCAATTCAAGTGTTTGAAAATGCGTGAAATTTGCCCGCTCGAGCCGGCTTTTTTGGAAAGTCCAAGAGTAAGACAACCGTCCAGTTCGTGGAAAAGTGGGACTCGCCCCGGGGTGTGCCCGGGGCGAATCCCAGCCGCATAGCTGAGGAGCGCACGTCTCCCGATCGGGCGAGTCAATGCAGCAAACAGGGACGCCCGATCAGGAGTCGGGCGCTCCTGCGCTACGGCTGGAGAGAGCGGTAGAAGCGGGCAGGGGAATTGGAAGCCGTCGAATCGGTGCAAGTCCAGGTTCCGTCGGGGCCGGAGGTATGCGTATAAATGTTGAACCAGTCGATCAGATTTGAGGAGGCTTGCACGATGAACGGGGAGTTGACTGCTCCGGTGAAACTCAGGGTGAAGCTCCCAGGACCTGATTTGACGATGCTAATAATGCGATGAGGTAATCGAGGCGCGTTGGTAACCACGACTTGTTGCATACATGTGGCCATATTGCCGTGCACGTCGGTGGCGGTCCAGGTCACGGTGTTGGTGCCGAGCGGAAAGCTGGTAGGCGCGTCATTGGTCACACCGGCAATGCCGCAGTTGTCGCTGGTTACCGGGGTGCCGAGATTAACGCCAGTGGCGCAATTTGTCCCTGGATCGGTGGGAACGCTAACGGCGTCGGGTCCCGTGATATTAGGCAGTTGAACGTCAGTAACAACCACAAGTTGAGAACAATTGGTCGCGTTTCCATGGTCATCGGTGGCAGTCCAGGTGACGATATTGGTTCCGACCGGGAAGATCGAAGGCGCGTCGTTTGTGACCGATACTCCGCCGCACTCGTCGCTTGCGTTCGGGGTGCCGAGAGAGACGTTGGTGGCGGAGCATTGGCCCGGGTCGGCGCTTATCAGCAGATCGACCGGACAGACCAGCAAGGGCGCGGTGGCATCAATCACAATGACGGCATTTGTGCATGAGGCCGTATTGCCGGACGAGTCAGAAGCCGTCAAAATGACCTGATTTGCCCCGAGACCCAGCGCCGTTCCAGAGGGAGGCGCCTGAGTTACGGTTACTGAACTGCAATTGTCCGTGGCGAGAATGTAGTTTGTGGTGGTGAAATCGGGGAGCAACGCGGTGCAGTTAGTCGTGGCCGCGATGGTCAAATTCGTGAAAGAATAAACGATTGTGGGCGGCGTGGTATCCACGACATTGACCGAGCGGGTATTGGTGGCCGAGTTACCGCTAGAGTCGGCGGCGACGTATGTAATCGTGTAAACTCCCGGGAGATTGGGGTTAACCGAGCCATTCGTCGTGAGGGAGACTGATCCGGCGCAAACATCTAGTGCCGTGGCGCCGGGATCGGTGAACGAGTCGTGGCACTCGATGGTTATTGAATTGGAGCCATTTAGAGTGATTTGCGGCGGGGTGGTATCAACGACGTTAACGGTTCGAGAGTTAGTTGTAGCCGTGCCGCTGGAATTGGTCGCGACGTATTGGATCGGATACACCCCGGTTATATTGGGATTGACTGAGCCGTTGGTTACCAGGCTCAAAGGCGTTCCCGAACACCCATCCTGCGCAGTGGCGCCGGGATCGGTAAACGTGCCGTGGCATTCAACAATTGTTGGGTTGGAACCGAGCAGCGTTACAATCGGCGCGGGATTGTTGGTCGGGCTAAGAACAACTTGATCGACCCAGCCGGCTTCCTGGCCCTGCCAAGGGTGGATACCGTTCGTCATCGAATAGCGCCACTTTAGACTGACGATATTACTGGCGGAGAGTTTAAAAGAGTTTGATTGCCAGTTGACTTCTCCCGAGATGCGCTTGGCGAGGACGTCATTGGTATAGAATTCGAGGAAGTCATTGTTGGTTTGCGAGGAAACTTTCCACCAGAAACTGACATTGGACACGCCGGAGACGACTGCCTGCATCCAGGTTTCCTGGTCAAAATAGATTGTCCCGCTACGAGCGGCGGATTTGCCATCGTGGGTAATGTTAGTTTCGCCGGACCATCCGAGGGCTGGACCGGTGCCCCAAGGCCCGATGCCTTTCCAGTAGGTGTCATCCGAGCCGCCGCTGCTCCACTCTGCACTACAGGTGTCCAGGGCGGTCGCCAGGGAAATTGGCTGTCCGGGCGACCATGTCACTTGATCAAGCCAGGCAATATCGGCGCCGGCGTTGAATTGAGGGTCCTTCACATACTGCCAAGTCAATGTGTTGGTGCCGGGGGGCACGGGAAACTCGCGATAATTCCAATCAATCTGGCCCATGATGAAGTTTTGTTGCTCACCGTTGATCAAAAACTCCAGATAGTCGGACGAAAAAATGTTACCACCGGCATCAAGGGTCAAGTCGGAGGCGACCTTCCACCAGAAAGCAATTGTGCCTGGGCCAACGACTGTCGTTTGAATCCAACTTATGGAGTCGTGAACGCTATGGTTTCCGGCCGCCGCAGCATCTACTCCATCATGTTTAACGTCAGTCACGACCTGCCATGGATAATCGGTTGCGGTTACCCAGACGAGGTTGCTCGTATCCAAACCGCTGGCTAGCGGGGGGGGAACACCAGCTTGGTTGACTGTGAATGTTTGACCACCGGCCGTGATAGTCCCTGAACGGGAACTCGAATTGCCATTGGCATCCACGGTATAGTTAACGGTCCCGTTGGTGGTCCCGTTACCGCTGCTAGTGGTGTGGAGCCAGCCGACAGTAGCGGAGGCTGTCCAAGGGTTGCAGCCGGTATCGCTTGGGCTTATTGTGAAGCTGCCATTCCCGACAGGAGCTGTATGTGAGGCGCTCGATGGTGTAATCGAGTAGCTGCAAGGCTTTCCCTCGGAATTCTGCAACAACCAGAAGTTTAAAGCGCAGATTAGAATGAACGTCCAGGTTCTCAAATCAGACTTGCAAGAGCAGTTTTTAGGCCGGAGGGGATTTACAATTCCTGCCAGGAGGAGACGGTGTATCCGCTTGGAAAGCCGATGCGGCTGAGGTTCTTGTCGTAATGGAGGTTGAAATGACCATTGCTGGTGAATGATTTGACCACGCAAGCCCCCTGGTAATCGATGGTGTTGTTTCCGCCTCCGTTTAGTGTCACATCGCATTGTGGGGCGTAGATGGTTCCCATATAAGCGTTGTTGCCGCTCAACGTAAAGGTGGTCATCCTGGGCAGGCCAAAGAGTTGAATGTTGTAGGCATTTCCCGCGTTATTAACCGTTCCGAACGTGGTTTTTGATGCTGATCCAGTAAGCTTCCCGACGTAAAGCCTCAAGATGCATCCGGCCGGTATCGTGATCGAATCGGCACTAAAATCCCCTGTCACATAAAGTGAAGCAACACCATTGACCTGGAGATTCTTGCTGGACGTGAAATCTCCGTTGACGTAATAATTGCCGCTCGCGAGCTCGTAAGAATTCGTCGAGTATGTACCTGTGGGGGGAGTCAGCCCGCTGGTGAAAGGCACGAGGACATCGGCGAACTCCTTGTTCCAGTCGTTGAAGACCCATTCCGGGCCCTGCAGTCCGCTTTGCGCAGGCCAGTTCCAAGGCATATCGCCGACGACGCCGTTAGGGGTTTTGACAGTATAGGTGGCATCCGGGGCGAGGAAAAGGCGCCCGTGAATGTTCGCATTGTCAATATCGATTGAGCCGCTTTGCGTAGCGATGTCTCCGCCGGCAAAAGCGTTGGTTGCATTCCATACACCTCCTGGAAAGTGGATCAAATCCGCTGAATCATAAGCGTCAAGGTTGATGTTATTTCCTTTCATATCGATACCCACCATCGTGGCGATGCCCACGCCGAACAAGGAATTGGTCATGGTCGTGACCTTCACGGTGCGGGTGATTACCTGTCCAACCAAAGGCACTGTAATGGTCGCGCTGGAATAAATTGTGGGCGGATAGTCATTACTGACTGTTACAAAGTAACCCAGCGCTGCATTGGTCTTGGTATAAGGTCCGGAGCCATTCCAGCCATTTGCAGAACCAATTGCACCAGTCGAATTGGTGTAGTTGAGAGGATTAGTGGTGCCTACATTCACATTGATTTGGGCCATGCCTTCTTCAATTCCGGCTTCAGCGATGTTCAGGGCGGAATTCCACGCCTGAGATTCGGACACCAACAGATTCTGGGTTCGCACCCAGTAAAGGTAGCTGGCCAGAGTCGTTCCCAGGATGACGGCCAGAATCAGTGTGATAATAAGAACGCTGCCGCATTGGCGAGAGTATTTGGATCGATGAAATTGCATGCTCTATTTTCTTCTCGAAAATAACAGAGCAGTGCATGGACTGAAAATGACTCTGGGACGAGCACGCAGGGATAAGGGGTGAATTGCTTTTAAGCATGGGCAGAGTCAGGCTAAGAAGAACAGTTTTGATCTGCGTGTGATCTAGATTTAGAGTTCCTGCCAGTTGGCGACGGTATACCCCTTGGGAATACCGGTGCGGCTGAGATTTTTATCGTAATGGACATTAAAACGGCCATTCATGGAGATCGAGGCAACGACGATCGCTCCCTGGTAATCAAGAATGCCACTGCCGCCTCCACTCAGGGTGAGACTGCCCTGTGGAGCGTACAGGGTCCCCATATAGCTGTCGTTGCCAGTGAGAGTAAAGCTGGTCATTGTGGGGAGCCCGAAAACTTGAAGGTTATACGCATTACCAGCGTTGTTGACGGTGTTGAATACGATGCTAACAGCCGCTCCTGTGGTGGTTCCCACAAAGAGCTTCAGAGTTCCTCCTGGCCCAATTGTGATCTGGGAACCATTCTTAGCATTTACATTCCCCGTCACGTAAAGATTCGCGACGCCGCTAATGTACAGCTCATCATTATTCTGCAAGGTCAAATCGCCGGATATGTAATATGACCCTGTTCCAAGGTTGTACGCATTTGTCGGATTCGGATTCTTTGTAGGTGTTAACCCACTGGCGTATGGCGGTAGGACATCAGGAAAATCCTTATTGAAGTCATTAAAAACCCAATCGCTGCTCTGGATCCCGCTTTGGGCAGGCCAGTTCCAAGGCATATCTCCGACCAATCCATTGGGCCCTATGTTGGTACCCACCCCCGGGGCGAGGAAAAGGCGGCCATGAATGTCCGAGTTACCTATCCCGATAATACCCGACGCAAGAGCGACGTCACCCCCCGCGAAGGCGTTGGTTGAGTTATACAGGCCGCCAGGGAATTTGGCGGTGTCTGCAGAATCGTAAGCGTCCACCGCGAGCTTGTCTCCCTTATTATCGACGCTCTGGAGGGCCGCGATGGCAACACTAAAGAGCGAGTTGGTCGTAGTTTTGACCACGACGGTGCGAGAGAGGGGCTTGCCTATCGATGGTACAACATTCGTACCCGTGGCATAGATTGTCGGCGGAGAGTCATTGCTGACAATTACAGTGTAACCCAGCGAACTGATTTTGGAGTAAACGGGGCCGGGACCCCAGCCGTTGGCCCCGATAGACGCGGAGTAGTTGAGCAGGTTCGCTGCCCCAACATTTCCGGAATTCACATTGATCTGAGCCATGCCTTCTTCAATTCCAGCTTCAGCGATGTTCAAGGCGGCGTTCCAGGCTTGGGATTCCGTCACCAAAAGATTCTGAGTCCGTACCCAATAAAGGTAACTGGCCAACGTCGTGCCCAGGACGATCGCGAGCAATAGTGAGACAACAAGAACGTTGCCGCTTTGCCTGGAATTCTTTGATCGATGAGTTTGCATAATCCCTCACTCCTGAAGATTTCGGAGCACGACTTCGGCAGTTACAACGCTTTCCGTATTTTTCTTGAAGACGTTGGTTCTAACGCAAGTCCAGGACATGTTGATCAGTTTCGTTCGGGCGCCGTTGGTGGTCTGAACAAAGTCACCCGTGGTGACCGGCGCACGAAGATACAAGGCGAAGTTCCAATTGGTGCATCCGGTGAGCAGCGTGCGGGTGGCTTGACCGGTCTTGGACCAGGTAAAGGCATTAGTCGTGGTGTCCCAGACAAAGGTGTTGGTGACCGCCGGAGAGTTGGTATAGGCAACCTTGAGCCAGCGGGCCGTCCCGTTGGTTTGATAGCCCAGCACCAGCGACGATTGGCGAATTTCGCGGAGCATCAGATCAAGTGCCTGTCGGCTTTTGGAATCCATTGAGGTATAATTGCCGATGGCCCCGAAACTGCGCAGGCCGAATATGTAGAGTCCCATGGCCATGGCCATCAAGATACTTGCACCGGCGACGGCGATCATCATCTCGACTACGGTGAAGGCCCGGCGGCGAACGCTACGCTGCGATTGGAAGGACGCGAACAAATTCATTTATAAATGTAATCCTGCATACCATAGCGAGCGACGTAGGTTTGCATTTGGCGGCTGCGGACGATCACGTTCGTGTTCGGCTTCTGGAGGTAATTGGTCCAATACACCGTCACTGTAACCGACCGCATTTTGTCTTGATAGTCAGCGGGCATATTAGTCGGTGTCGTGACCGAGACGAATCCCTGATAATATGCGCCGTAGGTATTATTGTTCGTGCCTGTGGGATCGTAATAATCCACAAAACTGGTTTTCAAAATGGTTGAATTCGTGACCTGCTTCCAGTTGTAGATACGAACAGCCTCGAGCTTCTGGACCATAATTTGCGTGGCTCTCAAATTCTCCCGGGACAATTTTGCGATCGCGAAGCCGGAGTAAAAACCGGCATAAAGCGAGATCATCATGATGGAGATGAGGAAGATCGCAATCATCACCTCGGCGAGCGTGTACGCCGTCGCCTGGTTCGAAGTGCCTGAAGTGACGGGTTTCATTCGGTCGCGAAATGCCTCAAAAATCTTTACTCTATATCCTGTCTGGTCTCTTTTATCTTTTACCATGGCGTAGGTGTGTGTCAAAGAAAAAGACAGATTTAGGCCAGAATCAGTGAAAATCGGGCCTGAGGTCAGTAGAAGACCCGAGGCGATGGACAAAAACGGTTACATCGTTGCACGGTTACAAAGTTGGATGGCGGGGTTGGAAAAGTTAATTGGGTTAATTCAGTTAAATGAGTAATTGGGAAAGGAAGTGGGTTACATCGTTGCATGGTTACAAAGTTACATGTGGAGCGGTTAATTGGGTTAATTGAGTTAAATGAGTAATTGGGAAGGAAGCGGGTTACGGCTAATCCCTAATCAGTAGCTCTGAGTACCACGGTCCTGGATCGACAACATCATCGTTGAGCCATTCCACACCTTGAAAGAAACCGGAGTTGCAAAGCGCCCGGTGCGTCGCGCCTAGAGGGTCGATATACTCCACTTCGTATTTGACCGGCATGAAGAGGACATATCGCGCGACAGTGAAACGCTGCTGCCAAATGGGCAACTGCTTGATGCGGACAAGTGTCCCTCCGGCCTTAAGAACCTCATCCCGAATTCGGTCGCGATGGGCCAACCGCAGCAATATAGGGATGCCAACTAAAAAGGCGATTAGCGCGAATATACCCGGCCCCTTACTCACAGAAATCCGTGGAGGAAACGCGAATGCGTCGATCACGCAAATCAGGAACAACGCCGCTACAACGGCTGCATAAATGCCCGCGCTCAAATTTTCACGTTCTTTCATGGTTCGAAATTTTTGAATACCTCATATTTCCAAAACAAGGCTCTGGCAAAACGTGGTCAGGAAGGGGGTTAACACCGAAAATTGAGTTTGGGGACACCAACACAAGTGGAAAATGGTGGCTTTTGTTATGCGTTTGAAACAATGGCCACCCCGCGCGGGTTTACGAACGCCCCCTCTCCGCTTGTCAGCAATGTTTGTTTGTGCGTGCTTGGGTTGATTCTCAAGATTCCTCCGTCAAAGCGGTCCGGGGTTTCCAGCCTGGTCGCATAGGGATCACCAATGACCAATTCCCCATTCTCCATCGCCGCGATTCCAACCGGCCCGGAAAGGTATTCCCCTTCCGCCACTATGCTTTGTTCTCCACTTTGACCGTTTATTTGGATGATCCTGCCAACGCCAAAATTCCCGTCGGCAGTAGCCACATCAGTCACAAAAATCTGTTCATTTGCCACCGCGATTGCTTGCGGAGCCTTCAATAAACCTCCTCGAGAAACCATCACCTGTTCGCCATTAGCTCTTGCTCGGACGATTTCAGGCGTGGACGCCCTGTTTAGCACGATTAAGTCGTTTCCTGTGGTTACGGCTACACCCAAAGGCGTACGAAGGCTTCCACCCGAATAAACCTTTTCGAGGTGATTTCCCCCCGGGGTGATCCGAAGGATATCCCTCAGATTAGCGACTACGATTGAATTATGGTGTTCCACTGCGACTCCGTACGGTTGCCCCAAATCACCCGTCGTATTGTCTGCAATCAGGGTTTGGGCAGTCGTTTCCGGGTTTATGCGAATGAGTAGGCCTGAGTCTGAAACGATCAACTGGCCGTCGCTCTGAATTGCGACCCCGTAAGGCATTCGCAGCAATCCTCCCGAAGATAGGACTATCTTTTCGCCACTCACGGGATCGACTTTGACAACGAATCCACCTTGGATTGCGCTTCCGGAATCAACAAAAATGATATCCCCCGGCTGCAACTTCGCGCCCAAAGGATAACGACGCGCATTAGGCGCTCCCAGGGCGGATGAGCCAAGAATTCCGATGCCGGTTAAAGAGGAAATAAAACTGCCAAGAAAACCCCGCCGCGAATAGTCGCAGGCTGCCGCCGACGCATTGGGCATGGATCCCGTATTCATTCCAATTTCTGAGTACTTCTGGTCAACCCGGGTCGAGGCTTGGACCATCGTAATATCTTAGCGGGAAAGGTCACTGGGGTGAATTACCCAGTCCTTCCTTCGAGCCAAGAGCAAGAACTGAAGCCTGAAGCTAAAGGCTAGAATTCTTGCAAGGCAGTGATCTAGAGGACATCCAAGCCGCCCGGTCATAAATTAGGGGGGTCGCAATGACCGGGCGGTGACCTCAAGTCAAATTCGGAGGGGAATCCTGTTGAGGCTTTAATGTGGAGATCTGACTGGGCAAACAATCCATAGCGGGTGACGTGGCTTAATTGAGTTAATGGAGTCAAATGAGTAATTGGGAAGCCGCAGCTTGTTGCACCGTTGCACGGTTAGAAAGTTACATGGAAGGAGCGATGGTGATGGGGCCGGAACGAAAAAGATGCGACCGCTGTACCCGCGTGACCGCGAACACGATTTGAGAGACCGAGGATCACCGCATCCGGCTGAACAAATAAAGTATGAGCGCAACCCAAATAGAGGCGAGCAGACCGGCAGTGATCGACCATCTCAAAATAAACCTGTCATTCGGTCTTCGAGTTTTGCCTCTGACACCGTGGCCTTTAGCCCGTGCGAACATGAAAATGGGTTACTTATGAGTATGACGAGTGGGGTGCTTTTTTGTTCCGACTGGTTAGAAGAAAAATGCAATAGCAAGCCCAGACATCGAATGGAAGGGAGTGTCGTGGAGTGATGGGATGGGGTTAATTGAGTTAATTGGGTTAAATGAGTAATTGGGCAAGCAACCGGGTTACATCGTTGCAGGGTTACAAAGTTACAATCGAGGGAATGGAGTGATGGGATCGGTGTAACTTTGTAACCTTGCAACGATGTAACCTGTTAATCCATTAACTCAATTAGCCCGACCCCCCATCACTCCACGACTCCATCACTCCATTCCCCTGTGCCCCTGTGCAACTTTGTAACCTTGCAACGATGTAACGCGGTCAGCGGGTAAAGGTCTTGATAGCCATCGACGAGAGCACTTTGCAGAACTTCTCCCGGATCGGCTCCGGCAGTGTCTTATGGTCGGTATTCAAATAATTACCCATGATCTCCCTCTGCTCGCGCAACGTTTTGCGCGTCAACGTGGTGTCGCACCGGCGTTCCAGTTCCTTCAGTTGATCTTCAGTAAGTATCATAGCGTTTACAATCATAACTGGGTGAGACTTTCGGCCGTGAAATGCCGCTGAGCTTTTGGTGCATTTACCATGCCAGCGAGGAGTGCTGCGGGAGTTACGCGACAACTGATGCAAATGCTCGAGCAGTTTGCGTCTTCCTGCAATGGTGGAGGTTGGCTGCACCCAAAACTCCAAATCCATGAGAGTATTGTAAGTTTCAGGTCATTAATGATTTGCGATGACTTCTAAGGTTTTAGAGAGGCGGTGACGTTTTCCCAATTTTGGCCCTGGGATTGCTGCCATTTCAGGTTTGGCATGCGGTGTTGTCATACCAGAATTGGTCACAAACATCAGACCGGCGGCGTTTGCTTGCTCGAGCGTAAAGACGAGCAAGGCGGCACGCTTTTGGTCTCGTTGCTGGTCTGCCTGATACTGGGCATTCTCCTCGGGAGCTATCTTTCACTTGTTCAGAATCAGCATTTGTCGGTCACCCGCGCCGAGGCCTGGAACTACGCGCTGATTGTGGCAGAAGCTGGTATTGAAGAAGGCATGGCTCATCTTAACAGTGGCGTGACCACGAACAACCTGGGTGTGAATTCCTGGGCTGACCTTGGCGGTGGCGTTTATGAAAAGACCAATTTCTTGGGAGATAGCTATTCAGTCGTAGATATCAAAATCAGCCCAGCGGTGACGGACCCCGATCCGGTGGTGGTGGCGACGGCTTTTGTGCCCGGGCCAATCTCGCGTCCAAAAGTGACGCGAACTGTGCAGATAAATACCAAACCTAAACCGGTTCTCAGTGTTCCGGGTGGGATGGTGGTTACAACAACGATTAATCTCAAGGGCAGCGGCATTGCCATGGACAGCTTCGATTCTTCTAACACGAATTATAGCACGAAGGGTATGTACGATTGGAAGAAGGCCCGAGACAAGGCGCAGGCCACAACCCTCAGTAGAGCGACGAATGCGATTGACGTTGATAACGGAACGATAAAAGGAAGTGTCCACACCGGGCCTGGTGGAATCGTGACCATTGGGAGCGGTGCTGTGGGAGACGCGACCTGGGTCGAGGGCAAGAAAGCCGGAATCCAATCCGGCCACTCGGCCGATGACGCTAATTATACAGTTTCAGATGTCCAACTCCCCGCTGGTAAGAGTTGGCAAACCCCAACAGCAGGGAAATACAAGATCAATGGCGTCAACTATAAATATTTCCTGAACAGCGCGGGAGGGGGAGCGTGGAAAATGTCGCAACTTGGCGATAGCGTTTATGTTGCCTCACCTGGAGTCATTCTGTACGTGACTGATGATATTAAGCTTGGCAGTGGGGCGCAGATCATGGTGAATTCAGGCGCAAGCTTTTCCCTGTACGTTGGGGCGGCTTCGGCAAGCGTTGGAGGGAACGGCGTAGTCAACGAGGGAGGCTTGTCAAAAGACTTCACTTATTACGGGCTTCCCTCGAATACTTCGTTGGACCTGGGTGCCAATGCATCTTTCACCGGCTATATCAACGCGCCAAACGCAGAGTTTACTCTTGGCGGAGGTGGCAATAATACCTATGACTTCGTGGGCGCATGCCTGGTGAAGTCAGTCACGATGAATGGCCATTTTAACTTCCACTATGACGAGAGCCTGGTGAACACACCGACGTCATCCGGCTATACTGTTATTGCTTGGGATGAGTTGTAAATTTTGGGAAAGTTAATTGGGTTAATTGAGTTAATTCGGTAATTGGACTAAGCGAAGAGGTTACATTGTTGCACGGTTGCAAGGTTACAATCGAGGGAATGGAGTGATGGAAGTCGGGGAGTGATGGAGTGGTGGGATCGGTTTAACTTTGTAACCTTGCAACGATGTAACGCGGTCAGCGGGTAAACGTCCTGATCGCCATTGACGAGAGCACTCTGCAGAACTTCTCCCGGATCGGCTCCGGCAGTGGCATCTCTAACCGGGTGAACAATAACGCAATCCTGCGTCGGTGCCGAATCACCATCGTATGGGAGAGCTTTAGTTTCCGGGCGATTTCACGCGGCCCAACCCATCAGAGAGACAATCGAGGACTACTTGCCCCTGCATTGAGAGGCGTAACTTTAACAGTGTAATAATCTCGCGTGCACTAACGCAGGTCAGAACGGAATTGGCCGAATCCGCAGGCTTCTCTAAATCTCCTCCTCGTGGGCATCAGAGCCATCGAAGTGTAATTGGTCTCACCAACGTCTGGCCGAGTCAATGCTCTTCCCGGAGTTGAGGTGCAACCACGGCTTGCACGGAGGGGAATTAGGCCCGGACCCACCGTTGTATCTGGTACGGCATGAATTCAATACCACCGGGACGCTCCTGAACGAGAACGGCTTGAACATCCATCCAGTTCTGTTCGCGAGCAAACTCAACGGCGGCCTGAAGGTTCCCAAAGTCCTGGGCCTCCCTAAACCGCGGCGTCCACTGGTCTCGTGGGGAAAGATAGAGTGAACTTGAATTGTTTTGCAGCAAAACTCTGATCATTACAATTACAGCTTTTCAGCATCCTGCTGGGAAGGAGAACTCGAACAATATTCATAGTATATTACGCCGAAATCACCAATGGGATGTTCACCCCATACGCCCGGTTGACCCCATTTTCACCGCGCCCAGCGCGATGTTGGCAAGCGAGCGTTCGACGAAAATAACAGCGTCCTGAGTAGTGTCAGGGAAACCCAAAAGAATGGCACCGGACTTGCCAATAAAAAGGTATCGGACGTGGTGTGCCTTGAAAACGTCCCGGATTTCCTCCGCCTGCCCGTATTCAAACGCGGCCATACCCCAGCCAATCAGGCAAGTTCGCCTCGCACCATTTGCGATAACCTTCCATCGTGTCGAACGCACGGAAGGAGGCATCATCTAAAACCGGTTTGTAAGTATGAATGAAAACGTAGCGGAATCGGGTTTTGAGAGAACGTCGGGCGGCTGCCTCGAATTCCTCAAGCCATTCCTGAGGGATCGTTTCATTGCCTTCCTGCATAAGCACCACGTTACTAGCCAACTGCAAGTGGTAGTAACGCCGATCTCATCGCCGGCTTAATTGGAATACCGAAGCCGGTCCTGCATTGCCGTATCGATCTATCGCTGTCACGGCAATGACTTCCGGTTGTGAACCTGGCCAGACGTGCGAGCGCTGGGAGTCAGGCAATACCTCCGTTCTCCATTCACTGCGAGTGCGCGTTTGCAAAAGCCAAAGCCATGCTTTTTCGTTTCCCTCCCAACGCACTCTCAAACCCGGTTCTTTCGCCGATGGAGCGGGCCTCGTGGTTTTCGCTTTTGTCGTCCCGGCGTCAAAGCTCAAGCTCGGTTTTGGCGGCCTTCCGTTTCCCAACGATGCAGACGCCGGCGTCAGTGCGGGTTTTTCATAAGTTTCGCCTTCCAATTTCCCAGCCAGTGGGCCGTTGCGCATTAAGGCGGTCATATTCCAATGAATGTGACCGCTTACTCCGCTTTGTTGGCGTGTGACTTGAATTTGGTTGGGGATCTCCTGCAACTTCCATTTCCCGTTTGCTTTTGTTGAGTCCAGTCCCGCTGCTAAACACCGGTTTTTCACATTCTGATCAGTCCACCATTTTAACAACACAGGGAAACTTTGCTCGCGAGAGTCGATCGGCCAATAGAGTTGCGGCGCAAGATAATCGACCCACCCGTTTGCCAGCCATTTTCTAGAGTCAGCATAAAGGCTTGCATAAGCGTCGAAGCCTTTAACCTGCGCCGGTTCGCCTGAACGCCAGATGCCAAAAGGGCTCACTCCAAACTTTACCCAGGGCTTTGTGGATTTTATCGATTCGTAAATCTGATGAATAAGCGCGTTTACGTTCTCACGACGCCAATCTTCATGGCTCAGGTTCCCTCCGACTCCGAAATGTTTCCAACTGGAGTAATCGGGAAAATCGATCGCTTTGCCCGATCGATCCTTTTCCGGGTACGGGTAGAAATAGTCGTCGAAATGGATGCCATCGACGTCGTAACGTCGAACGACATCCAAGACCACCTTGAGCAAGTGCTCCTGCACGCTCTTTTCTCCAGGGTCGAGCCACCATTGGCTTCCGTAACGCCGAACCCAGGATGGATGCGCATTGATGACATGGTTCGCCGCTATGGGCCACCGGACTGCCGTATTGCGGGCGCGGTAAGGATTAAACCAGGCATGCAATTCCAAACCGCGTTTATGCGCTTCCTGAACCGCGAACGCGAGAGGATCATAGAATGGAAGCGGCGCCTTCCCCATCGTTCCGGTCAAATACTCTGACCAGGGCTCGAGGCTGGAGGCATACAATGCATCGCAGGCGGGCCGGACCTGAAAGATAATGGTGTTGAGCTTGAGTTGAGCCGCCCGATCCAGCAGCCCGATTAATTCAGCTTTTTGTTCCGCGGTACTCGAGCCCTTTTTCAGCGGCCAATCCAGGTTCCCGATCGTAGCGATCCATGCTCCGCGCATTTCGCGCATCGGCTTTGGCGGAATGAGGTTGGACGGTTCATACGCGCCATTCGCGGAAATAGTCGAAACGGAAAGAAGGCCGGCCGCCAGTTGCGCTGTTAGAAGGTATCGGTTTCCAAGGATATCGCCCTTGAGGTCGTTGAAGCGATTTGGTGCTTCAAAAAACCTCAATAGGTTAGGACGCGAACTGGCCGAAACTTTCATCAAGGTTTTTTCCAATCGAAACCTTCGGAGGCAATGCACTCCGAGCCAAACAGTGTCATACCTTAGGTTGAAAGTACTGCACCGACAACCCTGTACCGTCGGCACGCGACGGCCAGCTTTCAAAATAAGCAAAGTTTCTCGTTGTTGCTAAGTGCTGATTCAGTTAGAAGTGAGGAGGTTTCTTAGGTGAATTGATGAGTATCTGTTGGCCCTGGTACTATCAAAGTCGGTTTCGCCTAAATGCCGCCATGAAGATTCACCAGGACACATATCTCGATCCACCACGTAACAGTGTCCAATCTCGAGCTCTTCAGCGGCGTCCTTCATACAACAAAATGCATTCGAGTTCACAGGCGTTATCATGCTTATCTTTCTGATCCACATACGCGACCCACAGTTTTATGCCCTTCCCGCTGAAACTCGTGCCAAAAACGGAAACATTCGTGTGATGGGTTTCCCGCCGATCGGCATCATGTCGCTGTCGGCCGTTCTGAAACAGGCTGGGCACGAATGCCAGATGTTCGACCAGGCGAATCCCGACACGCCCAATGAAGTCATCGTTCAAGAAATCAAAACAAGGAAGCCCGCGCTCGTCGGTTTAAGCTTTTTGAGCACCACCAGTTATCCGTACTCAAAAATCCTGGCTCGTGAGATCCGTGCGGCGGACAATAAGGGGAAGCTGGCCTTCGGCGGGGTGTTTGCAAGTCTCAATGCGGCTTTGGTCAAACAGCAATGCCCTGAAGTGGACTTCGTCTGCCGGGGAGACGGCGAGCAGCTCATTCTGGACCTTATTGCGAATCTGGAAGATCCTTCAGGGGTCGCAGGTCTGACCTGGGCCAAAGATGGCAAGGTGATCAATAACCCAAATCGAGCGCCCGAGCGCAACCTGGATCAATGGCCATATCCCGATCGCGAGAGCCTGCCGCTGGACTTTATTGAGTCCATGCCTCTGGATGTGCCTGCTGTGCTCTCGATGGAGCGCTTTACTACGATGCAGACTTCGCGCGGCTGTCCCTGGACTTGCATGTTTTGCGACATTCCAATTTTTAATGAGGGCAAGTGGCGTTGCAGAACACCTCAACATGTGGTGGATGAGTTTAAGTATCTTCAGAAACTTGGGTACGGCGCGGTGTACTTTGTGGACGATCATTTTCTGCTTCAGCCAAAACGCATTGAAGCTATCTGCAAAGGAATCAACGACAATGATGTGAAAATTGAGTGGGGGTGTGAAGGACGGGTTGATTCGGTCGCCCAGCACTTGTTTCCTGCCATGGCCAAAGCGCACTGCCGCACGCTCATGTTTGGCATCGAAAGTGGCAGCCAAAAGATTTTGGATCGAGTCAGAAAAGATCAGACCCTGGCAGAGATCGAGTCAGCCGTGGGCAAAGCCAAAAAGGCTGGTATCGAGATCGTTCATGGCTTTTTTGTCGTCGGCAACCCGGATGAGACGGTCGAGGACATGAACGCTACGTTCGATTTTGCCGCCCGGCTGCCGCTGGATACGTTCGGCTTCAACCGGCTCTGCGTGTATCGAGGCACCCCGCTGTGGCAGGAATACTTGAAGCGCGGCTTAATCAATGACGCTGAAGACTGGTACAAATACTTCAAATGTTCATCCATTGACCCGACCTGCCTTGACGGCGAGCTGATCAACGACGTGCGACGCGCTGGCCTGCGCCGACTATTCATCTACAAGCTGTTGCATTATCCCGTTCAAACCTTTCGCTTGCTGCGCCGCTTCATCCGCTTTATGCCAATTCGCGACGTTGTCTATCTAATCATCAAGCCGTTTCTGGGCAAAAAGAAAGGCGCCACCAAAGCGGAAGTCCTCTCGCGAGCGGTCCAACATGGCGCAATCAAAGACGCGGCTGCCGAGATGACGCAGTTGCACGATAACGTGCTCCAGCGTGTGTTCGAGCAATCAAGGCTCGAACGTCTCCGAATTCAACAGGAAAACGAGATGCCGGCAGTTTTGGCCCGGTAGTTCATAAATGGGTTGCTACCTTTGCCCGCCAGGATAATACTACCTTCCACCATGCAAAAGCACTTTAACCGCCGTCAATTCCTTCGAACCGTCTCTTCAGCAAGCGCTTTGGCGCCATTCTTTTTCTCGTCAAGCTGGGCGGTACCTGGCCAAAAAGGACCTAACGATCGCATTACGTTAGGTTTTATCGGCACGGGCACGCAGGGCAGGGGATTGCTCAACAATTTTCTCAACCAGTCCGATACTCAGGTCGTCGCGGTGTGCGATGTGGATACAACCCGGCGCGAACATCATCGAAAAGTGGCCGAGGAATTCTACAGCATTAAGCGCGAAACTGATTTCAAAGGATGCGCCGAGTACAAGGATTTTCGCGAGCTTGTCGCGCGAAAAGATATCGATGCCGTGGTCATTGCCGCGCCCGATCATTGGCACGCGCTCATGGCTATTGCGGCCTGCAACTCCGGCAAGGATGTGTATTGCGAAAAACCACTCTCTTTGACCATCCACGAGGCTCGTGCCATGGTGAATGCCGCACGGAAAAATGATCGGGTTTTTCAAACCGGCTCCATGCAACGCTCTTCAGGCGAATTTCGCAAAGCTTGCGAATTAGTCCGTAACGGGCGTATTGGTAAAATCAAACAGGTCATTGTAGATGTCGGTCCGCCCTCGGTCCCATGCGACTTGCCTGAAGAGACGATGGAACCAGGTTTGAACTGGGATTTCTGGCTCGGACCGGCTCCCCAGCGTCCCTATAATTCCGTTCTCAGTCCCCGCGGAGTACATCAGCATTTTCCGAGTTGGCGCAATTATCGCGAATATTCCGGGGGCATGATGACCGATTGGGGCGCGCATCATTTTGATATCGCCCAATGGGGCCTGGGCATGGACGAAAGCGGGCCGGTCGAAATCATTCCGCCCGAGGATCCCAAAGCAACCAAAGGCTTGCGCTACTTATACGCCAATGGTGTAGAAATGATCCATGGTGACAGCGGCGGCATTCTTTTTGTTGGCACCGATGGCAAGATTCTCGTCAACCGTGGAAAATTTGAAGCAACTCCCAAGGCACTTGGCGACGAGCCGCTGGACGACAAAGCTGTCCGTCTTTACAAGAGCAACAACCATGGGAAAGATTTCTTGGATTGCGTGCGCAACCGGAAGAAACCTATTTGCGATGTCGAGATTGGCTGTCGTTCAGTCACGGTTTGCCATCTCGGGAATCTTGCTTATTGGAACCATCGGCATTTGAAATGGGATCCTGCGAAAGAGCGGTTCATCGGCGATGAGGAAGCCAATCAATGGCTCGATCGACCCAAGCGTGAGCCTTGGAAGATCTGATCCGGGCACCTTCGAGCGATCTTGGAAAGACCCGTGAAGAATTCGGAGACCTTGCTGCTGGTTGCTGACAGCGATCACGACGCGAACATGCTCTACGCCGTTGGAATGTTCGTGCCCGATCCGTTTATCTACGTGCGGCAGGGCGGCCGAAACTATGTCGTATTGAGCGATTTGGAGATCGACCGGGCACGCAAGCAAGCGCCTGGGTGTACGGTCTTATCCCTTAGTTCCTATCAAAAAAAGCTTAGGGGTGCAGGGATCAAAAATCCGGGCCTCGCCGAAGTGCTTCCCTGGGTTCTGCGAGACAAGCTCGTCAGAAGCGTTACAGTTCCTTTTGACTTTCCACACGGGCTGGCGCTGGCTTTGACAAAAAATCGTTTTGTAGTTAAGCCAAGGCCGGGAAGCTTCTTTCCGGAAAGGGAACGCAAATCGGCTGAGGAAGTCAGAAAACTTAGAGCCGCGCTCGCTATTGCTGAAACAGGCATGAGTGCAGCGATGGAGGCATTGCGTGCCACGAAAGTTGGCAAACAGCGCAAACTCATTTATCGAAAAGAAATTCTGACTTCGGAGAAACTTCGAGCAATTATTGATACAGCGGTTGTTCAGGCCAACGGTTTGGCCAGCCATACCATTGTAGCGGGTGGTAACCAGGCGTGTGACCCGCATGAAGCAGGCTTTGGCCCATTGCGCGCAAACGAGCCAATCATCATCGATATTTTTCCTCGCTCCCAGGCAACGGGATATTTCGGTGATATCACGCGTACGGTCGTTAAGGGCCGTCCAAGCGATGCCGTCAGGAAACTCTATGCCACAGTTATGCGCGGGCAGGAGGTAGCTTTTGCCAAGATGCGAACGGGCGTCCCGACAGTCGAAGTTCACAAAGCGGTTGAAGATCTTTTTTCGCGCGAGGGCTATAAGACTGGCAAGCACAATGGACGCATGCAGGGATTCTTTCATGGAACCGGCCACGGCCTGGGGTTGGATATTCATGAAGCTCCGCGCATGGGACAAAACTCAGTGGGCAAGCTCCAACCTGGACAGGTAATCACCGTCGAGCCTGGTCTTTATTATCCCGGTGTGGGCGGCGTCCGACTTGAAGACGTCGCTTTTATGACTGAACCTGGCCCCCGCAATCTGACACGTTTCGAAAAAGTGTTGGAGGTCTAAAGGGTAGGGCGCGTCACTCCGTGCGCGCCGTCGGAGTGATTGCTTGCGGTGGACGGCGCGCACGGAGTGACGCGCCCTACCATGACTCGGCGGGGTACCAATTCGGCCAAGGAACATATTTTGAATTGAAACTTGTCGCGGCAACCCTCATTTAACGTGGGTTCAGCATGAAGCGGCTTGCTCCAAAACTGCTCGATTTGCTTTGGCAGGATGCCGATTTGCGACAGCGCTGTCCGACGTTAGCAGCTTCGGAGCGCCGGTCTCTGAACCGGCGAGATCCTTATATCAAACGGAAACAACGATCAGCAGGGAAAACTTACCAACGCGCCCGTTCAGAGACGGGCGCTCCGAAAAAGGGATGAAAAAGGAAGAACGGCTTTTGCGCATTGGAGTGTTGGGCTGTGGCCCGATCTCGCAAATCGCGCATTTTGACGCATGCCGCAAGGCGCGCAACGCCGAACTGTATGCGATCTGTGATCTGGCAGACGATCTACGTCAAAAGATGGCGGCCATTCATGAGCCTCGAGTTGCCTACTCGAAACTCGATGAGATGCTGGACGATCCGAACGTTGAAGCGATTATTATCGGCACCGCTGACCAGTTTCATGTCCCACTTTGCCGGCAAGTGATCGCGGCCGGCAAACCGGTATTGGTTGAAAAGCCGTTGGGCGTGACAATCGAGGAATGCGAGGCACTCCGGGAAGAGTTGCGCGGCAAGAAACTGACTTTGCAGATCGGCCATAATATCCGGTTTGATCCCGGTGTTTCATTCGCAAAAGACTTTGTCACGAAAGAACTCGGAGGAATGATTGCTTTCCGTACCTGGTATTGTGACAGCACTTTTCGTTATACGATGACCGACAACCTGCAGGCTGTTATTCGAACGAGCGCGCAGGCGAAGCGTCCCGCCGGCAACCCAAAAGCTGATAAACGCCGGTACTTTATGTTGACCCATGGCAGTCATTTGGTGGACACCGCGCGCTTTTTGGCGGGCGAAATCACGGCCGTCCGTACGCGATGCCTCGAGCGGTTGGGCACTTTTTGCTGGTTCGTGGAGGCGGATCTGGCAAATGGCGCGCTGGCGCACCTTGAGTTGACGATCGCCGTGCGCGGGGATTTCGAAGAAGGATTTAGAGTCGATGGGGAACATGGCAGTATCCAGGGCAAAATTTTTCTGCCCTGGTTTCACAAAGCGAGTGAAGTCGAATGCTTTTCAGCCAGGGACAGGCAATATCATCGGCCGCTCGGGGAGGACGCTTATACGTACAAGCTTCAGATCGAGAGTTTTGCGGAGGCAATTCTGCATAACCGTCCGCTGCGAGGCGCTGGTATCGATGATGGAATCGCCGGAATGCGCGCGATGGTGGCAATCGCCAGAGCAGCGGAATCCGGTGAGAAAATAAAACTATCGGATGTGAAAGGTGGAGTCTGATGGAGCTTGGGATATTCGCGAAAACCTTTTCCCGGCCTGGGCTCGTGGAGACATTCGAGGCAATTAGATCGCATGGACTGGATTGTCTTCAGTTCAATTTTACCTGTGCTGGATTACCAACTTTGCCTGAGGTCATCGATCCTGGATTAGTGCGCCGCATTCGAACCGAGATGGAGGCACGATCGTTATCGATGGCCGCGGTGTCAGGCACCTGCAATCTGATTCATCCTGACATAACCCAACGCGCGCAATATCTTGAGAAACTTCTAAAAATGATCGGTATTTGTGAGGGACTTACCACTTCGGTTCTCACACTTTGCACCGGCACGAGGAATGCAAAGGATATGTGGCGGGGTCACCCGGATAATAACTCAGCGGAAGCCTGGCGTGATTTGGTCGATTCACTGGAATCGCTGTTACCGCTCGCAGAGGCCAACAAAGTGATTCTTGGCATTGAACCGGAACCAGCCAACGTGATCAATTCTGCACGAAGCGCCCGGCGTTTGCTCGATGAAATGAGGTCTGGGTCATTGAAGATTATTTTTGATGCAGCGAACTTAATCGCCTCGGACGATCTCGCTCATCAGCGCGAGATATTATCCGAAGCGTGCGACCTGCTTCGGCCGGATATTGTTTTGGCCCATGCGAAAGACATCAGACCGGAAAGGAATGGTGAGCTCGAATCGTGTTGTCTGACTGTAGCAGCGGGACAGGGTGACTTGGATTATTCTTTCTATCTTGCGCTGCTCCAGAAAGCAGGGTACGACGGCCCAATGATACTTCATAGTCTCGCTGAGGAGGAGGTTTCTGGATCTGTAGCGTTTCTTCGCTCATTCCTTGGGCCCAATGACCCTTCCAGCCGAGGTGAAAGACTTGCGTGACGTTCGAGGGGCGTCAGGCGGAAAAGCTTACCTGAATTTAGCAGGAGGCACCTGGTTGCAGCGCGTAAGAGCACACCAAATTACTGGACAGTTGTCTTGAGTCCCCTTAACACATCGAAAATTTAATCGCATGCCGACGTTCGTCCGAGATAACATTAACTTCAACTATGTGCAAAATGGGACCGGGATCCCGTTTGTCTTTCAGCACGGGCTGGGCGGAGATATCGAGTCAATTCTCGCTTTGCTGGGACTGATACCGGGCGCCGGCTTGTTCACGATGGATTTTCGTGCGCATGGAAAGACGTTCCCGTTGGGGGATCTTCAAAAGGTTGGATTCGATGCATTCGCTGACGATTTGATGGCGCTGATGGATCACCTGGGCATTGCATCCGCGGTCGTTGGAGGGACTTCAATGGGAGCAGGAGTCGCCTTGAACTTTGCGCTCCGTTATCCAGCGCGCATTACTGGGTTGATCCTTTTGCGTCCTGCCTGGCTCGATGCCCCAAACCCGGAAAACGTCAAGGTTTTTGCCCTGATGGCAAAGCTTATTCGCGAGCAGAAGCCCCAAGCCGGACAGCAACTTTTTGAACAGTCCCCGATTTACGCTGCCATTGCGGCTGAATCGACCGATTCTGCAAGTTCGTTGCTCGCTCAATTCGCTCATCCACGCGCCCTCGAAACAGTTGCAAAGTTCGAACGCATTCCAAACGACGTTCCCAATCGAGACCGACGCGAATGGAGCAAGATCACCGTTCCAACCTTAGTGCTGGCAAACCGTTCTGATCCAATTCACCCTTTTGAATATGGCAAAACAATAGCCCAGGAGATACCGGATGCGGAATTCAAAGAGTTAACACCAAAGGCATTAGACCTTGCCGGGTATACTCAAGAAGTACGAACTTACATCACCCAATTTTTGCACAGCCACTGGGTTGCGAAGTAATGCCAACAATGGAACGACGAAACATGCTTGTGAAGCTCGAATGTTCAACCGGAAGCCAACGAGATATTGTCTGCAGTTCTTATTCACGATCCTTTCAGATTCAGTGCTTGTGATCTTCCACTCAGAAACAACCAGCGTTTTCTATGCTTAAATGCTCTACCTCTCTCTGGTCCGCTGATTTGGCCAACCTTGCGGCGGAGGTCCGTCGAGTCGAGCCCTATTCCGAGCGCTTTCATCTTGATGTCGCCGATGGACACTACGTGAAGAACCTGCTGTTTTTTCCCGATCAGGTGAAAGCATTGCGAACGCACACTCGAGTGCCATTCGAAGTCCACTTGATGGTCACTAATCCCCTGGATTGGATCGAACCGTTCGTGGAGGCTGGCGCAGATGGATTTATCTTCTGTCTGGATTCAATGCAGAATGTTGGCGAAGTTTTGAGACTCGCGAAATCAGTGGGCAAAAGCGTGGGGATTTCTCTGCTCATTACCGAATCTTTGGGATTGTTAGAACCTTACTGGGAGGAATTGGATTTATTGACACTGGTAGGGACTGCGATGGGGATTAAAGGCGCTTCCATGGATGCTTCAATTCCCGAAAAGGTTCGGAAAGCGCGCCAGATATTAAGCAACCGCGGGCTAAAGACGGAGATCCAGGTCGATGGCGGAATTCGCCGAGAAACAGTTCCCTTGATCCATGCGGCACGAGCAGATTGGATTGTCCCTGGCTCCTTGATGTTTAAAGAAGATCCGCCTGCGATGCGAAAATGGTTAAAGTCGCTTTAATGAGCGTGGCGGTGTCGGCGTTTCCCTTGACACGAAGCAAATAATGCACTCTTGCTAAGACTTATGGGCCGATTACAGTGTAAAAGAATGAAAGTTTTGTCATTGGAAGCTGTGTTGGTAGTGGCATTGTTCGCCGGGTGCGCCCATCATCATGCCACCGTTCCCCCTGAAGATTTCTCGGCGCACCATAAGAGTCCGTATGACAATCCACTTTCGACACCCGGAGCCAGGTTTGGATCGTTGCCGGCAGTGGTTCAAAATACGGTCCGCTCTGAGGCAGGAACTGAGGAGATCATCGACGCTCGGAGAGAAATCAGGGATGGCCACCTCTTCTATCAGATCTCCTTTCGCGATGAGAAGAATTTTCCGCCCCTCTTGGTCGGGCCGGATGGAAGTGTGCTGAATTCCGATCTGACTGTCGCTGTCCCGGCCCCCCAAGAAGCAAGCCAGAGCATCAAACTAACGGAATTGCCACCCGCGGTAAAAAAAGTACTCGATGAAAGACAACCGGGAGTAGAGGTTGCTTCTGTAAACCACGAAAACTGGGGAAGTCACTCAGTCTACATTATTTCTTTCAAAGATGAAGTTCAGCACCAAAAGCTGTATGTTGTGGGAGATGGTAAAGTATTGATACCCGTCAAATAGGCGGTGGGTAGTGAGCTATCAGGTAATTGACTTGGCTTCGAAGTAATCTGACTCGGCTATATCTGGGATCCCGATCACCAACACGCGCATTCGACCACGCCCGCCATGAATCACGCCGGGAGGGATGTGCACCAAAGAGCCCTTATGGACCTCTTGCTCCACGCCATCGAGGCTCACTGTCCCACTGCCCTCCAGGACATAATAAAGCTCCGTCGAACGCTTGTGATAATGCAACCTTGCACCGTCGATATCGACTGCGTGGGCCCACGCAGCCGGTGACAAGTTCGCGTCCTCGCGACTGATAAGCCGATCACGCCAGCCGCATTCGCTGCGCTCGCGCGGTGTATGTCCCTCGTGCCGGATGAGCACTGGCCCTGAAATTTCGGACGATAATGGTTCGGTTTGATTCATAATATGAAGTCCTCCCAAGCTCCGGCTTGAAGGTCGTGTCGGCAAGCAAAAACAACCCGGCATCAGCACACGCTAGCGAGATCGTGCCTGAAGGGTTGCTCGCGTATTTTGCAAGGCTTGAACTGCTCTAGGATCTGAAGTGGATGCAAGCAAGCGGTCCACCAATTGCAGCCGAGTGGCCACCTGCTCCGCGGGCATATCGTCAGGCGGGGGCAAATCGAGAAAGTTCTGATTTCCAACGGCGATGTGATACTTGCGGGTTTCACTTCTCGGGGCCAACGGTGAAACCGATTCGAATGTGGGATTGGCCAACTCAAGGGTTGAACCCCCGATAGCCGCGGCAATTCCAGCCCAGGCATTTCCAGGAACCCGATTAGCTGCCGCTTGTTTCAACAATGTGTCAAAAGCTTCGGTGTACTGGGGAGAGGTTTGAGCCAGCATCCTCAAGTAAATGTCATTACCTGACGCTGCCGATGATTCGGGGCTATTGGCCCATTGAATTAATGCAGGAACGCCACTGCCATCAGGTAGTGAGGCCAGGACCAGCGGGGTATAATTAAACCACGTTTTGCCAAGTTTTTGCAAATCCTCCGCTGCGGCTGGACCACCAAACTGTTTAAGAATCTCCAACAATGGGCTAATGTCCCGCCCATCCCATTTGCCGGCAGCCGCGACATTTAATGCTTCCCGCGCGGCGTTCAACGCGGCGTCGCGATACTTGCCAGGATCGGTCTGTTCGAGATACTTCGTCAATGTGGCAATTTCCATCGGGTCGGCTGTGGTTTGCAGCATTTCCATGGAAACCCCCAACGACTCCGGACCGCCAATCCTTTGCAGGGTATCCAGGAGAGCCAGTCGCAGTGATGACGCCCCCATGAGTTTGCGGTCCGCTTCAGCATCAAAATTGATATCCACATTTTTCTCCAAAAATTCGCGAATGGCCGGGATCGCCGCTTCCTTTTGTTCGGCAAGTTGCTGGAGCGATTGTTTCCAGGCGCCAGCTTGCTCGGCCGTAATGGGCCCGTGACCCACCTCAAGCTGAGACAAGCTGTTGACCAGTTGCCGAGTCAAAGGACTTGGCTCGGGTCTGGGTGGGGTGGTTGGGGTTGCTTCAACTGGTTTGATTGTGGTAGCTCGCGGAGTTAGTGTGGATCTCTTGGTTTCCCTTGGGATTTCCTCCTCCTGTGAATTGGGTGGAGTTTCGATTTTGGCCTCAGCGGTGGATTGCGGTGTCACGGTCGGATCCGGCTTCGAAATCGGGATTTGCTCATGTTTTGGAAAAAGCCAAACCGCCAGAACCACGCCCACAATTGCAACCGCAAGCACCAACAAAAGACCAATGCTAAGGTTTGCGGCGATGCTTGATGTATGCCGGTTTAATGTGCAGCACGCCGTTCCCAAATCACGATTCATATCCACCGTTCATTGTAAGCGTTGCCTGATTAGCATTCAACCCGCATATTGCGTTTGTTGAGTGCCTTTGTTTCGCGGCATTGACACAACTTTGGCGTGAGATTAAACACACAGGCAATGCCTTCGCTTTTTCTTAGACCGTTCTCTTTCGCTATCTTATTGGGTCTCGCCATTGCACCTTCGACAGCGGATCTGATCGCGGCGAACAGCGCGGACATTATTCGTGAGAAGGTATTGCGCCAGCTCGAAAATTCGCACAGCCGGAACGCTACTCTCGCGGCCTGGACTGATCGGCGGAAGGAACTGCGCGAGGAATTTTTGAAAGGAGCGGGGCTTTGGCCGTTGCCGGAACGCAAACCCTTGAAGGTGATCGTTCATAGTCACCGCGAATACGACGGCTACTCGGTCGAGAACGTGGCACTGGAGACGATGCCGGGCTTTTTCTGCACCGGAAATCTTTATCGGCCGCTCAAGCAGGAGAAGTCGGGGCCGGGGATCCTCTGTCCGCATGGACACTTCAAACCGCTGGGCCGGATGCGTCCCGAGCAGCAGATTCGTTGCGCGCAGTTTGCCCGCCTGGGCGCGACCGTGTTTTCCTACAGCATGGTCGGTTGGCAGGATTCCCAGCAGACCACGCACGAAGATCCGCTCGTGCTGGCCTTGCAGACCTGGAACAGTATCCGCGCGCTCGACTATTTGTGCAGCTTGCCGGAAGTGGATACGAATCGAATCGGAGTGACGGGCGCGTCCGGCGGTGGTACGCAGACCTTCTTTCTCGCTGCGCTCGATGATCGTGTGCTGGTGTCGGCGCCGGTCGTGATCGTTTATCCGTGGACTGAGCCGGACGGTTGCAAATGCGAAGGGGGTATGCCGGTCATGCAGAAGGCGCAAACCGATGCGATTGAACTGGCGGCTTCGGTCGCGCCGCGAGCGCAATTGCTCATCTCCTGCGGCAAGGATCCGACACAGGACTTTCCACAAGTTGGCTTTCCATTCATTCAGAGCGTCTATGCCTTACACGGCCGGAGCAACCTGGTTGAAAGCGTTCACTTAGCCGACGAGGCGCACGACTACGGACCTTCAAAGCGGAAAGCGGTGTACGCCTTCTTTGCCAAATATCTTGGGTTGCCTTTAGTCCAAGAGGATTTGTCCGCCATTACAATTGAGCCACCGGAAAAGATGGCTGTGTTCGATGACCAACATCCACTGCCGCCAGACGCGATCAAGGGGAGCGGACAAGTGGCAAAGGTTTTTCACGGTCTGGCCCGCATCCCGAAGAAACCGGAGGACGAATCGTTCTTCTTTACGCCGCCCGGTTTCGCGCACGAAGGACAGGTCGCTCGCGCCGAAGGAAAAAAGAGCGGCCTGCTGAAGATTGTGGTTCGCGACACTGCCACAGGCCAACTTACGCCGTGCCGCATCAGTGTCGTCGGGCCGGACGGAAATTTTTATCAGCCCGCCAGCAACCACCTCTCTCAGTATGCTCTCACGGGCCAATGGCCGAAATCTGGTGCATGGGGAAACCGGCTGGAGAAAGGTCCGTATCGCTATCTCGGGCGTTTTTTTTACACGACGGGTGTAATCGATGTGGCTGTGCCGCCTGGCAAATCGCGGGTTGAACTGGCAAAGGGGTTTGAATTCACACCGAACATACATACTGTCGAGGTCCAGCGGGGCGAAACCAGCAACGTGGACCTAACTATCACCAATCGCGTGGGGCTCTCCCAGATAGGCTATTTCGGCGGCGATTTGCACCTTCATATCGCGAGGACGAATGATTCGAGTGAAAGCGCCAGCTTCGATCTGATGTCGGCTGAGGACATCCAATTCGCTTCGCTGCTGGCTTATAATGAACCGGCGGGGCCGTATGCCGGATTCATGGATAAATTGGATTCGCCGCAACGGGGAGGTGTCGGTCTTCATTCCGTGCAAGAACGGGGTGGCTATTCGATCATAGCTGGCCAGGAATACCGGACCACAACGTACGGCCATCTCTTGATCCACCTGCGCGATGAACTCGTGTTTCCAGGAAAAAGTTTCAACGCGGACAACTGGCCTATCTATGGCGAAGTTGAGCGTGAGACACGCGAGCTGGGCGGATTGGCGATCATGGCGCATGGCGGCTACGAACAGGAGATTTACGCAGATATCGCCCTTGGCTACTTAAACGCGGCCGAGCTTCTTCAGTTCGGTATTTATCGTGGTATCAGCCTTACCAATTGGTATCACATACTGAATTCAGGATATCGGTTTCCTATCACGGGAGCGAGTGATTGGCCGGCCTGCCGCTTTCTTGGCGACGACCGGACCTTTGTCCACGCCTCAGGCCGGCCTACTCATCCGGATTGGGTGCGACGTGCGACGGAAGGCCAGAGTTTCGTGACCAGCGGCCCGCTGCTTTTGTTGGAGGTTGATGGTCGACGGCCCGCTGCGCAATTGAAGAAAGCAAAACAAGACCCGCACATGATAAAAGCACGGGTGCGGCTTCGTTGCGAAGTGACACCTGTTACTCTTGTGGACCTCATCGTCAATGGGAAAGTGGCGCACACGGAACTCATCCCTGCCGATAAGCAACAAGGTGCATGGTGGGAGTTTGAGCACATGATGGAACTCTCGGAGTCCTCGTGGATAGCTGCGCGGGCGTATTCAAGCACGCCCGGTGGCCAGCCGGATGCCGAGGCGCACACCAATCCAATTTACGTTTATTTCGATGGACGTGCTCCCTATCGCCAGGACTCGCTGGATGCATGGCTCGCCAAAATTGATGGGCAAATTATCGCGCACGGCAAACGAACTTTTCCGGAAAAAGCCCGTGTCCTCGATTACTTCGAAAAGGCACGTGCGACGTTATTAAAGATTCGCGAACGCGGCGGTCTGCGTGCGGATGAGGACCCCTCTCAATTAATCCAACATGCGAGTGCGCCCAAAACAATCCTGGACGCGGATGCTGGCTATCGGCAGCCGACCGATGGCGAATTGAAGGCGTTTCTCCAGCCAGTGCCGCCGAAAACTCCGCAAGAAGCACTCAAAACGTTTGAAACAGCGCCCGGTTTTCATATGGAACTGGTTGCGGCTGAGCCTCTCGTTCATAGCCCGGTTGCGGGGGCTTTTGACGAAGACGGAAACCTGTACGTGTGTGAAATGCGCGACTATCCCTTCAAGCCCGCCGAAGGCCACGAACCGATCGGTTCAATCCGGCTTTTGCGCGACACGGACGGCGATGGCGTGTTCGACAAGAGCACGGTGTTTGCTGACAAACTGCTTTGGGCGGCGGGAGTAGCGCCGTGGAAAGGGGGAGTATTCGTCGCCGCGCCACCGGACATCTGGTACCTAAAGGATACAAACGGAGACGGAGTCGCAGACGAACGGCGTAAAGTTTTCACCGGCTTCGGCACGGGAAACCAGCAGGCCATGGTCAACAATCTGGTTTGGTGGCTGGACCACAAAATCTACGGTGCCACGGCGGGGAACGGCGGGGAAATTCGGCCAGCAAATGACCCGCAGGCAAAGCCCATCGACGTAGGGCATTGCGATTTTCGTTTCGAGCCTATGAGCGGCGAGTTCGAGACGATAACCGGTACGGTGCAATTTGGGAACACATTTGACGATTGGGGAAATCGGTTTGTGTGCAGCGAGTCACAACCGCTGCAGCACATCGTCCTGCCGCAGCATTATCTCGCGCGAAATCCTTATCTGCCTGTCTCGACGGCGATTAACAATATCGCTCCGGGTCCGGTGCCGATCTTTCGCATCAGTCCAATCGAACGGTGGCGTCAGATTCGGAGCAATCGCCGGGTGGCGAGCGAGGAACGTTCCGCCGAGTCCCCGGGTGCGAGCCATCACGTCGTGGATGCAGCGGCGGGCGTGACTATTTATCGCGGCGGGGCGTATCCGACGCAGTATTATGGAACCGTGTTCGTTGGCGATGGCCAGAATAATTTGGTTCATCACCGCGTGTTGTCGCCGGACACCGTGACGTTCAAATCCAAGCGCGCCGAGGAACACAGTGAGTTCGTGCGCTCATCGGACATCTGGTTTCGCCCGGTAAACTTCATCAATGCCCCGGATGGGACGTTGTACTGTTTGGATATGAGCCGCGAGGTGTTGGAGTCCATCCATATTCCTCTCGATGTGGCGAAACACCTGGATTTTACAAGTGGTCGTAATTATGGGCGCATTTATCGAATAGCGCCAGAAGGCTTTCATTCACCTCCGCCACCCCGTCTCAGCAAGGCGAAAGGGCCGGAGTTGGTCGCGGCCTTGGAAAGCCCTCACGGCTGGTGGCGCGATACGGCGAGTCGTTTAATTTACGAACGACAGGACAAATCGATTGTGGCCGCACTGGAACGATTGGTTAGTCAAAGCCAGCGGCCCGAGGTCCGTTTACACGCGCTCTGGTCACTACACGGATTGAACTCGTTGCGAGACGCTTCATTGATGGTTGGCTTGAATGATGTCCATCCCGGTGTGCGCGAGAACGCTGTGCGCCTGGCCGAGCCTCGGCTCCATTCGTCGGTAGAATTGAGCAACAAGGTGCTGGCCCTGGCGGCTGACACCAATGCGCGGGTTCGTCTTCAAGTGGCCTTCAGCCTGGGCGAAGTGCGCGACCCGGCCACAGTGAAGACTCTCGTGGCACTCGCCGCAAAATCGGAGGATTCCTGGACGCGTTCCGCCGTTCTTAGCTCCCTATCGACTGCGCCTGCCGAGACCCTTTCGCTCTTGCTGTCGGATACGACAACAAATCATACCGTGCGCGGCGCCCTCTGCGACCCACTCGCCGAGATGGTCGGGCAGCGCAATCGTCGTGACGAGATCGCCAGCTCTCTTCGCGCCATTGTATCGGCTGACAAGCTCACTTCCTCGTCGGCGTGGAGAGACCGCTTGGTGCCTGCCCTTGGCCGGGGATTGAGACGGGTCGGAGCGCGGTTCACTTCGGAGAGCGACCCTGCGCAGCTTTTGGAAATATCCATGCGTTCGGCCCGGCAAACAGCTCTTGATGGCAAAGCGCCCGAACCCCGCCGAGCGAACGCAATCCAACTGCTCGGTTGCTTCCCGCTCGAGCAGGTGCGCGATGCGCTCGTGGTATTATTGGACCAGACTCAGCCGATCCCGGTGCAAATGGGTGCAGTGAAAGCGTTGTCTGACTATCCTGATGTTGAAGTATCGGACTTGCTGTTGCAGCGCTGGCAACAGTTCACGCCTGAGGTGCGGGACGAAGTACTTCAGGCATTGCTGGGTCGCGAACAGCGCACCCTCGCTCTGTTGCACGCTGCCGAGCGGGGACAGGTATCACTGGCTGCGACTGACGCCTCGCGTCACGAGCTGTTATTGCGCCATCGGAATGAGGAAATACGCGTCCTTGCACAAAAGCTGTTCGCTGATTCGACTCGCAAAGATCGAGCGGCAGTGATCGAGAATTATCGCCCGGCCCTCCAACTGGACGGCGACTCCAAACGCGGCAGAGTTGTGTTCGAGAGGACCTGCACAACGTGCCACGCCTTGAATGGCAAAGGGAATTCCGTGGGCCCTGACCTTGCCTCATCCTCTGCTCGGGATCCCGAGGCATTGCTCGTGAACATCCTCGATCCCAGCCGGTATGTCCTGCCAAATTATGTGCAATATACGGTCGAGGACAAGCAAGGCCGTATTTTCAGCGGCCTGATCGCGTCCCAAACCGCCACGAGCATTACGCTCAAAGCCGCGCAAGGCGTGACGGAAACCATCCTGCGATCAGAGATCAAAGAAATGCAGAGCAGCGGCTTATCGCTGATGCCGGAAGGGCTCGAAGCTGCAATCAATCGCCAGGAGATGGCCGATCTGCTGGTGTTCTTGCAAGGCGCGATTCCCGCGACAGCCAAAGGCGCCAATCCGAACCGTGAGCGCGATTTCGGCACACTTCCCGGGTTGATTGAGTCTGTCGAGAAACGTTAGCACGACCACACATGCTGCAGAGGGTACCTATGGACTGCGGCAGCAAGATGCCGCTTTCACTTCACGCTTCGAGGTAGGAAGAACTTTCGAGTAGATGAATGACTTTCCTTTTTCAACGATGCAGCCAAAGCGTGAACATGTCCACGCAGTCCAAAAAGACAGCGCGCCCCGCTTTGTCGACTGCGGCAGCAGGATGCCGCTTTCACTTCACGCTTCGAGGCAGGAAGAACTTTCGAGTTGATGAATGACTTGCCTTTTCAACGATGAAGCCAAAGCGTGAACATGTCCACGCAGTCCAAGGAATTCACCACTCTGGCGCGGGGCTGTATGCGTCGTATGTCTCCAGTTGATCGGTCTTGAAACTATAGATCGTCTTCACCTGCGCGGGTGTCGCCGTGCGCTCGAACCAGGCGGCGGAACACCAGGGATATTGATTTGCTACCGGTACCAGCCCGTGCCTCACTGCGTTTTGGTGTGTGTAATTCAAACGCGCCAGGTAACTCTTTTCGAAGGTCAGTCGCGTCTCCCGGTAATTGTGCCAGACTTTGCGACCGACAGCCTTGTCGAGCCGATTTACCCATACCGCGGTTTTACCATGCAGCTTTCCCAGCATCGCAGGAAGGGTTTCTGCAGTCGGACGCCCAAAGGGGGAATGCGCCAGAAAATGGTAGTGGTTCGAAAACATGGCCCACGCTTCGAGTGCCCAGCCAAATTCGCCACAAACGGTGAGCAAACCGCGGTGTAATACTGACAGCCTTGCACGACCGCGAAAATGATGTTGGCGCAAATAGGTTCCGACTGTGACGAAATAAGTGCCCTGTTCGCTCAGGCGATGTAACGGTGTATGCGGCCAGGACGTACGGTGTTCGGGCATAAGAAGGAAGTAAAAAGTGTTTGAGGCGACCTCAAGCCTTAATTTTAGGATATGGACTATGGACTGCGGCGGCAAGACACCGCTTTTCCGTCACACTTCGAGGTAGCAGCAACTTTCGAGTTGATGAATGACTTGCCCTTTCAACGATGAAGCCAAAGCGTGAACATGTCCACGCAGTCCAAAAAGACAGCGCGCGCCCCGCTTTGCGGACTGCGGCAGCAAGATGCCGCTTTCATTGCACGCTTCGAGGCAGGAGGAACTTTCGAGTCGATGAATGAACCTTGCCTTTTCAAAGATGCAGCCAAAGCGTGAACATGTCCACGCAGTCCAAAAAAGACAGCGCGCCTCGCCTTGTGGACTGCGGCAGCAAGATGCCGCTTTCACTGCACGCTTCGAGGCAGGAGGAACTTTCGAGTCGATGAATGAACCTTGCCTTTTCAAAGATGCAGCCAAAGCGTGAACATGTCCACGCAGTCCAAAAAAGATAAGACACTTCCTCGCTTCAATCGCCCATTTGAACCCAGTTTGGAATCCACGAGGTGGGCATATCTGCATCAACATGCTGCAAGCGATCTGAAGATTGATGGCGATCGAACACCGAGCGGGCGAAGCGTTGCGCCGTGCGTACATCTTCGCCAACGATTCGTCGTCGCCGACCATCCACAGCATTGATCATTATGACTCGCCGAGGTGCCATGCAAGCGATCAATTGCGGCATATCGGCCAGTGTGAGAATACGAGGAATGAAGTAGGCAAGCCCGATGTCGCGGAATTCTTCGTTGAACACCCAGGTGGCAAGCATTTCCTCCAGGGCAACGGAGTGGATACGTTCATCGTAGGCGGCCGCGAGCAGGGCAGCCAGTCCACCGCGGCCACGGCCAGTGATGGAGACTCGTTTCGGATTTACTTCAGCGTGCGAGGCAAGAAAGTCCGTTGCGCAAAGCACGTCATATACCCACATGCCCATAATTGGCCGCCCGATGAACAATCCGTAGTTGGACAGGTTGTATTCCGGTGTGCCGGGGCCGTACTCGATCGATGGCACTGTTCGGGCTGTCTCGCCTGTGCCTCGGTAATCAATAGCCAGCACAATGCGGCCGCTGGACAGCAAGGCCTCGACGAGACCGCGCTCGAGCGCGGACTTTTTGCCTTCTTCCTCGACTACGAGTACAGCGGGTCGTTTGGCTTTGGTAGAATCACCTTTAGGAAATAGCAACACGGCAGGCACGATTACGCCCGCTTCAGGTTCGAGTGTCCAATGCTCGGCCGCATAGCCCTGATAGTTGAATTTTCTCACGAGCTTCCGCTTGCATTGCGCCCGATCGGGAAAACCTCCAAAGATCTTGTTCTTCAACTGCGACAGAATGTTTTCCCGCTGTGCTTTCCATGCCGCCGGGGTTTCAGGAACTTGATACCCGGCAACCAATTCCTTAGCCCGGCGAAACGTGAGTGACTGCATTGTCTCGCTTTCTTCCGGCAGACCGACGCGCAACACCGCCTCTTTTTCAACCGGCAAATCGTTTGCTTCAGCAATCGCAGTCTCTTTCTTTCCAAGCAAATGTTCAGAGACATGGCGGTAAAGAATTTCACGCATCTCTCGATTGTAATCGTGTTTACTGTCCACTTCGGCCCCACTCACGCGTTCCTCATGGTCGTAGAGACGATAGATCTGTTTCGTTTGCTCGAGCGTCGCATACATTTCTTTCGGGTGAAACACAGGCACGTCACGTGAGGCCCCAATGCACAGGAGCGGACGAGGTGCGTGCAATCCGAGAATCTCCCATTGATTTGCGTAACGGAGAATGCCGACAGGGACTTCGCCGACGCATGCCGTCGCGCCCATGTGCGCCTGGTACGAACTGATGTAACAGACGGGCACAGCGCCGGCCAGTCGATCGTCCAGTGCGGCGAAGTACATGCTCTGCTTCCCGCCGCCCGAAGCTCCCGTGCACATGATGCGTTTAGGGTCCACATCGTCGCGCGTGCTCACGTAATCGAGCGCGCGGATGCATTCGTACATCACGTAACCAAGCAGTGAGCGGTCCACGATCCATGGCGTCGCGCCACGAAAGAAACCGTGATACCACTGTGGCGGACTGCCGTTGTAGGCTTGCCGTTCGCCCGTGCCAATTACGTCCTGGCAAAAAGCGATTACCCCCATTCGCGCCAGGCTGATGCAACGTCGCTGGATGAGCTCCGTCGCTTTGGCTTCAGTCCAATGCCCGTTGACACAGAGTACCGCGGCCGTTCGGCCCTCGATGTGTTTAGGGATGTAGGCCAAAGAGGTTACATACAACCCGGGCATGCTTTCATAGAGAATTTTCTCAACGAAGTGGTCGCCATGATCAAGGCGGCCGACAATTCGCGCGTTCAAGGGCGTACGATGCTCAAGAGGAAATGTTCCCATCGAATCCCAAAGTTGGCGCCGCAATTCGACTCGGCGACGCTCCCATTGTTCCAGGGTAGTGGGCGCCGCATGATTCCTGGGCATTGGTCGCGCCTGTTCCTTGAAGAAATTCAACATCATGTCCGCCGGTTTTTCATCCAGCACCTGATAAATAAGCGGTGTGATATTAGTGGTCGGCTGGTCGGCCAATGCCTGGATCGCAACCAAACAGAACACAGCAGATGCGGCTGCCACAACCAGCGCGAAGCTAGCGGCATGTGGCTTGAGCGGAAGACCGATCTGGCCCGGTGACGCATTTGAAAGTCGCGATGCCCCCCAATCGTCGTTCCAATCCCAAAGCGATTGTGCCTTCCAGCCCAGGGTTGCGACTTGTCGCGCCATAGTCCGACGAAGGCGGAGGAACGAGCTACCCTGGGTGAGCCATCTCGGTGTGGATCTATTTTTGAAATGTTTTGGGCGACGATAACACATCCAGCCGGCTCCTGAGTTGGTATTGTTGAGGCTTTAGTTTTATAGGAAGATCAAGTTGTGGATTAAAGGGACACCACTCACTCCACGAACCATCACTGAAGCGCAGACGCATCTGAGCGGGCTGTCCTCGGATTTCGTCGAACTTAACTTTCAGCTTTCCCGCCCGATAACTGAACTCGGCGATTCGCGCGCGGCAAAGACCGGCCTGGATCCGAAAAGAATAAACGTGGCCGGACTGGTCTTCATAGTAAGTTTTGGCCTTCTCCACGACGTCCGTGAAAGTGCCGACGATCATCCCGTCCTGGGTTAGTTCGCGCGCGGCGCCGATCGAATAAACTCGGAACGGGAACAGGCGGTCTGAGGTGGCGTACTCATACCACGTAACACCATTGTCATCGGACGCCAAACATGCCAAACGTTTGCGATTGTCCACTGTCGAAACGAAATAAAGCGTCGAGTCCCTGACCATTCGTTGTGCCGCGAAGGCCCCACTGTCGTTGGGCTTTTCCTGTAGGCGTCCAGGGAAAATGTTTTCCGTTTCCAATTCTGATTTGCCCGTTGTTGTATCATAGCGCCGATACCATTGCCGCTGCGGACTCGTTTCTGCCCAATAGACGAAGTGCAGCTTGCGATCCTTGACCATAAACGCCGAAAGCCATGTGTGCACGTCGAACTCATTGTCCTTCGAGATTTGCGTGCTCGGACCGCTATCGTCAGCGATAATCGGCAGAACAAGCGGGCGGCCGTCGAGCGCTTGCCAGGTCTGGCCACCATCGGGAGATTTTATGGCCTGCACGGAGCGATAAAGATAACCCGTCGGCCATGCGGTCGTCCACGCGGCGAACAACATACCATCCGCATCCAATGTCAGATGTGGATATTGAAGCACCGCACTTTTGCCGGCAGCAAGCAAGGTAATGTTTGTGCGCACTTTGCCATCGAGCCCAACAGTATGGAACGTGTTGTTGTGAGCAAACCAGTAAAGCTGCTTCCTTGGTTCATCCAATAGAAGGCAGTATTTGCCCGCCGAGCCACCGGGTAACGGCGAGATTTCCGGCTTGGTCCCCTGACGCGACGGATCAAGGCGGTAGAGATAGGCATTGCCATCGGCAAAATCCGGCCGGCAAAAAAACAGGTGGCCGTTGCGATCGGTTTCAATGGCTGGCGCGCTGGTCGCGGCGGTCTCTTCGAGCACCGTCGTGAACGATTTGCCTCCATCATTGCTGCGTGACAGGCGCCATTGCTGCGCAGTGTAGTTGGTGTTGGATTTACGTATGTGCGTGACGAAGATCCCGTTTAGCGTGCTTACGACCTTCTGGTTGTGACTTTGAAAGGTGCCGTAAGCAATCGCCTCGTCGTCTAAAAGCGATAGCTCGATACCAGCCAATGGTTGCTGACGCGTGTCAGCCAACGCGTTCGTTCCGAAGAGAAACGCTAGAATGAGGAAGCGCAATCGAGCCAGGCTGATAGACATGAAAGTCAGAATGTTTCGAAAACATTAAGTTCTGCGTTCGACAGGAGCAAACGCTAAAACAATATTTTGCGGATTCGAAAGATGTCAAAGCCGCCCGTTTGGCTGTTGAGGCATTGCTATTTCTGTATACGACCCATGGCTTATCAGCATAGACAAACAGCCATAATGGCTTCCTCCAAACAATATTTCATAATACGATCCTCTAAATGAATATGGAGAGTGAAATCCATGCCTGGCATTTTGAGACAAGGAAACCAGTGCGCCTTTCTCATGCAGGCGGGCTTATCACGCAGCTGAAGGTGGTTCCGGATCCGCCACCACAGGCCGAATGGATTGCGCCAGGGCTATTCGATCTGCAAATCAACGGGTATGGTGGAATCGACTTTCAGCAGGATGATCTGACAATTGACTCATTGCTCACAGCCGCGCGGAGCTTGCGCCTGGCCGGGTGCACGAAGTTTTTGTTTACCCTAATCACTGAAGACTGGCCGTGCCTACTAACCCGATTACGCCATGCGCGGTCTTTGCGGGAGCAATCCGCCGAGCTGCAGGCAGCTATTGCGGGTTGGCATATTGAAGGACCGTTCCTGTCCGGGGAGCCTGGTTTTCATGGAGCGCATAATCCGGCCTGGATGCGCGATCCGACCCCGGAGCACATGTTGGAATTGCACGCTGTCGCAGGAGAGGATCCGTTGCTTGTGACCGTTTCTCCAGAACGCAGCGGCGCTCTCAAAGCAATTCAAACCGCGGTCTCGACAGGTATTAGCATCAGTCTCGGGCATACGGATGCTTCCGCGGACTTGCTGCGTGAAGCAGTGCAGGCTGGCGCTCGAGGGTTTACGCATTTGGGGAACGGTTGTCCGCGCTCTTTGGATCGCCATGATAATATTCTTTGGCGAGTTTTTGAAACGCCGGGATTATTAACCAGTTTGATTCCGGATCAGATCCATGTTTCTCCACCTCTTTTCCGACTCGTCCATCGGACACTCGGATTCGAATCCATTTACTACACAACGGATGCCATGTCCGCAGCGGGTTGCCCGCCCGGACGCTACAAATTAGGAACATTGGAACTCGACGTGGGCGCTGACCAGATTGTAAGGCAGCCGGGGAAGCCGCTATTTGCAGGTTCCGCATTGCAGCCTATCGAGGGTGTGTTTCGCGCTGCGCAAATGCTCGGATGTCCGTGGCAAAATGTTTGGCCGGGCTGGTCTACACGGCCGGCTAAGCTACTGGGGTTGCGAAACGAGTTGGATGTCGGGGAGCCGGCAAATTTTTGCCTTTTAAAGATGAATGCCCAAAATAAGTTGCAGGAACTCCGCGTTTGCTTCAACGGCCACTTTGCCTAACGGCTGGAAATCGGCAGTAAGGCACTGCCAGGTTGTTGAAAAGTAGCCGCCGAAGAAGTAACAAAGCGGAAACGAATCGCCCGAATTCTGAGAAAATCCGCCTCCTCACCTCGGCTGCTACCCCTGAGTAACTTACCCGCCTTTACTTACCAGCCTTGCGGTGCAAGGTACGCAGATGAATGCAACGGTTCATGATTCTGCGTCCAACGATATATTAACGGAACAAAGCTGCCGGGGATTTCGAGGAAAGTTTCGTTTCTGCGCTCATTGGATGGCCCAGGCGGTGGGGTCTCCATGGGCATTTGTTTTAGCAGTTTTAACAATTGTCGTTTGGGCAGCTGTTGGTCCCCTGTTTCACTATTCCGATACCTGGCAGTTGGTGATTAACACCGGAACAACGATTGTAACGTTCTTGATGGTTTTTCTGATTCAGAACACCCAAAACCGCGACACGAAGGCTCTTCATTTGAAGCTGGATGAACTCTTGCGTGGTGTTAAGGGTGCTCGCACCAGCCTGGTAAATCTTGAGAACCTAAGCGACGAAGAGCTCGACGCTTTGCAGAAAGAGTTCGAACAGTTGAATCGGCGTGTCCGAAGGTCAGATAAAGTGAACGAATAATCGGTCTCATGGTCCAGAGTTTCAGAAAGACGCAGCATTTCGCTCACAATTAATGCCAACGAGCCAACGGGCAACCTCCCTTCTCAATTCTCGTTGACTCTCTGGCGCGCCAGTTTCAACCATGCCGAAAGCCAGTCGGAGTTCGTCCAATCAGGCCGCTTGCCACCTAACTCCGCCTCACCCAGGGCGCGCTGGCACGATGCGTCTGAAATCTCAACCTCGTCAACATCGATAAAGATTCTGTCATTCATGACGCAATCTCGATCAGTCCAATCTCAAAGCCAAGGTAGGCGAATTACGCGGTAGCAAAAATTGGGGGCAGGGCAGGGGAAGACCCCTGTCAACCTTGGCAAGGGAAAATCAGGATTCAGGACTGTTTCTTTAAACGTTCCAGTTGTTCGAGATCCTTGTTACGCGCGGCGACATCGAAAGGATAGTTCTGACCTGATGTCCTTTCAGAAATCCAACCAATGAATTGATCGGCCTCGCCTTCGCAAGCTGCGCGTAAGCGCAAAGCGATCCTTTCCAAATCCTCCAGTTGAATGTGGCCGCGAGGAATAGTCACCATCGCCCTTGCGCCAGGCAACCGATGGAACCAACCTTCCGGAAGCCCAGAGTAACTGTCCTCCCGATGAATTGCGTACCAACAGAGGCGAACCATCGCTGCCCGGAGAGACAGGGCTCCGCTCGCCATCGGTCCGTGGAAATGCCAGCCGACCGGGACCTCCTCCGTGACGGCCATCACCAGCCCGTTCTCGCTCGTCTTCCAGGCCACGAATCGATGCGGGCCTGTCCAGGTCCCCGCTCGATTAAATCGGGGTCGCAATGCGAGCAACAACTCCGCTTCGCGGGCGAGCGCAGTTTTTTCGTCGGGACATCGTTGCAACTGAATCCGGGCGACGGCGCGCAGCAATCTTAAGTGCCTTTTTCGCAGCCGATCTGGATTTGCCACGCGATAGCTGCCAAGTCGCTTGCGCAAATTCTTGGCTTTTCCAACGTACAATACCGTGTCGTTCGCATCCCTCATCAGATAAATGCCCGGGCAGTCAGGCGCTTGCCTGAAAAAGTCCGAACCTAAACACTCGACCAATGGGCGCGGGTCGGGAAATAACAACAACTGGCTCACAACTAGGGTTAGTCTTTGCTTGAGTGTTTGAAGAGTCTAGCGAAACTTAAAAGCGATTGCAGGTTTCAAAGCATTGATGTTTATGGCAAGCACTCAAGAAAACGAGGGAGCCACTTGGCTGCGGACCGTATTGATAGGCCGCAAGCCCCAACGCACCCTTGTCCGTATTGTAGTGCTCGTGGCGGTTTGTTTTGTTGTCTTTCGGTTCGTGCTGTTGCCAATCCGTGTCGAGGGGATGAGCATGCTTCCCGCTTACAAGGACAATCGGGTTAACTTCGTTAATCGCCTGGCCTACGTTTTTCATCGACCAGAAAGAAGGGACGTTGTAGCCATCAAAACCTCAGGCATTAGCATTATGTATATGAAAAGGATTATCGGCTTGCCGGGAGAAACTGTGGCTTTCCACAAAGGGCGCGCGATGATTAACGGGAAGCTCCTCGATGAGCCTTACGTTCGCTCGAGCTGTGACTGGGAATTGCCGCCGAGAATCCTGGGCAAAAATGAGTATTATTTTGTCGGAGATAATCGCGGAATGCCCGAGGCCGATCACTATAAGGGGGCAGCGGTCCGCAGAAAAATTGTGGGGAAGGTGCTGTTGTGAGGCGTTGGTTGTGGCGGGGGTTGCTAGCGGGAGCCCTGGTGGCGCTCGGCGTATGGTTTTGGACTGTGCTGTTCCCCAGCCCGGATCGCATTATTCGCAAACGGTTGACTGAATTGGCCAAGTCGGTCTCATTTGGCAGCAACGAATCACTGTTAGCCATCGGTGTCAATTCATCAAGAGTGGCTGACTTTTTCACGGACAATGTGGAGATTCGACTCGAGGTACCAGGTCGGGCAGGCCGGGTGATCAATGGGAGGCAGGAGCTTCTTGAGATCACCCGGTTGGTGCGCGCAACGGTGGGCGGGTTGCAAGCGCAGTTTCTTGATATCAATCTTTCAATCGCGGCTGACAAACAATCGGCGGAAGCCAACCTGACACTGCGAGCAAAGGTAGCGGGCGAGCGCGATCAAATTGTGCAGGAGCTGAAGTTGCTGTTGAACAAATCGGAGGGAAGTTGGAAAATCCAACGCCTGGAAACCATAAAAACACTGTCGGAAGGGCAGGGGATCGGTAATGGGAAAGGAGAATTCAGACTCTGAATCAACGGCGATGATGAATGATTTCAAGGTTGCTATCCAGCATCTGGGACGTTCGGATAAGATTCTGCGAGGCTTGATTCGAAAGGTGGGTCCATGCCTGCTCAAAACCAAAGAGTATCGAAGCCCGTTTGAGGCCCTCTTGCGCTCCATCGTTTATCAACAACTCAATGGCACAGCGGCTGCGACCATCCTGGGCCGTGTCAAAGCACTTTATCCTCGCCGACGATTTCCACGGCCCAAAGATGTGCTGGCGACGCCGGACGAAAAACTTCGAGGGGCTGGACTCTCGCGCGCCAAAGTGGCTGCGATCAAGGATCTCGCAGAAAAGACGCTGGCAGGCATTGTTCCTTCGTCGCGCGCGCTTCTTTGTTTGAGCGACACGGAGATTGTGGAACGACTCACTCTGGTGCGCGGCATCGGACCCTGGACCGTCGAGATGCTCCTAATCTTTTATCTCGGTCGGCCGGACGTCTGGCCGGTGACAGATTATGGCGTGAGAAAGGGATTTGCGCGCAGCTATAGCCTGGCAAAATTGCCTTCACCAAAGGAACTGATCGGGCTGGGTGAAAAATGGCGGCCTCACCGAACAACTGCAGCCTGGTACTTTTGGAGAGCGCTGGAATTGCCTGGGCAGAAAAAAGGCTCCAAATCGCGGAAGAAGAAGTAAACGTTGCTATTCTGCCCACAAGCGGCGCCCGGCCTTTATCCGCTCAGGCACCTCCAGAAACAACCCGAAGAATCGCTCGCGGACGCTCAGTCTGAGAAGCAAAAACAGGGGCTAACAATTGCTTTTGGGGCGCGAACAAGCGCCGGCTGCCGCCCCTGCTGGAATGACTCGTGCCAAAGGAAAAATGAGGCATCTCCTCCCGGGAAAGGCCGGATTGCTGTGCCATGGATTTCAATTCCGCCGACGGCTCGGTCTCGGGAGAAGTATTCCCGTGACCTGACTTTATCGCTTGGTGTTTGAATGTCCTGGAACTCACCGCACATTGGACGGGCAATGAACGAAATAATTCATGCGAACATAGAACCCAGGTTGGGTTTGAACCAATTTAACCGTCAAGTAAATCCAGGCCAATAAGTTAGCGGACTTTCTCCAGCTTTTTGGATTTCGAGCGATGCTTGCCAGGTGGCCGCCTTGAGATGAACGAGCTGCCGCCCAGGAAAAAACGCAACGGTTCCGAGATGGCCTGTGATAAGCCTACTCGCGACGAAATCATCACTGGCGCTCGAGCCTTGATAAAATCCGCCGCTCGTGGATTTTGCGCTATGAAAAGCGCAGAATCGGGATTGCATAAATCGACGCCATCCAGCCGACGATCGATGTTCATGGCCTGACACAACTTGCCCGGCCCGTTACTTAAGTGACGCGGGTCTGCTGCAATGCGATGCTTCCGCAGAAGATGCTCGCCAAAAACGGGTTCGATAGCACGGATAAGCACTGCCTCCCCAACCCCGGCTGGCCGGCAGACCGCATTGACACAAAAGTGGCAACCGTAAATGAAATAAACATAACCGTGGCCTGGCTCGCCGAACATGACCCGGTTACGGGGCGTCAAACCAGGAAACGCATGGCAAGCAGGATCATCTGCCAAATAGGCTTCAGTCTCAACAATCGTTCCGCCACACGGTCCGTCTGGCAAATTCCGGACCAGCCAATGGCCAAGCAGCCTGCCAGCTACTAACCGTGCAGACGGCTTATAGAATGACCGGGGAAACGCGCGATAAGTAGCCATCGATTCTCACAATCCGTGCTAAAGCCCGCTGAACCAAACAAACCCGCTTGTCAGTTTGTTTTTCCTGTCCTATAGTTTGTTACACAACTCTGGGCTATTAGCAATATCGGCAAACGATGATGTTTGCGACTCGATCAAAGCAAGAAACAGGCTTCACCTTGGTGGAGTTATTGGCCGTTATGTTTACTGTCGCGGCCCTGGCAGCCATGTTGTTGTCTGTTTTGACAAAGGCCAAAATCAAAGCCCAGCGCACGAACTGTCAATCGAATCTGCATCAGTTGGGATTGGCGTGGGTGCTGTATCACGGGGACAACAATGGGCGTCTGGTTGAGTCTTACCCGGTTAACAACCCCACCGCCTGGATTCTTGGCGATATGAGCAATCCCAGCGATGCAACAAATATCAGCTTGCTTCAACAGGGTAAGCTTTACGCCTACATTCCAAATCCTCAAATCTATCATTGCCCTGCCGATAATGGTGTGCCTGTCGATAACAAATTGCTCAGGAGCGTTCGCAGTTATTCGATGAACGCCTTCATGGGTGCTCGAGATCCTCGTATTGGCCCTATTCCAGCCAACGCGGGAAGCTTTGTGCGGTTTTACGCCAAAGATTCAGATATCCCTCGGCCCTCAAGCTTGTGGGTGATGTTGGATGAAGACGAGCGCAGCATCAACGACGGGTTCTTTGTTCCCGATCCCACCGGTCAAATGTGGATTGATTTCCCTGCCAACTCGGTCCATCGCCATGAGTTGAGTTTTTCGCTGACCTTTGCCGATTGCCATACTGAAACCTGGTATTATCGAGACCCGGCCACGACCAAACTCACCCACAATAAAACCGAGAAGGCTGGCAATATCGACTTGCGACGATTGGCGCGCGCGTCGGCCACATTGAAATAATCTATACGGGCCAGTCTCGATAATGGATCGTTTCCAACCGCAGCAATTTGACTGGCCCGTCGTTAATGAGGCGGAAAACTTCCTCCGCGAACACATCGAATCCTTCCTGAAACAAAACAGCTTCGCTCGAGCTCTAAGCGAACGGATGTCCAAGGAGACTGCGACCGACCTTTTCGAATGGATCGATCATCTCCAGATCGAAGCAACAGGCGAAGGGGAATTGCGGCGGCTTGGTTTTGCGCAGGAACTTAAGGCGGAGACTGGTCATGGCGAGCGAGTGTACGAACATCCCCTCGCCACGCTCCCACGCGTTTTGATCGGTGGACCGCGCGGTGTCACTCCCCTCAGAATGGCAATACGAGTGGAATCGCTGAATGATTTCATGGAGCGCCACAACCTTTCGGGCGAGCCTCCAGGGGAATCTTTTTCCAGGTATCGATACTTGGATTTGGCCGGCGAGAATAACACGATATTCGCAATTGTTGAGCGTTGTGCGTATCGGGGCTTTGCCCCAGCTCATCTTGGTTCAGGCGAACTGGAGAAAATTGTCAGTGCACGAAAGCTTTGGCAAAGGCGCCCCCGCCTGTTCGCCAAGGACGCCGAAGGTTTTCGAGCGGGCAATGAGGTTCTGGAACAAGTCATTGATTTGGTTGACATCGATCGCGCGTGCCAGATGTTTTTCGAATTAGAACGCGATTACTGGGAAAGCCGTAATCGGGTGGCGCGTTTTCAAAAAGACCGGCAGGACCAGCTTGGGTTAGGCTGGGGCAACCATGATCATCACACGTTCCGCTGCTCCCGCCAGCATTTCGTGGATCTGATTTCTTTCTTGCTCAAGCTTGGTTTCAAAAAGCGCGAGCGATACTACGCAGGCGCTGAGGCCGGTTGGGGCGCCCAGATTTGCGAACACCGGGCCGCCGGCATTGTTGTTTTTGCCGATGTCGATTTGCTGCCGGAAGAAACACAGGTCGATTTTTCGACGACCAGGCTGGCTCCAAGTTCGCGGCTTGGGACAGTTGGGCTTTGGGTCGGTTTACACGGAGAAAGTTTTTTGGAAGCGGGCATGCATCACCTGGAGGCGCGGTTTGAGTTCGCTCTTCTTGAAGAACAGTTGCAATCCTCGGGGTTCAAGACCATGAAGCCCTTCTCGGATTTTGATTTTCTGCGCCAGGCCTTTACGGAAGGAGAGCGTTGGTCCGTGCGGCCCGAGCGTGCCACGCAACTTTTGTCCGCCGGGTTGATCACTCAGGAACAGTTTGATCGCTTTATGAAAGAAGGCGCTATTGGAAGCCATTTGGAAAACCTTCAACGACATGGGGGCTTCAAAGGTTTTAACCAGAAATCCGTCAGCGCCGTGATTCAGGCGACCGATCCCCGGAAAAACCAATGGTCGCAGGTACCGGCCGCGGCCTGAAGCTTGCCTTAATCAACCCCGATTACTGCTTTAGCGTGGGTTCGATAGCGGCTGGGATGTGCTCTGTGAGAGAAGCCACGTTCGGAACTTTGCTTGGGATTCTCTCCCGGCGGCGAGCTTCCGGATAAGTGCTCAACCATCGGTTGGCAAGATCCTTAACCACCGTTACCCAGCCTGGCAGACCGGCGGGTTTAAGCCGGTACTCATCCACCCCAAGCGCTTCCAGGCGCAGCCGGTCTTCTGGTTTTTCCGACGAACTGATCACAATGACCGGCATTTCTCCAAAATCCGGCCGCTGCTGCAACCAGTCCAACAGATTCAAGCCGTCCTGGCGCTTCGTGCTGACGTCGAGCATCAGCAGCCGCGGTAATGGATACTTGAACCGGTCAACGTAGTTCGGTTCTCCAGCAAGATAGCTGAGGGCTTCTTGTCCATCTCGGACATGCATCACACGGTGCGGCAAGCCGGCCGTCAGGAAAGCGCGGGAGAGCAATAAAACATCATCTGGATCATCATCGGCGACGAGGACAACTGGGGGCATAATTTTGGTTCATTGAGGGTCACACTCTGAGTATCTGAATTTTTATTGAGGACTCTCCGTAAGGTCAACTAAATTGAGTTGATCTGCGTAATTTTACGGAGCCCTTTTGAGGTGGCTCTCCGATGGAAGACGCGAATTCGGCAGTTATCCCAACTTCCACCCTGCACGTTCATTCGGATTTGGATTTCGCAGCGGCACCGACCCGGATTTGGCGTCCGGAGCCTCACCCTGTGCATTCAGGCACGCTCTATGCTTGTCAAACCCGCCAAATAAGGCATAAGAACGCTGTGATATCGCGGTTTGTAGTCAAGATTAGCCTGCTGCTGGCCATTTCAGCTTCAGCAGCACCATTGAAATTTGATTCGCTGAAGGTTGGTTCAAGAGTTTATAGCAATGTTACCATTGTCGGCGCCAATACGACCGATCTTTACTTCACTCACAACCAGGGAATAGCCAATGTGAAGCTCAAATACGTGGATGAGAATTTGCGCAAACGTTTCAACTACGATCCCAAGGCTGCGGAAGTCGCTGAACGGCAGCAGAGTGAGGATGACACCGCTTATCAAGGGGTTTTGGCCGCCAAAATCGTTGAGCGGGCCGTTGAGCGGGCCCAAAAGGCGGCGCTCGCCGCTAAAAGGGCCGCCAGCACATCTGAGGACAGCCTGGCAGACCCCATCACCGAGGGTTCGCTGTTGGGCAAGGCAATTCCTCCCACAATCGACGTCGAAAAATGGCTGAGTGACAAGCCATCGCTTAAGGGGAAGTTTGCCTTGATTGCGTTCTGGGCGCCTTGGAGCATTCCCTGCCGGAAATGGATTCCGCAATTGAACGCGCTACAGAAGAAGTTTGCCGACAAGCTCGTGGTAGTCGGGCTGACGTCGGAACCCCAGGAGGACGTTGAACAAATGACGGAACCGAAACTCGAATTTTCGTCGGGAATCGATTCCAAAGCCAGATTGAGCAGCTTTGCCGGCGTCAGCAGCGTTCCTTACGTTTTGTTCGTCGATGCCAAAGGCATCGTTCGTTACCAGGGCCATCCCAGTGCTCTGGACGAAAAGAAACTCGAAAAATTGCTCCCCAAAGCACTCGAGTAAGCGTTGCGGCGCCGGTTCCCAAGCTTGTTTACTCCTCGCTCCCTGCTTCCTTGTTTCAGCATTTCGGCTTTGGCCCATCGCCGTCTTCGGCACAATGAACTTCTGGTGCATGGGCGAGCATGGTAGCCCCGCATCGACACGAGTGAACACGTCTATTGCGCCAACGATCAATTAGCCGTCCGCTTCATCGAAGAAATCGACTTCGATTACGCCGCCGTCGACGCAACAGGAGAGTACGGGGAGAGGAGGCCTTGCGATACAATTTCACCATTTAAGATTTTTCATCATGCGTTCCACGTATGAAATCTCCAATCATCGGCGAAGCTCCTTGTCAGAAACCACCAAATGCGCTTCCCTTTTCCAATATCACCCGCAAATTCTATCCTAATCCTCTACGCAAAAGCAGTTTACTAAGATTTCCCCCTGTTCCATGATGCCCAAACATTACTTCCAATATGGCACCGATTATTGTTAGAACTGGAAGCTAAATATGACCTTCAAATTCGATGTGGGAGAAAAAGAGAAGTGTAAGGTTAGCTTCCACTTCAATCAGTGGTGGGGCAACCTCAAGATTACAGTGGATGATCGGCCCGTCATAAAGGACTTTTGCCTCGCGTCCTTGAAGCACGTTCGCCGATTCGACTTCACCGTCGGAGAACTCGAGAAGCATAAGATTGTTATTGAGAAGTGGCGCAAACGGCTCGCGCCCGCTTTCCGGAAATCAAAATACAAAGTCTTTATTGATGACAGCCTTACACAGGAGATCGAAGGGTTCTAAAATCGCTTCAGGCAATGGCCGCTACGCCTTCAGCTTTCGACAGTGTGTGGGATTCGCCGGGCCCGCTGGCTTCGTCGTAGCGCGGCTTTCAGCGGCTATGCCTGAGCTCGTCGTTCGATGAAAATGAAAATCTTGGCATCGATAGCAGTTCTCTTTCTGTGCATCGCGGCTTTGTTGGGCTGTTCGCCGACTAGCCGCCGATCCCCAATCATCACCGCTGGATCTTCACCTCCTCCCGACTTTCCTATTTCGGCGGAGTTCCCCAACTACCCTAAAATCGTAGCAACCGCCAACCGATTGGTGTCGGAAGCAGGTCTGAAGTGGGGTGAACCGGTGGACGTCCGGTGGCAGCCCGCGCCATTGAACCGCTACCTTATCATCTATCCTACGCCGCAGTCCGAATTGGGCTACGCTGGTTACCGCATAGTACAAGTCGAAACGAATTGGCATGCCTGGTTTCCTCTCCGAGGATGAAACCGGAGCACAGCATGCAGCGGACGCGAGCCAGCCGTTCAGCTCAGTCGCGATTCGCGCACCGCAAGCGGCTGGCTCGCGCCGCTGATGCTGATCTAGGCCGACATGAAGCGATGGCAGAAAATTCTGATTTGTGCCGCTACAGGCTTCGCCTTCTGGCTGCCAAGCATTCTTCTTCACGTTATGCGCGGCTAGCATTTCGGCGAGACGCGCGTCGACAATCTTGGCGTGCTTACTTATCCCATCCTCACTTCAGCAACCGTGCAACGATGTAACCATGCAACCGCTTGGAGCTTCCTTTCCAGGCTTCCTTGTCCATTGGCACCAGCCTGTCTACACTCCTCGTGTGGCTGTCCAAAACGGGATCGTCAAAATCCAGAAGCGCAATCGTGCGCTGGTCAAGTTCGATCGGGATCGAATTCAGCGCGCCATTCTCCGGGCCGCGGAATCCATCGGAGGTTTTCAACAGGAATTGCTGCCTGGGATCAACGAGAGGATTTTTGACGCTTATAAGACGGATGAGCAGATCGCCGATTTCCTGGCCGATGCGGTTGTGGTTTGCCTTAATTCAGATCCCCACCATCTGATCGCCAATTTTCCCCCGACCATCGAGATCATTCAGGATGAAGTCCTGCACGCGCTACGCAGTTACGGCTTTCAAAATACCGCTGATGCCTACGCATGTTACCGGTGGGGCAAACATTGGTTGCGCGAACGGGCCATTACTCCTGATAAATTTGCTGGAAATGGTTTTCCCAAAGAGGAAATAGAAAACACTTTGGCGTGGAACAGGCGGCGGGGCTGCGACACAGTGGACGGTCTAAATGAGATTGTCCGGGCCGAACGAATCAAAGCATTGGTTGAGGAATCACTGACGCTTTACGAACAATCACTGAACGAAGCTGCGTCCAAAATCATGGCGCGCCTTGGCGCTGGGGATAGGCTGCGGATGATTTGGATTAGCGGGCCAAGCTCTTCAGGCAAAACGACCACGACCGTGAAGCTCACGGAACGATTGCAACAGCAAGGCCTGAGGTTTTTGATGCTCAACCTTGACGACTATTTTTGGTCGTTGGTCGAACACCCCACGGATTGGATCAACGATCGGAATTATGAGACTCCCGAGGCGCTCGACATTCAGTTGCTCAATCAGCAAATCCAAGCCTTGTTGGCGGGGGAAACCGTTCACAAGCCATTGTACAGTTTCAAAGAAGGCCGCCGTACCTCGACCAAACCGATCAAGCTTGAGGCCGACCAAATTCTGGTGCTCGACTGTCTCCATGGCCTTTACCCACCCATTACTGAAGGCATCAATGCCTCCGTTCAATTCCGGCTGTATATCGAAGCACAAAATGTTCTTTACGAAGGTGATGGTCAATCAGGGCGGCTCACCCAATTCACCGATGTGCGGCTAATCCGCAGGATGCTGCGCGATGCCACGCATCGAAATCACAGCCCGCTCCTAACTATTCTTCACTGGCATTATGTGCGCGCCGGCGAACTGTTCAGCATTTTGCCTTTGCGGGGTCTGGCCGATCATTCAATCAATGGCGGATTTCCATTCGACCTGCCCGCGTTGCGGCCTTTTTTCACGGGCACTGACAGCCTTCTGCCGCGGCCTGAAGATTTTCGAGAGTATGGTGGGTTTCTCGATGCCCGGATTCGGTACGAGCGGGTAAAGACGTTACTCGACTCAATTGCCGGGCTGGAAATGGCACAGATCACCAATCACGATATCATTCCAGGAGACGCGGTGATCCGTGAGTTTATCGGCGGCAGCACGATCCAGATTCCGCATAATGAGTAAGCGATAAGCGAACTGGAATGGACAGTGGAACCGAACTGTTAACGATCAGATATCTGACTTCTTGCCTTGAGCTTCCTCAACTGCGGGTTTCGGTGCGCTTTTTGAGCGCCATGGTTTGCGCGATCAGCGGCAGATGCGCGATGTCCTTGGGGCGTCCAACGGTTTGTTTGCTGCGATAGATGCGAGGTAGGGGGAGCACAGCCACCGTGGCACCAAGCCACCGAAGGCGCTTAGCACGCTTGAATTCATAGCCGAAGCTGCGCAATCCATCGACCCGGTAAATGAAATTGACTATCGAACCATCAACTAAATCTACCACTGTGTTGGCTCGCACTGTCGCTCCCAGAGCTCTGCATAAATTGAGGATCCTCATATATTGCCGCGGCGGTAAATTAATCCAGAGATCCGTATCCAGCGTTGTGGCGGGAACACCTTGCAGGATGGCGGCGCTCATGCCCGCTATTTGAAACCGTATTTTTTCCTTGCCGAGCGCGTGAATAAGTTGTGCGAGCGGAGAAAGTTTTCGTGAAGCGCCCAACGCTCGTCGGGTGTGGCGGCGAGGGTCCGGGCAAACAGATGCTTTTCGTCCTCGCTTAGACCGGGAACGTCGCGGATCTTTTTCAGGACCCTGGCGATTTTTTTTTCCACAGCCTAAAGCTACAGGAAAGGGCCTTCACAGTCGAGACGGTTTAATGATTACCTGGGCAGGCCGTAGAATGGCTACAAGTCCGGAGTGCGCCCGTCCTCGGGCGCAGCAACGGTGAAAGCGGAAAGCGGCCCGAAAAATTGGATCGCGGAAGCACCATCGTGGCTTGCTGCGCCCGAGGACAGGCGCGCTCCGCCGTCGAGGCATTTGGTTTACATATGCTCGATAATATTGTCCCCGAATTGGGAGCATTTGATTTCGGTGGCGCGTTTCCTGGGAAGGTCGCTGAATGGGCTACCAGTCCGGAGTGCGCCCGTCCTCGGGCGCAGCAACGGTGAAAGCGGAAAGAGGCCCGAAAAATTGGATAGCGGAAGCACCGTCGTGGCTTGCTGCGCCTGAGGACAGGCGCGCTCCGCCGTCGAGGCATTTGGTTTACATATGCTCGATAATATTGTCCCCGAATTGGGAGCATTTGATTTCGGTGGCCCCCTGCATGAGCCGCGCGAAGTCATAAGTGACGCGCTTGGAGCCAATCGCACCGTTAATACCTTTGATGATTAGATCCGCAACTTCGGTCCAGCCCATGTAGCGAAACATCATTTCACCGCTCAAAACGACACTGCCAGGATTCACTTTGTCCTGATTGGCGTATTTGGGAGCGGTCCCGTGCGTGGCTTCAAAAATAGCGTGGCCTGAGATGTAATTAATGTTACCACCAGGTGCGATGCCGATTCCTCCGACCTGGGCAGCCAGGGCATCGCTTAGATAATCGCCATTCAAGTTTAAAGTTGCGATCACGTCGAAATCTTCCGGGCGCGTGAGGACTTGTTGCAAGGTGATATCGGCAATAGCATCCTTGACGACCACGCCCTGTTGGGTTTTGCACCAGGGACCGCCATCAATTTCTTTCCCGCCGAATTCGCGTTTTGCCAAATCGTATCCCCAGTCCCGAAAGGCGCCCTCCGTGAACTTCATGATGTTGCCTTTGTGAACCATCGTCACGCTCTTGCGTTTTTGCTGCACGGCAAATTGCAGCGCCGCGCGCACCAGACGTTCAGTCCCCGGCCGGCTGACCGGTTTGATCCCAATGCCGATGTCATCGCTGTTTTGTTGGCCGAAACGAATCTTCTTGAAGCCGGCAGGCAATTCGCGTTGGAGAAATTCAAGGATCTTTTTCGCTTCCGGACTCCCGGCCTGGTAATCGATTCCGGCGTAGATATCTTCCGTGTTCTCACGGAAGATAACCATGTTTACCTTCTCGGGATGTTTGACGGGCGAAGGCACTCCAGAGAAATACTGCACCGGCCGCAGGCAGACGTACAGATCGAGCAATTGCCGCAAAGCGACGTTCAGCGAGCGGATCCCGCCGCCAACCGGGGTTGTCAACGGACCTTTGATGCCTACCAAATATTCTTTGAAGGCATCAATGGTGTCGTCCGGAAGCCAATTATCGAACTTGTTCTTGGCCGCTTCGCCGGCAAAAACCTCGAACCAGGAAATCTTGCGCTTGCCCGCGTAAGCCTTTTGCACCGCCGCATCGAACACCCGCTCGCTGGCCGCCCAAATGTCCGGGCCCGTTCCATCGCCACGGATGAAAGGAAGCACCGGGTTATCCGGGACACTTAGTTTTCCACTTTGAATCGATATTTTTCCTCCCGCAGGCGGAGTCAGATCTTTGTAAGGCATTTTTTGGTCAATTCTCTCCTAATCGGGTGGTTACGTCTTACTCGATCGCAACTCATGCATGCTTAGCAGTTCGATGGGCCCGTCCGCAAACTGCGCTTTGACGTCGGCAAACTGGGCTTTGACCTTCGAGATGAGATTTTCCACCGTCAATCCGTACTTACGGCGCAAGTCATCTACGGTTGAGCCATGTTCGATGAACTGATCGGGCCAGCCCATTTGGACGACGGGAGTGGTGATTCGCTTTTCGTTAAACAATTCGAGAACGGCGCTGCCATAGCCGCCCATGAGCACGTGATCTTCCAATGTGACAACGACTTCGGCAGCTCGTCCGAAGAATTCGGTCGTCCCATTATCCAGGGGTTTGGTAAATCGCGGATTGATGATGGCGACGTCAAAACCTTCAACAGCCAATTGGACAGCCGCTTTGCGGCCCAGGGCCATCATATTTCCCAGCGGAAACAGAGCGATTTTGTGACCGCGCTTATTGGCGAAGCTTTGTACGACTTCCGCCTTTCCGATCTCCAGTAACTTGGGTTGCTCCTTGATCGGCACGCCTTCGCCTGGCCCTCGGGGATACCGGATGAAGGTCGGATGTTGCAGGTGCGTCGCGGTGAACATCATATCCACCAGTTCATCCTCATCTTTCGGCGCCATAGCGATACAGTTGGGGACTGAACGCACATAGGCGATATCAAACAAACCGTGATGAGTCGGACCGTCCTGGGGCGACAAACCTGAGCGATCCATGCAGAAAATGACCGGTAAATCCTGCAGCGCTGCATCGTGAACGATGCAATCGAAAGCCCGTTGCAGGAATGTCGAATAGATGGCACACACCGGGTGGAATCCCATGGTCGCCATCCCACAGGCGAACAATACCGCATGTTCTTCGGCAATACCCACGTCGTAATAACGATTAGGCATGGCCTTCTCCAATAACTTCAGGCTTGTACCCGTGGGCATGGCCGCTGTAATGCCGACAACGGTGGCGTCTTTTTGGCACAGCTTCACCATGGTCTGGCCAAACACATCCTGCCAATTGGGTGGCGCGCCCGGCTTTGACGGAAGTGTGGCACCGGTCGCGACGTCGTAGGGGCCAAGGCCATGAAATTTTTCGGGATTCTTCAGAGCGGCTTCAAATCCTTTGCCCTTTTTGGTCAATACATGAATGACGATAGGCTGATCGCAGGTTTTGGCAAATTCCAATGTGCTGATCAGCAACGGCAAATTATGGCCATCAATCGGGCCGAGGTACCGCACGCCCATCTCTTCAAAAATCAAACTGCTGCCATAACCGCCGCGTCCGTCGGCGTCCATGGTGCTGGGATTGGGCTCGAGACCCACTTCGGTGAGCACTCCTTTGAATCCTTCCTCAGCCTTATGAGCAAGTTTCAAAGCCAGCTCGCCCTTGGGCAGGCGGCGCACGAACCGCTCGAAATCCTTCGCCAGCTTGTTGTAGGAAGGATGAGTGATCAGCTTGTTCAGATACGTCGAGATCGCCCCGACATTTTTGGCGATGCTCCATTCGTTATCGTTGAGAACGCCGATGAATTTGCGCGTGGTCTGGGCGATATTGTTCAGCGCTTCGAAGGAAATACCATTGGTCAAAGCCGCGTCGCCAATGATAGCAACGACGTTCTCATCGCCGTTGCGCTGGTCACGGGCCGCGCAAATCCCCAATGCGGCGGACAACGCAGTGCCGGCGTGCGCCGCGCCGTAGCAATCATGATCGCTTTCACAACGCATCGCAAATCCGCTCAGGCCGCCAGTGCTGCGGATGGTATGAAAACGATCCTTGCGGCCCGTCAACAGCTTATGAACGTAGACTTGATGGCTGACATCCCAGACGAATTTGTCCTTCGGCGTACTGAAGACATAATGCAGGGCAAGTGTCAGCTCGACTACCCCCAGGTTTGGCCCGAGGTGGCCCCCATTTTTCGCCAACACAGTGATGAGTTCCTGGCGAACCTCTTCCGCCAGAAGCTGCAACTGTTCCAACGTCAATTTCTTGACGTGAACCGGACTATCCACCATTTCGAGGTATCGGCTCATAGGAGAATTGGAGTGTTGGGATCATGGAGTAATGGAATATTGAGAACAACGTTTGGAGCTTCGCTTTTCATTACTCCATCTTCCCGTTTTCCGGCAATGATAGCGGTTTCAATGTCATTTCGCCACCGGCACTTTTTTCCAACTGTTGAATCTTGAGCTCGGCTTCGTCCAGCTTGGCCTGGCACACTTTTGCCAGGCGAGTGCCTTCTTCGTATTTTGCCAGCAACGACTCGAGGGGAAGCTCTTGAGATTCCATCGCTTCCACAATAGATTCGAGTTTTTCCAATGCCTCTTCGAAAGGCAAAGGCTCGGTTTTTGCGGTGGTATTCTGTCCCGCGTTCCTGGCAACATTCGGCACAGAACGAAAATTAGTTGAAAACATTTCCATCGTCCAGTGAAGAAAATGTGCTGGCAGGGCCACGCTAGCGGTGGAAGGAAACTGTAGGACCAATTGCCTATTCTGTGTGCCCGGGGAGTGCTTATGGAATAGCCGAATTAGTTGCTTTTCCGAAACCAAACCAGCTTGAATAACGGCTGTGACTAACTGTTTCCTATTTGCATTCTGTTTTCTTTGGGCTCTTTCCCGGGCCTCTGAACCCCCGGTAATTCCTGTCGGCTTGGATGCCTATCGGCTCTGGGACCGCTGGCCTTATCATCGCATCGGCGCGCGCACTTACATGCGCAGTACTTACGATCGCCGGGGTGGAAACGAAGCTGCCGATGCCAGTCATTTTCTTTATCAACTCGCGGACGACAAAAATGTCACCCTCGATATTCAAGGACCAGGCATTCTTTACTTCGCCCGGTGCAACCATTGGCACGGGAGCCCCTGGCACTATGAAATCGATGGCTGGGACCATATTATCCAAGAGACCAGTACCGCCAATCCCAACCAGCCCACGCCGGGTTCAGTCTTTCTCCCGAATGCATCGTTTCCTCATCCCCTCACGTGGACGTGGTCGACGACGAAAGGCGCAGATTTAAGCTGGGTGCCGATCCCGTTTGAGAAATCCTTTCGTATGGCCTATGGACGGACGCACTACGGCACAGGTTATTACATTTATCAACAGTATGTGCCGGGCGTGAAACTATCCCGCCCGATTCGTTCATGGAATGAATCTCATTTACCGGACAAAGATGTGTTGGATCTCATTTCCAGCTCGGGATCTGATCTAGTACCCCGAGCAGATTCAACAAAGGGCCGAAAGCTCGGCCTCAAGGAAATCGGAGGAGAAGGAATGCTTCTCCCTGAGCTCAATTTCCGGATACCGGGCCCATCCATGATCCGAGCGCTGGAGTTTTCCGTTCCCCGCGAGCAAGCCGTCACGTTCGGGCGCGCTCGACTCCGTGTCTTCTGGGATGACTCTTCTTATCCTTCAATCGATACACCGGTCGCCCTGTTTTTCGGGGCGGGCACCTTGTATAATCGTGACAATCGAGAATATCTCGTCAAAGCATTTCCGGTTCATATTCATTTTAGCCCTCAGGACGTGCGTCTTGCCTGTTTTTTTCCGATGCCATTTTTTAAGGCAGCTCGCGTTGAGTTACTGAATCCCGCTGACAAGCCGCTCAATGTTCGCTGGTCGGTGCGTTACGTTCCTTTCAAGGATGACCCGGCCCACGTTTCTTACTTTCATGCCACATATCAAGACCATCCCAATCCCGAGCCAGGCCAGGACCTTTTGCTGCTGAATACAAGCGAGGTCGAAGGGGGCGGCGACTGGTCGGGGCACTTCGTCGGCACTTCTTTCATTTTCTCGGACCGGGCCGTGCTCAACACACTTGAAGGAGATCCGCGATTTTTCTTTGATGACAGCCAGACTCCCCAGGCCCAAGGCACCGGCACCGAGGAATGGGGCGGTGGAGGTGATTACTGGGGTGGTCTGAATATGACGCTTCCCTTCGCAGGGCATCCTACCGGCGCCAAAAATCCACAGGATGCCAGGGACGATGAAGACAAAATCGAGTCGGCCTATCGATTTCTTCTGGCTGATCTAATGCCATTCGGCAGGAACGCCCTCATCCGGCTCGAACATGGTGGCGAGAACGAGTCCAGTGAGCATTACCAAACTCTTGCCTATTGGTACGGCGTCAATCGCGCGACGTTGATTAAAACGGATGAACTTAAGATCGGTAATCTCGAAAGCGAGGCCGCCCATCAATACTCTTCACCGGACTCCTCTCAACCGTATGAAATTACGTCGCGCTACGAATGGGGCGTCGATACCATCAAAAGCAAGCAGGTTTATCCTTCTCACACCGATTTCGGGCGAAAGACAACTGGCTTTTCCGAGTTCAATCTCAGACTAACGCCCGATAATTTCGGTGTGCTTCTTCGCCGCAAGCTGGACTATCAATTCCCTAACCAGCGCGCCGAGGTGTTCGTCGCGAATGTAAAAAATGGCAAAGTGGTGAAAAAGTTCGAACGTGCGGGCGTCTGGTATCTCGCCGGCGGCAATACGTGCGTGTATTCCAATCCCAAAGAAGAACTGGGCCTGACCCAGCATGTCGTCCAAACATCGAATCGTCGTTTTCGCGACGACGAATTCCTGTTGCCGCGCACTCTCACAAAAGGGCGGTCTGAAATCCGTGTCCGTGTTAGGTTTACGCCTGTCCCTATTCCCCTTTTCCCCGGTCAACCGCTGCCTGAGTTGGCCTGGACCGAACTGCGTTACGATACTTATTGTTTTGTTCTGCCCAATAAGAAATAAGGCATTTTAGGAGCAATTTTCCAGTGCAGCTCGGCAGCGAGCTGCACTCCACCCGTTAACCGACCAAGGCGTCGATCTTTTTTTGAAACAAAGTCCCAGGCATATGGGTAATCACATTACGATGATGAAAACGGTTTTGATTCAAGAACAAGTCGGCACGCTGCCATACCCACGCGCTTTGTTGCCCACTCCCGCGCGCTGGAATTTGCGCCCGTGCGAATCCGTCCGCGATTGGCTCCCCGCTCCCGTGGTTCCGCGCAATCCCTGTCCAGTGAAACCCAAAGCAGCGCCCACCCAATCTAACATTTGGATTGCGCTTCCTCGCGAGCTTGCACTGGAAAAAGTTTTCTACGGTTTGCTGGTGGTTGCAGTGATGATTGCTGTTGCTTACGGCTTTTCGAGCTTGTTGGATTTCGTGCACAATTGGGCATCCATCAACGCTTCGCTCGAGCACATGATCCAGTGACTGCGCTGTTTGTTGGATGCAACAGCTTTGCAATCGGGTCTTCTTTGGGAATAGGATGCGACCCAAGGCCAACTGGCCAGTTGATGACAGACGCGACACAGTTCGAGGTGTTCATGAAGAACTACCAGAACCTGGTATTTAGCACCGCCATGCGTTTGCTCGCCAACCCGGCTGAAGCCCAAGACATTTCGCAGGAAGTATTTCTGAAGGCTTATCAGAGGTTTTCTGAGTTGAAAGAAAGTCAAACCGTTGGTGGCTGGCTGAGGACAGTCACGACGAACATGTGTTTGAATCATCTATCGCGTTATCGCGCCCGTTGGAGCTTTTTTTCAGACTTGTTCCATCGCGGCAGTGATGATGAGGAGCATGAGATTGAATTCCAGTCTCCCGAAAACATTGAGGACGATATGGCCCGAGCCGATCGGCATCAACTCGTTGAACAAGCTCTACAAAAGTTGCCCGCGAATCAACGCGTGCCTCTGGTGCTTTATCATTTGGAAAGTTTGAAGTACGAAGAGATTGCCTCCAAGCTTAAGATTTCCCTGGGGAAAGTGAAAACGGACATTTTTCGCGGACGCGAAGCGCTCCGCAAAAGCCTTCGAATACAGTTGGCGCAGGAAAACGAATGAAACATTTTAGCCCCCAGACGGGTTATATAAATGGATAAGTCAAATGAGTATTGATTACGAAAAGCGATTGGAAGCGGAAGTGGATCGGGAATTGAAAATGCTGCCCGAACTGCCTGCTCCTTCTGCGCTTATATCCCGCGTCACTGCAGCCATCGAGCAACGGCAAACCCAACCCTGGTATCGACAATCGTGGCAGATGTGGCCATTGCCGCTCCAGGCTGTCTCTCTCGTCCTGCTGATGTCGCTTTTTGGGGTGCTTTGCTTTGGAACATGGAAATTGTCGCGCCTTGAAAGTGTTGCCACTGCCATGCAGCGCCCAATGGGGTGGCTTTCGGGATTGGGCGCAATTGCGCATGTGCTTAGTGTGGTTTTGAAAAGTTTCGTACTGGCAGCTCAACAACTTGGAACGGGCGTTCTTATCGCCTGCGCTGTGGCGCTGGCGATGGGCTACGCAATGTGTGTCGGGCTGGGCACCGTATATTTGCGAGTGGCACTGGCCCGGCGTTAGGGAAAACCGATTTATGAGAATAGGACAAAAAACAGCCCGCCAGAACGCGATCCGATTAATTGTCCTTGGCTGCTTGCTCATGCCAGTGGGATTGCGTGCACAAGACGCGGATGACCAGGATAAAACCGGCCAAGCGCAACGTGAACGCGCAACCAATTCAATTACTAATGCGGCTAAAGCTGAAGCTGCCGAACCAGACACCGACGCGACCGATAGAACCGAGACCCATGAGAAGCGTGTTCGAGTTAGAGATCGTAGTGGCGTGAGTCGCAACGCCCTGGTTGTGATTGGCCACGATGTGGAACTTAAGAAAGGCGAGAGCGCCGAAGCGGTTGTCGTAATTGGCGGATCGGCGAAAATCCGCGGAACGGTGCGCGATGCTGCAGTGGTTATCGGTGGTGATCTGGATATCGAGGGTGAAGTGGGGGATGCGGCGGTTGCCGTCATGGGAAATATCAGGGCAGGGGAGGGGGCCAAGATCGGAGGCGAGGTAGTCACTGTGGGCGGTCACGCAGACCTTGCCGAAGGAGCAAAAATAGAGGGACATACCCAGGAAGTTGATTTTGGAGGCTCACTTCCCCATGCCGAATGGCTTAGGAAATGGTTTTCCAAGGGCATCGTAAAGCTGCGCCCACTGGCGCCCGGAGTAGGATGGATATGGGGAGTGTGGGGTGCTTTTCTGGTCATCTACCTGCTCATTGCGGCCGCTTTTCCAAAACCGGTCCAGGCCTGCGTAAATGAAATCACGCGCCGGCCTGCTACTGCATTTCTGATGGGTCTATTGACGAAACTCTTGCTGCCTTTGGTTCTCTTAATCCTGGTGGCGATTGTCGTCGGGATTGTAGTAACGCCCTTTATCATTGCTGCTCTCGTCATCGGGCTTCTGGTGGGAAAAGTTGCGATCCTGGAATGGTTGGGTTTTAAAATCGGCCGGCAATTTGGAGATCAGTCCTTTCAAAATCCAGTTGTGGCCCTTTTGGTCGGCGCAGTAATTATCACGTTTCTCTACCTCGTGCCGGTGCTGGGGATGGTTACCTTCCTCATTATCAGTGTGTGGGGCCTGGGTGGTGCGGTAATGGCGGCATTTGGCGGATTGCGCCGCGAAATGCCAAATAAAACAACAACCGCGACGCCTACTGCGGAATCGGTTTCTCCCATACCGACAACTGGCAGTGGTATCAGTCCAACTCCAACCCCGGCCCCGGCTGCTGCGTTCGAACCGCTCCCACCAGAAAGCGTCGTGCCGCCGATTGCGCCGGCGCCCCCAGCATCTTCAGCAACAGTTGCTCCCCAAACGCTGGCCGCCGCGGGTGGGGCAGGGGCTGTGGCCAGCCTCCCCGATGCCTGGGCGTTTCCCAAAGCCAGTTTTTGGGAGCGAATGGGGGCAGCGTTCCTCGATGTAGTTTTGATCAGCATTCTCGGGAGTGTGGTGGGGGGACCGCCGCAGAGCTTCCTGGTTGCGTTGGCATATTTCGCGGGTATGTGGGCGTGGAAATCGACCACTATCGGCGGCATCGTGCTCGGTCTCAAAGTGGCTCGAATGGATGGGCAAGCGATTACTTTTACCATTGCGCTCGTTCGTGCTCTGGCAGGCGCTTTTTCCGTGGTCGTGTTGTTTTTAGGCTTTCTCTGGATTCTCTGGGACAAGGACAGGCAGGGATGGCACGACAGAATTGCGGGCACGGTGGTGGTCAAGCTGCCGAAGGGGACACCTCTGGTTTGTCTTTGAAATCCAAAGTCCAAATGACGAAATCCGAAAGAAACCCGAAATCCGATAGGGCGACGAGGAAACACGAAGCCCTTTGGGTTCGAGGTTAGGGTTTCTTCGGGTTTCGTCCTTCGGACTTCGGATTTTCAATTCTCCTTTCCTTCCACCCAAAACAGACTATCTTCTCGCCTCCATGGCCGAACCGGGTCGAGCGATTCGTCACCCGTAAATCCCTGTGGCAGTTTAGAGAATGGACGCAGCGCATATTAGAAATTTCAGCATTATAGCCCACATAGACCACGGGAAGACCACGCTGTCCGATCGGTTGCTGCACCGGACCGGCACAATCACCACGCGGGAGATGGAGGATCAATTGCTGGATTCCATGGATTTGGAAAAAGAGCGTGGAATCACCATCAAAGCACACCCGGTGACCATGCTTTATCAGGCAAAAAACGGCGAGACTTATGAACTGAACCTCATCGATACTCCCGGTCACGTTGATTTTTCCTATGAGGTTTCACGCAGCCTGAGCGCCTGCGAAGGGGCATTGCTGATTATTGACGCGGCCCAGGGCGTGGAGGCGCAAACCGTTGCCAATGTCCACCTGGCGATGAAACAGAATCTTGCCATCATCCCCGTCATCAACAAGATCGATTTGCCCCACGCAGATGTTGCTCTAACAAAGCAGCAGTTAGAGGATATTCTGGCGATCCCGGGCGACTCGGCCATTTTGGCGAGCGCCAAAGAGGGCATTGGGATCGACGAGATCCTGGAAGCCATCGTCGAGCGAATTCCGGCTCCCAAACCCACCGGAGCGCCGACCGTTCAGGCCTTGGGCTTCGATTCCTATTTCGACACCTACAAAGGTGTGGTCACGCACGTGCGCGTGTTCAATGGCGAGTTGAAAGCGGGCATGTATGTCAAGCTGTTGCACTCGGGCAAAAATGTAGAGGTGAAGGAAGTCGGCAGCTTTAACCCCAAGCCCTATGTACGAGAACGGCTCGAGGTGGGCGAAACCGGTTACATGACCGCCAACATCAAAAGCCCGTTCGAAGTTAAGATGGGTGATACGATCACCGACGCAAAGCATCCGTCTCCGGTTCTGCCCGGATTTCAGGAAATCCACCCGATGGTCTTTAGCGGAATCTACCCAATTAACACGGCTGATTACGAACATCTCAAGGCGAACCTGGGAAAACTTCAATTGAATGATTCGGCTTTCGTATATCAAGCCGAGACGTCCGTTGCGCTTGGATTCGGGTTTCGCTGCGGTTTCCTGGGACTGCTTCATCTTGAAATTGTGCAGGAACGGTTGAGGCGCGAATATGGCATGGATATCATCGCCACCTATCCCAGCGTCATCTATCGCGTGACCATGACAAATGGCACAACCAAAGAGGTAGATAATCCTGCTTTTCTCCCTGAGCCTACTTACATCGAAAAAGTAGAAGAGCCGATGGTCAAGGCGTTCGTCATTTGTCCAAACGAATACATCGGGGACATGATGGCTCTTATTTCGGAGAAGCGAGGAGAAGTGGACCATACGGAAACGATGGACTCACGCCGCGTAATGTTGACCAGCCTGCTCCCGTTGAACGAAATTTTGATCGATTTTCATGACCGTATCAAAAGCATTACGCGGGGTTACGGTTCGATGGATTATGAGCACGCCGCTTACCGGACCTCTGATATGGTCAAACTCGATATGCTGGTGAACGGCGAGGCGGTGGACGCCTTTTCATGTATCGTCCATCGGGATAAGGCAGAGGGCAGGGGACGGGCTCTTGCAGCCAAACTCAAGGAAGTCATCCCACGACAGCAATACGTCGTCGCTATTCAGGCCGCCATCGGAGGCAAAGTTGTGGCGCGCGAAACCGTTGGCGCTTTGCGCAAAGACGTCACCGCGAAATGTTACGGCGGGGACATCACCCGCAAACGCAAATTGCTCGAGAAGCAAAAAGAGGGTAAGAAGCGGATGAAATCGTTCGGGTCGGTCAATATTCCCCAGGAAGCGTTCATCGAGGTATTAAAGGCATGAAACAAAGCAACGGCCAACGAGGTTCGAAGGTCGAGAACGGCAAACAGTCCCGGCCAGTTCCGGAGAAACCGCCAGAGGATCGCGGATCCAAAACCGAGAAGACCAGCGCGCCTCAAACAGGGCCGGGGACCCCGCTCGGAAGCTGGTTCTTTTCCAAAACAGTTCGCCAGGCCACAGCCATGCGCAAGCATGTGCAGAAAATTTACAATCACCAGAGCGATATTCTATCGGCACAGGCTGCTGAGGCTGTGCAAACGGCATTGGTCGATCTCAAAAAGACTCTGGCCAGCAAGCCTGACAAAGAAGCTCTGGAACGGCAGATGGAAAACCTCGAAATCGTCGCGAACAAATGGCTTAAGCCTTATCCAAATGCCGCCTGGCGCGAGAACGTGGAAGTGTTGCTGGTTGCCTTGGCTGTCGCAATGGGTATCCGAACATTTTTCCTGCAGCCATTCAAGATTCCGACCGGCTCGATGCAGCCAACTCTCTATGGAGTGACCTCCATTCCGGATCACAGCCGGGGTTTTGAGGAGTCTTCGCCCGCTGGAGACGCAACAAATCTTAGGATCCCGAGCGGGTGGCAGCGCATTCAAGAATGGTTCGCGGGAGCGTCTTATTTGGATATCAAAGCCAAAGTAGACGGCGAGCTTGAACGCGTGAATCCTCCTAAGAAGCTGCTGATTTTCAGCCTTTATCAGTCCCTCGAAATTGGCGGAGTAACGCACAGGATTTTCTTTCCACCGGATTATGGTAGCTCCACCTTGGAACTGCGCGCCGGGCTAAGGCTGGGCACCTCTTATAAAAAGGGCGATCAAGTCGTTCACATGAAGGTAGTCAACGGCGATCATTTGTTCGTCGATCGAGTGACTTATAATTTCCGCGCGCCTGAGCGTGGTGAGATTATTGTCTTTGAGACGAAAGGAATCCCAGAGGCCTTCCGTGATTATTTTAGAATTCCAGCAGACCAGTTCTATATCAAGCGGCTGGTGGGCCTCGGTGGCGAAACGATCAAACTGGGCAGTGATCGGCACTTAATTGTGAACGGCAAACCCCTTGATTCTTCGACGCCTCATTTTGAAAAGGTTTACTCCTGCGATCCAAAAGCACCACCGCGCGAAAGCCATTATTCAGGACACGTGGACACACCTGGCCTGGCGCCATTTTTTCATGACCACCCGGATGGTGTCGACATTCCAAAGGGACATTATATGGTCATGGGCGATAACACGCTCAACAGCCTCGATTCTCGTGCGTGGGGCTATTTTCCCGCAAACTACCTCGTCGGCAAATCCTTCTTCGTCTACTGGCCGATCACCGAGCGTTTTGGTTGGGGCTATCATCGGTGATTTTTGCCGCGAGCGTCAAATTCTCCAAAAGGTCCTGCAACAGCGATGTAGTTATCCACGTGGTGGCACTACGAGCGGAATTACTTGCCGATCAAACCGCCGATAGACCTGGAATTCCTGCTTGTCGAGGGTGAACACACGGCAATCGCGTCTTAACTCGGACATTCGCACCAGACACGCATCCGCCAATTGTATCTGTTGGTCCCCATACTTTTCCAGTAATCGTGACAAAGCCGCGACGTGCTCCTCGATCCGAAATGGGATGCCGAGAACGCCGCGCTCAAAAAGGAGGAGTAATTTGTCCGGTGCCAACCCGGCTCGTTCTTGCAGCAAGTATGCAGCTTCGGCCATCACGGCTTCACAGGTGAGCATCGGCACGGGCGCTTTGGCCCATTGCTCCTTCGCCCACTCGTGATCGGCATCACTTCGATCGAAGAAAGCTACCAATGGCCCTGTGTCGAGCAACCATGCAGTCATCGCCCAAAGCCGCTTAAATGTTTCTTGTTCCGTGCCAGATCACCCAATCCGCTCTGAACGCAGCCGCACATGTCCGCCGCAAGGTCGAGGGCAGAGCGAGGTTGCCGCTGTTGGTGTTGTTCCAGGATTTCGCGAACGAGTGCTGATTTCGGCCGACTCGAACGCTTTGCCTCATTCTCCAACCAAACCAACAATCGATCGGGCAGCTTCATTGTGAATGTTTTCATACTAAAATCCAAGGTAACACCCGTCTGCCAGGATCTCAACACCAATTGCTTATAATTTCGCACAATGTAAGTTATATTTAATTGATGTAGATCCGTTTTGGCCCTGATTTAACTTTCGATAACTGCATTTAATTGCGTTCCTGCTCTTTCAGCTCCTGCCCTGTCATAGACTCTCACATATTCTGCAACGGTCCGTTCCCATGAGAAATCTGCCGCCATGCCGTTTAAACGAAAATGATGGAGTAATTCTGGCTCGGCGAATAAGGCAAGGGCTTTCCGGACGGCCTTCGTGAAAGCACCGCTCGTATAGCTATGGAATTTGATGCCGTTGGCCTTTTTGGCGTCCTCCCGAACATCGATCACCGTGTCGTCAAGACCGCCCGTGGCATGGACGACAGGAACTGTGCCATATCGCAGGCTGTACATTTGATTGAGTCCGCAGGGCTCAAATCGCGAGGGCATCAGAAAAAAATCTACGCCTGCTTCAATACGGTGAGATAGCGCCTCATCAAACCCGGTGCGCATCGCAAATTGGGATGGATACTCATCGCTAAGAATTCGAAACGCTTTTTCACACTCCGGCGTACCGTTGCCAAGGAGAATGAATTGCAACGGGAATTTCATCATTTCTGGCACGGTAGCCAACAGGATGTCCACGCCCTTTTGCTCCACCAGGCGTCCAATGCTTCCAAACAGCGGGATCGTTGGATCGACCGGCAACCCGAGCTCTTTTTGTAAAGCATCTTTATTGCGAGCTTTTCCTTTTAGATCGGTTGCCGAGTAACTCAGGATATTAGGATCGGTCAGCGTGTTCCATAATTCATAATCCGACCCATTCAAGATACCAAATAATGAACGTTCGCGGGTACGCAGTAATCCATCGAGTCCGCAGCCGAGCTCCGGGGTCAATATTTCCCGAGAGTATCGGGGGCTGACAGTTGTTAGCACATCTGCAAACACAAGGCCGGCTTTGAGGCAATTCATCCTTCCGTAAAACTCGATACCCTCGACGTTAAAATATTCCCAGGGCAAGTTCGCCAGCGGGAATTGACCTGACGGAAACAAACCTTGATAGGCAAGGTTATGAATCGTCATGCAAATGGATGGTGGAGCGCCCTGCCCTTTCACTCGGTACTCGTGGCGCAAAAGCAAAGCTGCGAGTCCGGTTTGCCAATCGTTCAAGTGCACCACTTCAGGCGACCAGGGCAAACGGGTTGCCAGGTAAGCAACGGCCTTCGAGAAGAAAATGAATCGTTCGGCGTTGTCGGGATAATCGACGCCCTCGAAACCATACAAACCAGGCCGATCGTAAAATGCGGGAACATCCACGAAATGGATGGTGAGATTTGGCAAGGGATTCAAGGTGCGGATTTTTCCCGTGACAGATTGGAGCCCAAGAGGCAATTCGAATGGAAGATCCAGTAGTTCGAGTTGGGGAAAATGCTCACGCACGCTGGCATATAACGGCGTGACCATCGCAACCTCGTGTCCCTCTCGGGCCAGTGCTTTCCCCAAAGCCCCTACCATATCCGCAAGGCCGCCCGTTTTTGAGTAGGGATGAACTTCGCTGCTGGCGAGAAGGATCCTCATTCGGACTTAACGTAGCCGCCGACGTCAGTCGGCGCTAATACACAAGCTGGCGACGACGGACGTCGGCGGCTACTGATGCAGCAGATCATATAGTGATCCGCTCAGTCTTGAGGTAGGGTTGCAAGGCAGACGGTAACGCAATACTGCCGTCCGGTTGCTGGTAGGTTTCAATCAGTGCGACAAATAGACGTGCCAGGGCAGTTCCACTTCCGTTCAAAACATGGGGAAAGGTGTTTTCGCCTGTCTCGCGCTTAAACCGCAAATTCATTCGTCGAGCCTGAAAGTCCTCGCAATTCGACACACTGGAAACTTCAAGATAACTCCCCTGCCCTGGCGCCCAAACTTCGATGTCGTAAGTCTTTGCACTGGCAAAGGACATGTCCCCAGTACACAAAAGAATTACCCGATAATGCAGACCCAGCAATTGCAGAACGCGCTCGGCGTCGGCCACCATCTTTTCATGCTCCTGGTAACCGCTTTCCGGTTTGACAATTTTGATCAGTTCGACTTTGTCGAACTGGTGGACCCGAATCAGGCCGCGTGTGCCGACACCTGCGGCTCCGGCTTCTCCACGAAAACAGGGAGTATATGCGCAATAACGAATTGGAAGCTGACGTTCCGGAAGGATTTCCTCGCGATGAATATTGGCAACCGGCGTTTCAGCGGTGGGGATCAAGTAGAGTTTGCCCAAGGTAGAAGCGTCCAAACCTTCCTGGAGGCCGTAATACTGATCGGCAAATTTGGGGAACTGGCCGACACCCTCGAGGCATTGGGGGCCAACTGCAAACGGCGGCGAGACCTCCGTGTAACCATGTTCATTTGTGTGTAGATCCAGGAGAAATTGGATTAGAGCTCGCTCCAGCTTTGCGCCCCAATTTGTGTAGAGAATAAACCCGCTGCCCGAAAGTTTTGTTGCGCGCTCAAAATCAACCAGTTTCAACCGTTCACAGATTTCAATGTGGGCTTTGGGTGTAAAACTGAACGCTGGCTTTTCGCCGTGAATCCGAATCACGGGATTATCTTCCGCGCTTTTTCCGACGGGAACGGATTCGTGCGGAAGGTTAGGCAGCCTGAGCATCAGATTTTTTCGCGCGGTCTCGAACTCAGCAGCCTGTTTATCCAACGCCGCGATTTGATCGCCGAGTTCCCGGGTTTCGTTCTTCTTCGCTTCGGCTTCCGCCAGTTTTTTCTGGCCGATCAACGCGCCGATCTCCTTGGCTCCTCGATTCCGTCGCGCTTTGAGCGCCTCCACCTCGGCCAGAGCTTTTCGCAATTGCTCGTCCAAACGCAACACGTTGTCCACATGCGCATCATCCCCTGCCCCACGGCTGGCAAGACGGTTGCGCACTAAATCCAATTGATCGCGGATCAATTTCAGGTCAAGCACCGGCGCATTATAGGTGTGACCCAAGTCCCGGCAAGGCGGGATTCAAGCGGATCTTTTGGGTCGATTCGCCCACCGTACTGCGGAAAAAGAACTCCCGCGATTTCGCGGTGCGCGAATTTCCAGAGCCCGAACTCAATACGGACTTGCGGATCTGTTTGCCGCAGCTTAGATTGTGTTACACACATAGTATGAGTGACACACTAACCGTAAGGGTACCGGGGCGCGAGAAAGAAGCCTGGCAAAAAGTGGCCCATGAAGTTGGCGAAGGCCTTAGCGAATTCGCGCGTAAGGCTGTCCGCCAGCGAATTCAGGCAGTCCAAGCCAAACAGGGTTCTCCATGGGATGATTTGTTAGGCAGCGTTAGCGCCGATGCGCCGCCTGCCACCAATCATAATGTTCGCAAAGCCATGCGCACCAGGCGGTGAATGATCTACATCTTGGATACAGGCCCCCTGGTTGCAGCTTTTCGACGCCGCCAAGACAAAGATCCCTTCACCCCTTGGGCTGCTAACCTTCTTCGCTCTCTCCCTTATCCGCTCTTCACATGTGATGCAGTTCTCACGGAAGCAGCGCACTTTCTGGGCTCCCCTGCCAGATTGTTGGAAGCATTAAAGCGAGGATTGTTGGTGTCGCATCTGGATGCTCGAACAGCCGCGCCTCGCCTGGCTGAATTGGTCGAGAAGTATTCCGATCAGCCAATGGATTTTGCCGATGCCTGCTTGGTTTATATGAGCGAGCAACAGAGAAACTCCAGGATCATAACCATTGATCGCGCTGATTTTGCGGTTTATCGCCGCAATGGGCGCGAGCCCATTCCACTGATAGTCCCTTGATTTACGCGGAACCGATCTGAAGCAGGATCCTTGGTGATCGATATTTCGTTCAAGCAGAAATCGCGCAGTAAGTGTCTCTTTGGAGGCGCGTCTGCTAAGGTCGATTTCTTGTGCTTTGATCAACGTTGATGGAATCGGGGTCCAGTGCTAGACTGCCGGCATGCACGCCATTCTCATACATGGCTCGATGTTCGCCCTGTTTAATCTTGGTGGAGGTGAACTAATTCTAGTTCTCGCGTTGATAGTGATTCTCTTTGGAGCTAAAAAGCTTCCTGATTTGGCGCGGGGGCTGAGTCATGGAATGGATGAGTTTCGAAAAGCCATACGCGAAGTGACGGAGGAGGTTGCCCAATCAAGCTACGATGCTGGACAAAGCCTGGGCGGAATTCATGGAAGGCGGGCAGCCGAAGCCCTAACTCCTGACAATCAGGTTGCAGAATTATATGCCCCTGCGGTGTTTGAAGATGCGAAATCTCGTGCCGCTCGCGCGCATCCATGGTATCGCTCCCTCGGCCGGAGAGTTAGAGCCATTATCGTCTGGCTAATTTGCAAGTTGCGTGTCGATTGAAGGTACTATTCCCATGCGCCCTTTTTATCAGTCGCTTGGGTGTACACTAGAGCTGCCTCGTGCGCGCCCCGCGAGCATTGCGTGGACGTGCATCTTGAATGATCTCGTGAGCTGTGGCATACAAGCTGGATGCAAACCGCTCAGCATGGCAAAGTGGCTTCGCTGCATCTGCACCCGAAGGAACCGGGCGCGCTGTTACAGACCGTCGAGGAGATTGAACTTGTCGAGGCCAAAGGGATTTTGGGGGAACCGCGTTATTTTGGACGCGCGAGCCGTGACACGGGCCAACCGAGCAAACGGCAGGTCAGCCTCATCGAGCAGGAGCAGATCGCCGAGCATGCCGCTGTTCTAGGTTTGAAGTCCATCGCGCCGGGAGCTGTACGGTCAAACATTGAAACGATAGGCATAAATCTTGTGGCTCTTGTTGGAAATGAAATCGAAATTGGTGATGCGATTCTTTTTATTTATGCCCCGCGTGATCCGTGTGCGAAGATGGACGCGATTTGCCAGGGATTGCGTGAGTTGATGATGAACAATCGCCAAGGAGTTATGGCGCAAGTGGTGCGCTCAGGCAAGGTTAGGGTGGGGGATGCGATCAAGGTCCGAGTTGAAAGCCGGCCGATGACGGAAGGCACGCTCGCATAAGGTAGGGCGCGTCACTCCGTGCGCGCCGAGGGGCGGAGGAGCGGCGCGCACGGAGTGACGCGCCCTACCATTTGCATCTCACCGAACAGTCGTCATCTGCTTAAGTTGAAGCCAATCGGAATTCTCGCGGCTGATTTGGGGATATGACGTGCCCAGCAACCGGCTATTAGGGTCGCGCAACCTTTTTGATTCAACATGGCCATCGGCAAAGTTGAGCCCGTAGCCGTTCTGATGCCGTGTTGCTGGGGAGCTTACAAACGGTTTGCTATCGTCCATGGTCACCAAAAACCACCCATCATCGATAGTTGCCTCATGTTCATCCAGCAGCACCCAAAGGGTGGCTGGTCGAGCCGCGGCCAGTTCGTTTTCGCGAACGAACGTTCGGTACCCTTTGGCGGTAGAATTTGTCTCCATCGATCGGCCACCCATCCAGCCATTCATGGCGTAGCTGCGCACTCGCGGTGCCTCGCGTACTTGAGAGTTATCGGCTGGACAATGGTAGGAAGCGGCGTGATTAGCATACGGAAACAGTTTGCCCTGGCGAATCAGCATCTGGTTCGTCGCCTCCTCGGCACTCTTCATGTTGCCAAGGACCCAGGCATTGCCGTCGCGCCCGGCGGGCACGTTCTCGGGCAGCCGGCCGTCATTATCGGCGGAATACATCTGAAACCCGAGCGCCAGTTGTTTCAGGTTATTGACACAGCCAATCTGTTTGCTCCTTGCTTTGGCTGAGGAAAGCGCCGGGAGAAGCAATGCAGCGAGAATCGCGACCATCGAAATGACGACGAGAATCTCGATCAAAGTAAAGGCAGCGCGGGGTTGGCGCGCGACCTGCAAAAACGGGTTTCGCCAGTGATGCTGCATGACATTATTCCAACTCTCTTATGCCTCATCAACCGGGTGCGGTGAACTGTGCGTTTTCACGCACACTATGGCTTTTGATTGCAGAGCCAGGATGCGCTATGAATACTGTGGTACGGACAGAACAGAGCGAGCAAGCCAATGACGCGCAACGGATCGATTCTGTGGCTCGCCGCCGCTGGAGTGGCGCTGGCGGAGCCGGCTTTGGGCCAACGGTCTGCAAATTGGCGCGTTTACAAAATGCGAGACGGATTGCCGGACACGACTTGCCTCTCCGCCACCTTTTCTCCGCAAGGCAAAGTTCTCGTCAAACATCTCAACGTTTCATCGATGAGCGAATTGGATGGTTACGCGCTCACGATGCTGCCCGCGCCACCCGGAAGCAGCCGCGTTTATGAGAGCCCGGGCGGGCAACGTTGGGCCAGTGCTTCAACGGGATTGCAAGAAATGAAGGATGGCGTATGGACGCCGCACGTCGTTCCCGAACTAAGCTCCACCCTGAATCTGCGGCCAAACGACCTGATCTCGCTTTACCCAATCCGCCAGGGCGTAGTAATTTGTCTTTTCCCAACCAGCTTGGTGGAATTAAATTCCACAGCGTCAAATCGAATGCAAGTTAGCGTTTTGCGGACTTGTAATCAGACCAGGCTCGGAGATTTCTCTGGCATGATCGCTTCTAAGGATGGTGGCCTTTGGGTCATTGGCGCATACGGCCTTGCGAAGGTGCCGCCCCCACTCCGGAACCTAAAGGAAGATACGACGTGGCAAGAGCAAATCCCACCCGCAGCGCTTCAACTGAGCAACCTGCAGCAGCCACACGAGGACCAAAGTGGAGGTGTCGCTCTCATCGCGCAATCGTCAACGAATCACCAAACAGTGCTCCTGTATTTTGACGGTCATCATTGGATGGCCCAAAAAGCAACTGATAACAAAATCCGCCATGCCTGGCGCGGTCCCGACGGAACCTGGTGGGCTGCCAGCATAAACGCCTTGTTCCATTCTGAAACCGGACCCGGTGACCTGGTTGAAACGGAAGAGATTTCTGCCCGACAATATTTCGATGTTGTGCTCGAGCCCAACGGTCCGTTTTGGCTGGCGACTTCCGATGGGCTGTTTCGCTTTGCGCCTTTACTTTGGAGAAATCCGGTTTCGGAGCTCACCAGTGGTGCGCTTATTCATTGCCTGACCGGTGATTCACAGGATCGGCTGTGGTTCTTGTCGGCGGGTGGGTTGCACGTGCTCCAAAACGGCCAGGAGGTGAATTATCCTCTCGGCAATACTGCAGCTCAGGATATGTCGTCAGCACGTTGGCTTTTTCTTTTGAAAGACAGCAGCCTGCTTCTTGCAGGAGATGAAAAGTTGGTTCAGTTCCATCCGGCGACGGGCAGATTCAATCACATTCTGAAGCAAGACAACGGCTTGAACTGCCAGGCCATCGGTTTGCTTAAGGATGGCAGGGCTTGCCTTCAGAGGTGGATCGGTGGTCTGGAATCGGTTTATTCACTGGAGACTTTCGACGGATCCGACCTCCACCCTCTCCCCTGCCCTACCCCCCCTGTCTCCGTCGGCACTCATTTAACAACCTTCTTTGAGGCGCAGAATGGCGCGCTATGGATCGGCGCGGAACATGGCACCGCCTGTTACCACGAGAAACTATGGAAAGTTTTCAATGCGGCAGACAAGAGCAGCCCGGATTCTCCCACGGGCTTTTTGGAAATGGCAGACGGAAAAATCTGGTGCGCTACCAGCGATAAGCTCTGGCAATTTGATGGACGGGATTGGTCGGAGGTGCGCCGCGGTTTCGATCGAATCAATGGGGTCGTGCGAAGCCAACGGGACGGAAGTGTGTGGGTGGCGTCCAATAGTGGGCTGCATCGGCTAACAGCCCAAGGGACATGGCTGGAAAACGGCACCGAAGAAGGACTCCCGAGCATGAGTGTTCGCGCTCTCTATGAAGACTCGCGTGGCCGCCTTTGGTCCGGGACAACGCGCGGTTTGAGTCAGTATGATCCCGAGGCAGACCGAGACCCGCCACAGACGCAAATCGAACCGTTTTCGGAAAAAGACGGGAATCTGCGCGAAGGCGTCGCGATCACCTTAACATTCACAGGAAAGGACAAGTGGAAGTACACAGCGCGCGAACGCCTGCTTTTCTCATATCGTATTGATGAACGTGAGTGGTCATCGTTTCAGGATGAAAGGCAGGCCACGTTTACGGAACTGCTCGCGGGCAAGCATTCCTTTCACGTACGCGCGATGGACCGGAACGGGAATGTAGATCCGAAGCCCGCTGAACTGGGGTTCGCAGTGGTGCTGCCCTGGTACAGAGAAACGAGACTGGTCTTTATTTCGCTCGCAGGCCTCGCCGTGGCACTTTTTTTCGCAGGCCTCGCGTTTAATCGACATCACCAATTGGTTCGCAGCTATGACGAAGTGGAAAAGAAAGTGGGCGAACGCACTCGGGAATTGGAAATTGCCAGTCGTGAGCTGCTGCACAGTCAAAAGATGAATGCATTGGGAACGCTGGCCGCCGGCATAGCCCATGATTTCAACAATATCCTTTCGATCATCAAGGGCTCAGCCCAAATTATCGAGGATAACCTGGAGAATCCTCAAAAGGTGCGCACCCGTGTCGATCGGATCAAAACTGTGGTCGAACAAGGCTCCGGAATTGTCAAGGCCATGCTGGGTTTCAGTCGGGAATCGGACCAGCAGCCTGGAGTTTGTGCTCCAAATTCTGTCGTCGAGGACACCATCAAACTGTTGGGCGACCGTTTTCTGAGGGAAGTCCAGGTCCGCTTTGAAAAGGGAGTTGATACCGCCCTGGTGAAGTGTCCCAAGGATTTTGTGCAGCAGATTCTCATTAACTTAATCTTTAACGCGGCTGAATCGATGGACACGCAAAAGGAAATTGTTTTGGTGACACGGGAAAGCGCCACTTTGCCCCGGGAACTGGTTCTCATGCCGGCCTCAGCTCTCAATTATGTTTTCGTCAGTGTGCGGGACACCGGCTGTGGCATTCCTTCTGAGAATTTGTCTCGCATCTTTGAACCTTTCTTCACTACCAAATCTCTTTCCGATCGGCGTGGTACGGGTCTTGGCTTGTCCATGGTTTATGAACTTGCGAAAAAGGTTCAAGCTGGGCTAGCGGTCGAATCCAGTATCGGCAAGGGCAGCACATTTACCTTAATTCTTCCGGCAGCCGCGGCTACATCGGAAGAGCAAATGGAAATGACCATTGAAAAATGACGAAGCAAAGGTCTTGGAAGGAGCGCCCGACTTCCGATCGGGCGATATTCGGATCGCCACGCCGCCCGATCAGGAGTCGGGCGCTCCGCCCATGTTAACCCGATCGTTATTTTGTGGTTCATTTGTCATTCGTCATTCGCTATTGGTCATTTAGCCCTATATGCTTTCCTCCACCCTTCTCATAATCGAAGACGACGATCTCCAATACGAGATTTACGAAGAAACTCTTTCCAAATACAAGCTGATCAGAGTTAAGAGCGGCACCGAGGCTCTGCAGAAGCTCCCTCAACAACCACCTGATGTTGTTATTCTCGACCATGTTCTGGCAAAAGGCGAATTGGGTCTCGATTTCCTTCCAGAAATAAAAGAGTTAATGCCTCATGTTCCGATAATTGTAGTCTCGGGAGCTTTAGAGGTGCATGAGCAGTTACATGCCTTGCAGGGCCCACGCCGGGCCCATTATTGCCTGACCAAACCCGTGGACGTTCACGCGCTTAAGCGCACGGTCGAAACCGCGCTCAAAGAGTGCGGCGAGCGCGAAACCGTGCGCCAATTCGAGGCGCTCGAACGCTCCCATCGCACAGATGCTTTGGACCTTTTCAGCCGCTCGACCGATCGTTTGTCACGCCAGACGCGCATCCACGATTTATTGAAAAAAACCAAAGAACGTCCGAATATCTCTGCGTTGGCGCGCCAGTTCAACGTGGCGCGGCGGACTATCATTCGCGACCTGCAGGAACTGATTCGGCGCGGCCAGTTGAAGCCAGAGGTATATCCTGAAGAGGAAGGCGAATGAAGGCGCCAGGATGCAAACATCAAACAACGGAGAAGAGCCAAAAACGACGCTGCACTGCACCGTTACAGACGCTCCACTATATACTTCTCGAGCTTAAGGGCGTCAGCATTAAATAACCGTATGCCTTCCGCGAGTTTCTCAGTCGCCATGGCATCTTCGTTCAGGAGCCAACGAAACTTTTTTTCATCCAGCCCGAGCTTTTCGATTTTGCTGCTGCGCGCGGTTGTCGAATCCAGTTTTCGTTCGACCTTTTCAGTGCTACCTTTCAGCTCGCCGAGTAACTGCGGGCTGATCGTGAGCAAATCGCATCCGGCCAGCTCGAGAACCTCGCCTTTACTGCGGAAGCTTGCACCCATCACTTCTGTATCATGTCCGAATTTCTTGTAGTAAGCGTAGATCTCTTTGACCGATAATACTCCAGGGTCTTCCGCGGCCGAGTAGTCTTTGCCAGTCTTGGCTTTATACCAGTCGAGAATTCGGCCGACAAACGGTGAAATGAGTCTTGCGTTCGCTTCCGCACATGCTACCGCCTGAGGGAGCGAGAACAGGAGTGTCATATTGCAATTGATGCCCTCCTGTTGAAGCACTTTGGCAGCTTGAATCCCTTCCCAGGTCGAAGCAATTTTGATCAGGACACGGTCGCGACCAATGCCTTGCTTTTGATAGAGCGAAATGAACTGGCGCGCTTTTCCCAGCAACCCATCCGTATCAAAGGATAGATCCGCATCGGTTTCAGTGGATACCCTCCCCGGTACGATCTTCAGGATCTCGCTTCCGAAAAGCACCAGCAGATCGTCCATGATCTGGCTGAGCAGAACATCGCCTGATGCCCCGGATTTCCGATTGTCGGCGATCGCTTTTTCGACGAGGCTTTTGTAACCGGGCATTTGCGCTGCTTTGAGAATCAGCGATGGATTCGTGGTCGCATCTTGTGGCGCGTACTGTTTCAGCGTTGCAAAGTCGCCCGTGTCAGCGACAACTTTTGTGAATTGTTTCAGTTGGTCAAGTTGGCTAACCTCTTTTTGTGTCTCCGGCTTATCGATTGTCGCTGTAGCGCTCATAAACTTTGCATCAATCAAGAAACACGATCAAGATGGCGCAACCGTCCTTTAGGCGCAATCCCCTTTTCACAAACCGACCATACGCCGCAGGGACATCCAATGCCGAGTTTTTGGCTTTTTTGCTTCTGCTTCTCGCCGGGCGGCCTCTATTCCTTCGATGAAGTAAGATGGAGCGGAATGGGGTCGTGTGTGTTCGCGTTGAGCTGGATTCTTGGGCCAGGTGTAATGACAATCCTGACAGTAATAGTCTTTCTCCAATATCCCAACCGATGCTGTTAATCCCAGCAATACATTCGGGATGAAACTCTTGCGAGTGAACTGAGGATATTCAACCCGAAACGAACTACAGTGCGGACACGTGATGGCAGCACCCAGGCCACCCTCCTGCCTGTTCCACTCTTGCAAGAGTTGGCATGCACGTTCAAGCTGGTTTGACGGCACTTCTATGTGTGCTCCGGTTTCCTTCTTCGAAACAAACCAAAGCTTTTCCAGACGCAACGCGTCATGAACGCTTGCCGAAACGCCGGAATCTATCAGGCGACTTTTCAGCGGCTCAGCCTGGGCAGCTTCACTAAAAAGCACAATGGCGATTGAACTCATACTGTAACCTCAGGCTTCCCCTTTCCAGCACAGTGGGATCCGAAGCTTGGAATTCACGTGACTTGAAGTCGCGGCCGCACTGACCCTATAGTGAGTCGTATTAATTTAAATCATACCAACATGGTCAAATAAAACGAAAGGCTCAGTCGAAAGACTGGGCCTTTCGTTTTAATCTGATCGGCACGTAAGAGGTTCCAACTTTCACCATAATGAAATAAGATCACTACCGGGCGTATTTTTTGAGTTATCGAGATTTTCAGGAGCTAAGGAAGCTAAAATGGAGAAAAAAATCACTGGATATACCACCGTTGATATATCCCAATGGCATCGTAAAGAACATTTTGAGGCATTTCAGTCAGTTGCTCAATGTACCTATAACCAGACCGTTCAGCTGGATATTACGGCCTTTTTAAAGACCGTAAAGAAAAATAAGCACAAGTTTTATCCGGCCTTTATTCACATTCTTGCCCGCCTGATGAATGCTCATCCGGAATTTCGTATGGCAATGAAAGACGGTGAGCTGGTGATATGGGATAGTGTTCACCCTTGTTACACCGTTTTCCATGAGCAAACTGAAACGTTTTCATCGCTCTGGAGTGAATACCACGACGATTTCCGGCAGTTTCTACACATATATTCGCAAGATGTGGCGTGTTACGGTGAAAACCTGGCCTATTTCCCTAAAGGGTTTATTGAGAATATGTTTTTCGTCTCAGCCAATCCCTGGGTGAGTTTCACCAGTTTTGATTTAAACGTGGCCAATATGGACAACTTCTTCGCCCCCGTTTTCACCATGGGCAAATATTATACGCAAGGCGACAAGGTGCTGATGCCGCTGGCGATTCAGGTTCATCATGCCGTTTGTGATGGCTTCCATGTCGGCAGAATGCTTAATGAATTACAACAGTACTGCGATGAGTGGCAGGGCGGGGCGTAACCTAGGTGACAGAAGTTAAAAGCCTCCGGTCGGAGGCTTTTGACTTTCTGCTAGATCGGCCGCATCGAATATAACTTCGTATAATGTATGCTATACGAAGTTATTAGCGATGAGCTCGGACTTCCATTGTTCATTCCACGGACAAAAACAGAGGGGAAAG